>Ga0157372_10001883_pt1 | contig 22746 bp, 18 predicted proteins | sample C55metaG_FD_115307 | JGI IMG/M metagenome (GOLD analysis project Ga0157372, IMG submission 115307) | Corn rhizosphere microbial communities from Kellogg Biological Station, Michigan, USA - C5-5 metaG | ecosystem: Host-associated > Plants > Roots > Rhizosphere > Soil | place: USA: Michigan... | reverse complement strand
GCGCGGGCCGGCGTGTGCGGACGGTCTCACAATTTGGTACAGGAGCGTATCGATGAAGAAACTTCTCGTCATCATCCTCTCGGTGACGTTTTCGGTTCTGGCGGTTGCACAAGACGCGACTCAGGCGAGCTCTGATCTCGCCCATGCGAAGTTCCGCAATCCTTCGCTGCCCATCGATGAGCGCGTCAACGATCTGATCTCGCGGATGACTCTCGAAGAGAAGGTCTCGCAGATGCGCGACCGAGCTGCGGGCATCCCCAGGCTCGGGGTTCCTGCTTACGAGTGGTGGAATGAAGGCCTCCATGGTGTCGCGTTCGCCGGCTACGCGACCAACTTTCCCCAGGTGATCGGGATGGCCGCGACCTGGGACACCGACCTAGTCCACCGGATGGCAGAGGTGATCTCGACCGAAGCCCGCGCCAAGTACAACCAGGCCATGCGCGATGATCAGCACGAGCGCTTCTTTGGCCTGACCTTCTGGGCGCCGAATATCAATATCTTTCGCGATCCGCGTTGGGGCCGTGGCCAGGAAACTTACGGGGAAGACCCGTTTCTGACTGGCCGCATGGCGGTGGCGTTTGTCAGCGGTATGCAGGGAGCCGATCCCAAGTACTTCAGGGTAGTCTCTACTCCCAAGCACTATGCCGTGCACAGCGGTCCCGAACCGTTGCGGCACCAATTCAATGTCGATGTCTCGCCGCACGACCTCGAGGATACCTATCTCCCGGCATTTCGCGCCGCGGTTACCGAAGCTCGCGCGCAATCTGTGATGTGCGCCTATAACGCAATCGACCGCGCGCCGGCTTGCGCGAGCACGATGTTGCTCCGCGATCACCTGCGCGATGCCTGGCATTTCGATGGCTACGTGGTGAGCGACTGCGCCGCCGTGGCTGACGTGAATACCGGCCATCACTTTGCGCCCGACATGGCCCACGCCGCAGCGGCTGCGGTGAAAGCGGGTACCGACCTCGAATGCGGTTTCCGCGAGGGGCAGGCCTTCCCGGCCCTGGTGCAGGCAGTGCACGACAAGCTGATCACCGAAGCCGAACTCGATACCGCACTCCGCCGTCTATTTCGTGCCCGATTCAAGCTGGGCATGTTTGATCCCCCCGCAAGCTTTGCCTATGGACAGATTCCGTTCAGCGAGGTGAATTCTCCCGAGCATCGCACGCTCTCCTTGCAGGCGGCTCGCGAATCCTTGGTTCTGCTGAAGAATGACGGCACGCTGCCGCTGAAGTCCAATGTCACAAAAATCGCGGTCATCGGCCCGACTGCCGAACTGATTCAGTCGCTCCAGGGGAACTACAACGGCCCACCGCCGTCCCCGGTATATCCCGTGAACGGAATCGAGAAGCAATTTTCTGCCGCGCAAGTCTCCTACGCGCAGGGATCAACTCTGGTCGAAGGCGCTGCCGTGCCCATCGAGCACACCGCGCTCCATCCCGCAAGTGGCTCGGGATTCGGTTTGACCGGTGAGTATTACAATTCCAAGGATCTCGCCGGCAGCCCCGTCCTTACCCGCACCGATCGCAACATCAATTTCAACTGGGACAAAGTCGTTCCGGTCGAAGGCTTGCAGCGAAATAACTATTCCGTACGCTGGAGTGGCACGTTTACGCCGCCCGCTCCCGGAGAGTACAGGCTTGGCGTCCGGGTGAATTATTGCTATGCCTGCGAAAATGCCGAAGGTTTTAAGCTCTATCTGGATGACAAAGTCCTAGTCGAGAGTAGCGACAAGAAGCAGCCGGAGCGGGGTCAGGTTCTGGATGCCACGGTGAATTTCAGTGACACCCAGCCACACCCGATCCGTCTTGAGTATTTCCACGGTACCGGCACTGCCGGCATCGATCTCTCCTGGCAGGCTCCTGCGGATGTGCTTCGTGACGAGGCCGTTCGTGTCGCCAAGGATGCCGGGGTGATCATCGCGACCGTAGGCCTTTCGCCATCTCTCGAAGGCGAAGAAATGCCGGTGAAGCTCGAAGGCTTCAGCGGTGGGGATCGCACCAGCATCGACCTGCCCGCCGCGCAAGAGGATTTGCTGAAAGCCCTGGGCGCGACCGGGAAGCCGCTCATTGTGGTCCTGCAAAACGGGAGTGCGCTCGCGGTCAACTGGGCGCAGGAACACGCGAATGCCGTTGTCGAAGCCTGGTATCCGGGGGCAGAAGGCGGGACCGCGATCGCGGAAACCCTGGCTGGCGAAAACAATCCCGCTGGTCGTTTGCCTTTGACCTTCTATTCCTCCTTGAGCCAGGTTCCTGATTTCAAGGATTACTCGATGCAGAACCGCACGTACCGGTATTTCTCGGGCAAGCCGCTCTATGGCTTCGGTTTCGGTCTCAGCTACACGAAATTTGCCTACACCGGACTGGCGCTTCCGAAAAGCCTCAAAGCCGGCGATCCGGCTGCGGTCGAAGTTGATGTGAAGAACACGGGCGCAGTTGCCGGAGACGAAGTTGTCGAGCTGTATCTCACGCAGCCCAAGGCGTTCGAAACTCCGCTGCGTGAACTCGCCTCATTCAAGCGGATCCACTTGAATCCGAATGAAGCGACCCACGTCAGCTTAAGCATTAACCCGCGTTTGTTGGGGCAGGTGAATGAAAAAGGCGATCGCGTGATTGTGCCGGGCGAGTATACCGTCTCCATTGGAAGTACTCAGCCTGGCGAAACCGAAGCCGTTCAGACCGGGAAGTTTGTGATCACGGGGAAGACAACGCTGCCCAAGTAAGCTGGCGGGTAACGAAATCCCGTGAGGCGCGTCACTTGCATGGCTGCGCTTGTGATATGAACGTTAATTGTTCGAAGTATGTCGGCCCAGGGAGGGCTCTACGTGGCGCAAAGCAAGTCCGCATCGAAGTCCCGCAAATCGCCAAAGCTTCTGCCGTACCGTGACCCCAAGTTGTCCCTGGAGAAGCGAGTTCGTGACCTCCTGTCGCGCATGACTCTCGAGGAGAAGGCCGCCCAGATGGTCTGTCTCTGGCGGGAGCGGCCGAACACTCTGCTTAACGATGGCGGCGACTTTGATCCCGCCAAGGCCAAGGCTGCCTACAAGAAAGGAAATGGCCTCGGACAAGTAGCTCGCCCCAGTGACGCAGGTAAGGGCAAGAACGCGCGCCAGATGGCAGAGCTCACCAACATCATCCAGAAGTTTTTCGTTGAAAACAGCCGCCTGGGGATTCCGGTGATGTTCCATGAAGAGTGTCTGCATGGACATTGGGCAATCGATGGAACCAGCTTTCCTCAGCCAATCGCTCTGGCAGGAACCTTCAACCCCGCATTGGTCGAGCGCCTGTTCGCGATGACCGCCGAAGAAGCTCGGGTGCGTGGCGCACACCATGTGCTCACTCCTGTTGTTGACGTCGTCCGCGATCCCCGTTGGGGCCGCTGCGAAGAGACCTATGGGGAAGACCCATATCTTGTCGCGCGCATGGGAATTGCCGCCGTGCGTGGCTTCCAGGGGGATGCGTCCTTTCACGATCGCAAACATGTAATCGCAACCCTGAAACATTTCACCGGTCACGGACAGCCCGAGTCCGGCATGAATTGCGCTCCCGCCAATATTTCGGAACGGGTGCTGCGCGAGGTCTTCTTCGCTCCGTTTAAAGAAGTTTTGAAGAAAGCCCGAGCCATCAGTGTGATGGCCTCCTACAACGAAGTCGATGGTGTGCCTTCCCACGCGAACAAGTGGTTGCTTCGTGATGTGTTGCGCAAAGAGTGGGGATTCAAGGGCTTCATCATTTCCGATTATTGGGCGCTATGGGAGTTGAGCTATAAACCCGACACCCATGGGCATTTTGTGGCCGGGGACAAAAAGGAGTCCGCTCGGCTTGCGGTAGAAGCCGGCGTGAATCTTGAGGCACCCGATCCAGACATCTACCTGAACTTGGTCGAGCTGGTCAAAAAGCGAGTACTCAAAGAATCGCAACTGGATGAACTGGTCGAGCCGCTCCTGTATTGGAAATTCAGGTTTGGACTGTTCGAAGATCCTTACGTTGATCCGGACATCGCCGATCGAGTCGTGAGTTCTGAAGCCAACCGCGAGATTGCTCTTGCCGGGGCGCGCGAAGCTATCACGCTATTGAAGAACGAAAGCGACATTGCGCCTCTAAACCTCGACAAGGTGAAGACGATCGCTGTCATCGGTCCCAATGCCAACCGCAGCCTGCTCGGCGGCTACAGCGGTGTTCCGCGCTACAACGCGACCGTCCTTGACGGAATTAAAGAGCGCGTTCGGAATCGCGCCAAGGTCCTCTACAGTGAGGGTTGCAAGATTACCATTGGTGGCTCCTGGGGTGAGGACCCAGTCGTTCCCAGTGATCCGGAAGAGGATCGTCGCCAGATTGCCGAAGCGGTGGAAGTCGCAGCGCAGGCCGATGTCATCGTTCTTGCCATTGGTGGCAATGAACAAACTTCGCGCGAAGCTTGGTCGCGGCAACACATGGGAGACCGCACCAGCCTTGACTTGATCGGCCGTCAGGAAGAACTGGTCAAAGCAATGGTCGCGACCGGTAAGCCAGTGATCGTCTTCCTCTTTAACGGGCGCCCGCTCTCCATCAACTACCTCGCCCAGAATGTACCGGTGATCTTCGAGTGCTGGTATCTGGGACAGGAGACCGGTCGGGCCGTTGCTGAGGCGCTTTTCGGTGATATCAATCCCGGAGGAAAATTGCCGATTAGCGTTCCGCGTTCCGTGGGACACCTTCCCGCCTTCTACAACTACAAACCCTCGGCGCGTCGCGGATATCTGTTCGACGACGTCTCGCCGCTTTTTCCCTTCGGCTATGGCCTGAGCTATACGACTTTTTCGATTAAGAACGTTCGCCTTGAGAAATCAAAGATCAAGTCCAACGCATCAACGCGTGTATTCGCCGAGGTAACCAATACTGGCAGACGCGAGGGTTCCGAAGTCGTGCAGATGTACATTCGGGACCTCGTGAGCAGCGTGACGCGGCCGGTAAAAGAACTGAAAGGCTTCGAGAAGGTAACGCTCCGTCCGGGCGAAACGAAGAAGGTCGTATTCGAGATCACGCGGGATTCGCTCGCGTTTCACGACGTCAGGATGAATTACGTGGTTGAGGCGGGTGAGTTCTCGATCATGGTCGGTAACTCATCGCGCGATGAAGATCTGCAGAAGCTCAAGTTGACCGTGAATTGAGCTCATCAACCAGAAAACGAGGCGCCATGGCCGAAACCCAACAACACGTCCCGGTGAAAGAAAAAGTCGGCTACGCGATGGGTGACATCGCCACCAACTTCTTCTTTCAATCCATGATTCTCTACCAAACCCGCTTTTATACCGACACGGCGGGAATTTCGGCTAGCGCTGTCAGCTACATGTTTCTGGTTCTCCGCTTGGCAGATGCCGTTGTGGATCCCTTTGTCGGCGGCCTCTCGGACCGTACCCAGACGCGGTGGGGGAAATTCCGCCCTTGGATTCTCGGAACGGCCCTGCCGTTCGGACTGATCTTTTGGCTGGTGTACGTCACTCCGGACTTCGGTCCCAGCGCAAAGCTGGTTTACGCGTATATCACCTACACCCTGCTGATGATGCTGTACTCGGCGAACAACACTCCGTATTCCGCGTTGATGGGAGTCATGACTCCAGACTCCAGCGAACGCAGCAGCATCGCCAGCTACCGGTTCGTGGGCGCCTTGATTGGGCAGTTCATCATCCAGGCCTTGCCACTCCCGCTGGTTGCGAAATTGGGCCAAGGTAATTCCGCGAAGGGCTGGGCGGTCACCATGGCGATCTTCGCATCGCTCATCGTGATTCTGAACCTGATTACATTTTTCAGTACGAAAGAGAGAGTGCAGCCTCCCCCTGGAGATGCCCATTCGATCGGTGCCGACATTCGGGATGTGTTCAGTTGTGGCCCCTGGGTTGTGATGTTTGTCCTTACCTTATTCGTTTTCACGATGCTGGTGGTCCGGGGCAGCTCGTCAAATTACCTGTTTGCTTACTACCTTGATCAAGGTCAGATTCGAGAATTCCTTGGAAAGTTCGGCCTGGCAGAGGGGGCCAATGTTTCCGGACCTTGGCCTTCCACGCTGAACGCCTTCGGGCTGCTCATCAAGCCGGATGGTTCTAACGCGGCTGCGGTTGCGTTCAGTCTGTTCTTTGTCGTCGGCAGTATCGTTCAAATCGTTGGCATTATTTTCTCTAAGCCGCTGGCCGACCGTTTTGGCAAGAAGGCGGTCTTTATCGCAGGCGTTGCGGTCACGACGATTGCCACCGCCTGGGTGTTCTGGGCCACGCCTTCTTCAATCGGAATGCTGTTCTGGTTGAGCATTCTATGGGCCATCGGATGGGGCCCGACGGTCCCGCTGCTCTGGGTGATGATTGCCGATGTCGCCGACTATTCTGAGTGGAAAAACTACCGGCGCGCCACCGGCTTCATGTTCGCAGGAATTCTATTTGCGCTGAAGGCAGGTTTGGGCCTAGGAGGCTGGCTCAGCGCCCAAATTCTAAAACGATATGACTACGTGCCGAATGTCGCGCAAAGTGAGCGTTCTCTGCTGGGAATCCGCTTGGGATCAAGCATCTTCCCCGCAATTCTCCTCGCTCTCGTCATCGTGTGCCTGTTTGCATATCCGATCAGCAAATCGCTCAATGCGAAGGTTCAGGACGATCTCACGGAGCGCAGGAGAAAGTACGCCACTCTGAACGCGCAGGCCACTTCTTCATAGTCAAGGGGGATCATGGGACGCTACTTGCTGCTTGCCGTGTTGACGTTTGCCCCGCTCTTGGCCACCGGCCAGCAACCCACCCTGAAACAGGCCTACGACGGCTGTTTTTGGGTGGGCGCAGCGCTGAATTCGGATCAGTTCACCGGCAAGGATACGAAAGAAGCCGCCATCATCAAGGAGCAGTTCAGCAGCATCAGCCCTGAGAACGATCTCAAATGGGGGCCAATCCATCCTCAGCCACACACCTACAATTTCGGTCCCGCCGATGCCTACGTGAATTTCGGGCAGCGGAACCACATGTTCATCGTAGGTCATACTCTGGTCTGGCATTCCCAGACCCCCAAATGGGTGTTTGAAGGGAAAGACGGCAAGCCCGCTACGCGCAAGCAACTGCTGAAGCGCATGCGCGATCACATCAACAAAGTGGTGGGGCGCTACAAAGGCCGGGTCAATGGCTGGGATGTAGTCAATGAAGCGCTTGACGAGGATGGAACTCTCCGCCTATCTCCGTGGTTGAACATCATCGGGCCGGACTACATCGAGAAGGCATTCGAGTACGCTCACAAAGCCGATCCCAAGGCGCAGCTCTACTACAACGATTACAACCTCGAGAACGAGCCCAAGCGCAAAGGCGCCCTGGAACTGATCGGGAAACTAAAGTCAAAAGGCATTCCCGTTACCGGAGTCGGGTTGCAGGATCACCTGAGCCTGGAATGGCCGACGGCAGAGCAGTTGAACGCCACGATCGGCGCGTTCGGGAAGCTAGACGTGAAGGTCATGATCACCGAATTGGATCTTGATGTCTTGCCATCCCCGTTTCAGGATCCAACCGCTGATGTCTCGCTCAAAGTTGCTAGCAATCCCAAATACAACCCTTACGCAAACGGTCTGCCCGAGACCGTTCAACAACAGATCACCAGCCGCTGGGCTGATTTGTTCCACATTTACTCCAGCTATTGCGGCGTGGTCACACGAGTGACCCTGTGGGGCGTGAGCGACAAAGATTCCTGGAAGAATGATTGGCCGATACGAGGGCGAACCAACTTTCCGCTGCTTTTCGATCGCAATAGCGAAGCGAAGCCGGCTGTTGCCGCGGTGATCGAGGTTGCTCCGAAGAAGCAATAGGCTCGACGGCTAGCGGCTGAACCTGCGGTACCAATGTCTCGCGGTCGAGCCGATCCCCCACCCCAGTCTGAAATTGCCGTCGCACGCAGCGCTCAATGCACGGAAGCTGACCTCGGGGAGGCGGCTCAGTCAATCTCAGCCAGCCGGGCTTTGACGAGCTTTTTAACCAGAATCGCGGGTAGCGGTTTGTCGACGGGGAACCGGATTGTTCCCTTGGAAATCGTATAGGCCCCGAGCTCTGCTTTGAATTTCTCGATCACCTTTGCCGTCGGGAAGAGGCTGCAATGGCCCGAGAACGCCGCGTACCAGACGATGACCTGCTTGTGCTTGAACGCCGGGATCCCGTAGCTGATGACTTCTTCGGCTTCGCGCGGGACCACCGACTGAATTACGGTTCGGACCTTCTTGAGCGTGCTGCGGGCCGGTTCGGGCGCTCGCGAGAGGTATTCACTGACTGTGCGGCCGGCCGCCTTGTCTTTCGCCACTCGTCGATTGTGAGCTTTGGCTCTTTTCATGGACTCAATCATAGCTGCGGCCGCATGCCTGGCACGCGCTTCCCCGGTCGCCAGCACTGGGGAGAATGACCTCACAAAAGGAGTTACGTGCGGATCGTTTTATCGTATGCTCTATCAACCCTAAAGCAAGCCTGCTAAGACTGGAGGACTTATAAGCGCATGGAATCTCTCGGCATGCAAGCGGGCCAACTTACTCCAGTCGAGTCGGAGCCCGGGACTGCTTCTGCGCTTGTGGCTGTCGAAGGCGTAACTAAGACGTTCGGGTACAAAGTTGCGCTCGATCAAATCAGTTTCTCTGTTCCTCCGGGGCAGATCTGTGGCTTACTCGGGCCCAATGGCGCCGGCAAGACTACCTTGTTTCGACTATTGATGGGCATTCTGAAGGCGACACAAGGATCCATCCTGGTTGACGGCCTAGACGCTTTCGAAAAGCGCGTTGAGGTCAAGCGTCTCATAGGCTTTCTCCCCGACGAGCCCGTCTTTTATTCCTATCTCTCCGGCCGTGAGGTGCTCGAGCTCAGTGCAGCCATGCACGGACTGAATGTATCAGCCGCAATGGGCCGAATTTCCGTAATCATGGCAAAGCTCCGGTTGGCCGAGGACATCAATAACTACGCGGAAGACTACTCGCGCGGAATGAAGAAGAAGCTGGGGTTGCTCCTGGCGATGTTGCATGAGCCGAAGCTCTTGGTTCTGGACGAACCGACGAACGGTCTCGACGTTGAATCCACCCATCTTTTCTATGAGCTCATTTCAGAAACGGCCAGACAAGGCACGACCGTGCTCTTTTCCACGCACCTGATGGACCACGTCACCAGGCTGTGCTCGCATGCCGTGATCATCAACGAAGGCAAGCTCGTGGCCCAGGGATCCATTGCCGAACTTCGCACTGCGTACGAACTCGAGAGCCTGGAAGAGATCTTCCTGAAGCTCACCGCTCGACCTCCGCAAAGATGAGAGAAGCTGCCAATTCTCCTGGCTTCTGGCCTACCGTGGCGCTCCTGTTGGGCTCTGCGCGGAGGCGGTCGATTGCACGCGCGGAACGTGGGCGCCAGCTGTTGCAGCAGAAGTCTGGTAGGGATGCGACAAATTGGGGTTCTCTCGGCAAAGCTGTCCCTATCATTTTCATGCTGGTTCTGAATGGGATCGGAGCGATCTTGTTGCCCGTCGCGGTAAAGTCGGCGCAACGGGTTGCGGCGGAGCAGAGTGGCCGGATTGTGGTTAGCAACTGGTTTTTCGATGCCGTAAGAGCGAAGGAGGCATTCAACCGCTCTCCGCATGAGTCCAGGGTCTGTCACGACCTCAACGGAGAGACCTACTGTTACGACTCCGTTGGTCAGCCGGTAAATCAGCTAGATTATGAGCGTGAGGCGCGCGCCATCGCCGAGGACGAGGGCGGTTCTAGACCGGAAGTAGAGCAGAAGCTCAGAGAAGCGCTCGAGAAACGAGGCGCGAGCGCCTTTATCTCCAAGAAAGACGCCGTTCGAGGAATTGCCGCAGTTGCCGTGTCCGGCCCCTTTCCGGCCATGATTGGTTCGCTCGTGCTCTTATGGTGGGGAGTAATGCTGGTTTGTCAGGGCGAAGGACTTGACCTCGATCTGCAGCGGCGCCGTCACCCTATGTGGGAGTGGCTGCTTTCGCATCCTGTGAAGCCGGGGGCGGTGTTTTTCGCGGAGATGTTATCGCCGATCGCGGCGAACCCCATGTACTGGGGCGCTCCATTGTTTGTGGCCATCCTGTATGGACTGATTTACGACGTCGGCCAGGGGGCGTTGGCAGGACTAGTGGTTGGGATACCAGTCACCATAGCTGCGGCCTGCATGGGCAAAGCGCTTGAAATCGGAATCACGCTCCGGTTTTCACCGCGGTCGCGAGGCGCGATCATCGGCATCATGAGCTGGCTGGGTTATGCCGCGATGATGTTCATCCTTCTTGGATTCGTGCTGGTCCCGAGAGTCGTCGGGTTGTTTGCGAGATTTGCGGTTGTATTTGCCATCATTCCATGGCCCTGGTTGCGGTTATTCCTGGGCGGCAGTGCGGACGGATCTTTCTCATTTGCTGTCGCCATCTTCACCTGTTGGGCTTTTGCTGGCGCTACGCTCACTGCGTCTGTTTGGTTCAGCGTATGGGCGACCCGGAAGGGTCTTGCCGGCAACTTTGGCCAGTCCGACGCTGCTCCTTCCGCTTCACCAAAAGGTGATCCGCGCTTCGGTCGCGAGCCGCTTTATCGCAAGGAATTCTTGTGGTTCGTCCGCGACCGCAGTGCCGTTGTTCAGGCGATCTTGATCCCGCTTACCGTTGCCGGATTCCAGCTGTTCAACTTGCGCGGGCTGCTCAACTACGCGCAGGGAGCGTGGAATTACCTGTGCGGAGTCGCCATTCTGTTTGGCACATATTTTCTGTGGGTCCTCGGACCCAAGTCACTTTCGTCCGAAGGCACGGCGCTCTGGATCGCGCTCACCTGGCCGCGTGGTCTCGAGAGCCTGCTCAAGGCGAAAGCCTGGCTCTGGTCCCTGATTTCCAGCGGACTGGTGGCGCTGGTGCTCTGCTACGCCGCTTATGTCTTCCCGCACGAGATATGGAAGATTGTGACCGTTGGCATTGCGTGGTTCTTCTTCGGACGGAGTATGGCGGAAAAATCGGTCACGCTGGTCACGGTCGCATCCTCGTCCGGTGAGCAGGAAAAGATTCCCTCGGGACGACGCTGGGCGGCGCAACTTGGCATGTTGACGTTCGCGATTGGCGTTCTGACTCAGCAGTGGCATGTCGCAGTCATGGGGATCGTGTACTCGTACATCACCGCGGCGGCCATGTGGCAGAACTTTCGCGCGCGGCTGCCTTACTTGTACGATCCCTGGTCCGAACAACTGCCCCCTCCTCCCACGCTTATGCACGCCATGGTCGCGATCAGCATTCTGGTGGAAGCGGGAGCAGTGGTGTCCGGAATCATGTTAGTGGGCGTTGGTCGCGAGAACCTGGCACTGGCCCGGGCCATGAGCTACGCGGTCTGCTCAGTCGCCGTCTCGGTGGGTGTCTGGCATTTTCTTGAGGTGAGAAATGTTTCGAATCGCGACGTGTGGCGCTGGGAAGACGATGCTACGCGCGGTGGAGGCTTTTCCTGGATCAAAATTCACAGCCGCCCGATCAGTTTTCTGCTCCTTCTCCTGGTGGGCACGATGGCAGGGGCGCTCCTCGGTCTCCTCGCCCATGGGTATACAGGGATTCTGAATCACATTCCGGCGGCATCGGAACTAATACGCAAGTCGCAAGAGCAGATGAATAAGATCCCGAATCTGCGCCTCTCATACGGCATTATCGCAGTCCTGTTTGCTCCATTTGCGGAGGAGTATCTCTTTCGCGGACTCATGTTCCGTGCCCTGGACCGCGAGTGGGGAGGTTGGCGCGCAGTAGTCGGCGCGGCCGCATTTTTCGCCGTTTATCACCCAGCATTGGCATGGCCGCCAGTGTTTTTGCTCGGCGCCTGTAATGCCCTTCTTTTCAAGAAAACGGGCCGTCTTGCCCCCGCAGTTGCCCTCCATATGGCCTACAATGCCGTGGTCTTGTTCGCTTAGTGCCTCTTGCCAATCCAGCTAACCTCTAGGATAATAATTACTTGTCTTGTTCCCGCCGGTCCCCCTCCGCCATGGATGGCGGCTTGGGACGTCAGAGGAGCTGACCTGCTGCCCTCGTTTCAAGGGCCAAGAAAACCGGAAGTACTAGGAAAGGAAACCAGTTCAGTGTTAATGATTCGTCTGGCGCGCACGGGTGCGCGCAAGCAGCCACACTACCGTGTCGTCGTGATCGAGAAGGCGCGTGCGCGCAATGGTCGTCCCGTCGAGATTGTCGGGACCTACAATCCCCGCACCAGTCCGGCCAGCGTCGAGCTTAAGCGTGAGCGCATTGACTACTGGCGCTCCAAGGGCGCGCAGGTCTCCGAGCGCGTAGGCAAGATCCTGGCGATCCCGGCTGCCGCTGCCCCGGCTGCATCGTAACTTCGATTTGCACGGTACAGGCTGATTTCAACGGATTCACGCATCTACGTGGTTCATCCGTGTGCAGCCGCATTGATCCGTGGAGAGGAATTTCTTACTTGACCGACCAGAGTGCCAATCCGAAGGCGCTTGTCGAGCACGTCGCTAAGGCGCTCGTGAATGCGCCCGAGAAGGTGTTTGTCGACGAGTTCAATGAAGACGGCGAGCTCGTTTTCGAACTCGAAGTCTCCGAGGACGATATGGGGCGGGTGATCGGCAAGGGCGGTAAGATTGCGCGGGCGATGCGGAACCTGTTGCATGCATCTGGTGCTAAGACCGATCAGCGCTTCGAGCTGGAGATTCTGGAATAGGGACTCCAGAGCCGATGGGTTCCGCGGATTTGCAGGGTGTGTTGCGATCCGGCTTGAGGATCCCCAACCGACGTTGATTGTGTGAATCCGTGGCAGATCTGAAAGCGACCGAGTTCATCACGCTTGCCCGTGTCTTGAAGACCCAAGGGCGGCGCGGCGAAGTCGCAGTCGAGTTGCACAGCGGGGTTCCGGATAGGTTGCAGAAGGGCCTGCGCTTGTTCGTGCTTCTGGAGGATGGTAGTCGCCGCGAGTTGAAGATTGAGGGTAGCTGGCCGCACAAGGACTTGCTGGTTCTAAAGTTCGGGGGCATTGATTCGATCTCCGACGCTGAGCCGCTGGTTGGATGCGAATTGCAGGTCCCGCGCGCTGAACGCGCGGAGTTGCAACCGGGCTGGGCCTACGTCAGTGATTTGGTAGGTTGCTTACTGCTAGATCACGGCAAAGGTGTCGGCCAGATCAGCGAGGTTCGTTTTGGCGCCGGAGAAGCGCCGCTGCTGGTGGTTAGATCAGGCAAGGGCGAGCTGGAAATTCCGTTTGCGCAGGAATTCCTGGTGCGAGTCGATCTTGAAGGCAAGCACATCGAGATGAACTTGCCCGAAGGACTGCTGGACGTAAACGCTCCGCTAACCGAAGAGGAGAAGCGGCAGCAGAAGCAAAGCGACTAGCCGCAGAGAGCGCAAACGAGTACTGCAGGTACGGCAAACAGATGTATCTTGCGATGCTCTAGCGAAACTTTGCTGTTAAAGGTTTTTCGTCTGTGCAGATCGATATCATTACGATCTTTCCGGATTTTTTTCGCGGACCCTTGGAGTACGGCATTATTCGCCGGGCGCGCGAAGCGGGGTTGGTGAAGATCGAGGTTCGCGATCTGCGGGTTCACACCGGCGATCGTCATCGTACCGTGGATGACCGCCCGTTTGGCGGCGGCGAAGGCATGGTCCTGAAACCGGAACCGCTCTTTGCATGTGTGGAATCGTTGAACCTGGCGTCCCGCGGGCAACGTGTGCAGGCAAAGCAATCGGTCGTTCTGCTGTCAGCCCAGGGCAGGCGCTTCGATCAAACCTGCGCAACCGAATTGGTTGCGATGGATCGCCTGGTCCTGATTTGTGGGCGCTACGAAGGTGTGGACGAGAGGGTCGGCATGCATCTCGCCGATCGCGAAATTTCGATCGGGGACTATGTTCTGAGTGGTGGCGAGATTGGCGCGGCGGTGATCGCCGATACCGTGATCCGGCTGATTCCGGGCGCGGTTGGGAACGAAGCCTCCACCCGGCAAGAGTCGTTTTTTGTGGGTGCGGAAGTTGGCAATGATGGGCCCCGTTCGACGTGTTCGTCTGGCGGATTGCTCGACTATCCGCATTACACGCGGCCTGCGGATTTTCGCGGGATGAAGGTTCCAGAAGTGTTGGTCAACGGGAACCATGAAGAGATTCGGCGTTGGCGGAGACGTTCCGCGCTGGAGAAGACATTTCGCAACCGGCCGGATCTTTTGAGTGAAGCGCCATTGAGCGCAGAAGACAAAGATTTGCTGTCGGAGATCGCAGCGAGCCATGAGCAGTGAGCGGGGAGCAATCGGAGACGATTGCTGATTGCTTACTGCTTGCAGCTCGAAGCTACCATTTGAGGCTGCCCGAGAGATTACACTGAGGAAGCAGGCAAACCATGTCGAATCTGATCATCGAGAAACTTCTGTCCAAAACCAAGCGCAGCGATCTGCCGGAATTCGTGCCGGGCGATACTGTCCGCGTCCAAGTGAAGATTAAAGAAGGCGACAAGGAGCGATTGCAGGCGTTCGAGGGTGTCGTGATCGCGCGCAACCGCGGGCCGCAGGCCAGTTTTACCGTGCGCAAGGTCAGCTTCGGCCAGGGCGTCGAACGCATATTCCCGGACAACTCGAAGGTGATCGATAAGGTGGATATCGTGCGCTCCTCGAAAGTGCGGCGCGCTAAGCTTTATTACCTCCGCAACCTGCGCGGCAAAGCCGCCCGTCTGCGCGATGTAGAACGCGAGCAGGCACCGAGTGCCGCGAGCAGCTAAACGACCGGAATGCTTTTATCGCTGGTCGTCAGTGGTCGGCGATCAAGCTGGCGACCAGCGAATCACAATCTCCTTCGAACGCGCGATTTCGATCGCGTCGAAGCAACTACACTCCACCCGCCCGCCCTTTCCTTCTATAATTCGGCATCCCCAAAATGCCCACGCAACCACAGACAACGACGCCTAGCCAACCTGGAAATTGGCAATCACCGGGTGGTACCCCTCCACCCCGCTCGCGTAAGAACCAACGCCTTCGGGGATTGGACAATCTCGATCGCTTCTGGCAGCGGGTGACGGCCGGGTTGGAACTGACAGAACTGTGGTCGCAGTTCAAGCGGGACGCTCAGAGCGGCTATAAGTTCTACCAGCGCGATTTTGATCTTGAAGAGGTCTCCGGGCAGCCCCGGGGCAGGGCGTTCGTGCAAAGACTTAAGGCCTTCATGTGGGCGGTTCTGGAGAAACTTACCCCGGCGCGCCGCGTCCTGCTGTTGATCGGAGTGGTATTGCTCGTCCTGCCCAGTGGCGGCGTGCAGTTTCACCGAGGGACACACGATGTCCAAATCGTGACGCCCAATTTCCAATTCTGGGGTGGCGTTGCCCTGTTCCTGGTTTTGATGTTAGAGATCGCGGATCGCGTCGTGATGAAGCGCGACCTTGAAATTGCGCGGGATATACAGAGCTGGTTGTTGCCATCAACCCCGCCCCTGGTTCCCGGGCTCGCGATCGCCTTTGCCACGCGCCCGGCTAACACCGTAGCTGGGGACTACTACGACGTTTTCCCGCGGGTCACCACTATCCCGGAAGAGCCAACCCTGCTTCTCGCGGTGGCCGACGTGGCCGGCAAGAGCATTCCTGCGGCCTTGCTCATGGCAACTTTCCAGGCAAGTTTGAAAACCCTTTCATCGACCGGGTGTAAGCTCCAGCAGCTGGTTGCAGCGATGAATAACTACGCCTGCTGTAACAGTCAGGGCGGACTGCGTTTTACCACGGCGTTTATTGGGGAGTATCAACCCGGCCCTGGCGTGCTGACCTACATCAACGCAGGACACAACAACCCCGTTCTGCGAAGAGGCTCCGGGGCGATCGAGCGCCTGGATGCTGGCGGGCTGCCACTGGGGATTCAGCCGAACGTCGACTACGCGTCGGCCGAGGTTACTCTCGTTAGCGGAGACTGGCTGATCATCTTCACCGATGGCCTGGTGGAAGCCGTCAACGGAGCTGGTGAAGAGTACGGCGAGCAACGCATGATCGCCGTCCTGAACGCAAACACGGGGTTTGCGCCTGATCTCCTGCTCGACCGAATGATGCTTGATGTCAACGCGTTCGTCGGGTCAACTCCGCAGCACGACGACATCACCTGCATGCTGATCAAAGTGGCCTGAGCCTTGCCGGAGCGGAGCATTTCCTGTGCTGCGCCTCCAAGAACAAACCCTTCGTCCACACCGTTTTTCCTCTTGCGCCCACAGCCTGAACTGAGCCAACATCCTAGTAGTGGCCACTCGTAGTCAGCCTCGCCCCGACAAAGAAATATCCCCCTCGGCTGCCAAGCTGCGCCTGCTAAAGCGCCTGCGCTGCACGCTGAAATATGAGAAGCTTGCGTGGGCCTCGGGAGCAAGGCTCGTCGCCGGTGTTGATGAAGTCGGGCGCGGCTCGCTCTTCGGCCCGGTTGTGGCCGCCGCCGTTGTGCTCGATTCGAGCTATCGCATCCGTGGTCTGCGCGACTCGAAGCTTCTTCCGGCCGAACGCCGGGAAGTTTTGGCTGAGCGAATTCGCGAACATTGCATCGCGTGGTCGATCGCAGCGGTGGATGCCGCGCGCATTGATCAAATCAATATCTATCAGGCTTCAAGACTGGCAATGCAGCAAGCAATTCAGCAGCTGCAACCCACCCCGGATCACCTTCTGATTGATGCCATGAGGCTCGATCTCGACCTGCCGCAGCGGGCCATCATTCACGGCGATGCTTTGTCGGCTTCAATCGCCGCAGCCTCAATCGTAGCGAAGGTCGAACGGGACCGCATGATTGCCGATTGGGACCCGGTTTTTCCGGTCTACGCTCTAAAGTCCAACAAGGGATACAGCACGCCAAAACATCTCGCCGCCCTGCGCCAGTATGGTCCGTCTCCCCTACATCGCCAGTCGTTTGCTCCGGTTTGGCAGGCTCCGGTTCCTCAGGAGGTTCTGCAATTCATGTTGCAGGAAGAGGATCCCGATCAGCAGGCGCCAGTCGCATAACCCAGGCTTCAGCATGTGGCCGCGGCCTCCCCGATTTTCGATGAAGGACCTCGGAGCGAATCGGTGGTGAAGAAAGAACACTCTACTGTTCACTGCTTAAGCCAAGAGCTGTGCCATTTTTAGGAGAAGGTCGGTGGGCTCGACGCGCTCGGTGTAGTCAGGACTGGCCAAGGAGAAGAGGATCCGCGGGGTCTCGCATCCGGCCGCAGTTGCGCCGATCACGAATGTTGCCGGAATCGGCAGTTCCCAAGTGTTAACCCCATGGATGAACGGCAGGTTCACGAAGGCTCGACGATAAACCTCCTGCTGATATTCAGGGACCTGATAGACCAGCCCAAACTTTCGCGAAACCTGATTGTCACGATCGCTAAGCAAGGGGAAGCCAAGCTTGTGCTGATCGGCCATGAGGAAGGACTGGTGCGTGTTCTGGGGAGAGATGGCCACTAACGAGGCGCTGAGCTGTTCCAAGTCGGGAACGATGGCATTCATGGCCTCCATCTGACCTACACAGAACGGACACCATCGTCCACGAATAAAGCAGACGACCAGGGCTCCGCGCGATAGAAGGTCCCTAGAACGGACCATGACCCCGGCTTGGTTGGGGAGCTCGAACCCGGGCGCTGAATCACCCTCTCGCAGCGTCCGCTGGGCAATGCCAGACTGCTTCAGATCCTCAACAACGCGGGCATGACTGGACTGGATCTCCGCCGGAACGTAGCGAGCGATCAATTCTCGCCGTTCCGCATAGATTTCATACAGCCGCCGGGGTCCGGATTCAGGAGAGGATTCTTGGAGGGAGCGCCATTTCATAGAGAGCATGAGCCAGTCAGAATTTGGCTCAAACGAATATCATTCGAATCTTGGGAGCGCGTAGCCCGCGTCTTTCTAGTCGTCGCTTGAGTTGGCGCGTGCTCCCAAAGTTCCCGGCCGATCCTTGAAAGACTATGAAAACCGCATGCCGGCGAGCTTGCGCATCATGTTGCCCTTGCCCATTTGCTTAAACATTTTCCGCATTTGGGCATATTGACGAAGCAAATGATTCACTTCCTGGACGGTTGTCCCCGAGCCTCGGGCAATGCGCTTTCGCCGGCTGCCGTTGATCACATCGTGATGGCTGCGCTCATGGGCTGTCATCGAATTGATGATGGCTTCCACGCGGTTGATTTGTTTCTCGTCCACTTTATCGGCATGTTTCTGAAGGCCGGCGAATGGGCCAATGCTCGGGAGCATGCCCATCAGGCTTTGAATGGAGCCCATCTTGCGAACCTGCCGGAGCTGGTCGCGAAAGTCCTCGAGTGAAAAGCCATCGCCCGACAAAGCACGCGCGGCGATGTCCTGCGCTTTCTTTTTGTCGACCGTCTGTTCGGCGCGCTCGATGAGGGAAAGAATGTCGCCCATGCCAAGAATGCGCGACACAATGCGGTCGGGATGGAAAGGCTCAAGCGCGTCGTATCTTTCACCCACGCCGATGAATTTAATGGGCGCCCCGGTAACCTGGCGAATCGAAAGGGCAGCGCCACCGCGAGCGTCGCCGTCCATCTTCGTGAGTACCACGCCGGTGAGAGAAAGCTTCTTGTGGAATTCGTCCGCGGAACGCACCGCGTCCTGCCCGGTCATCGCATCGGCTACGAACAAGATTTCTGACGGATTCAGCAGCTTCTTGAGCGACTGCATCTCATCCATTAGTTGATCGTCGATGTGGAGGCGTCCGGCGGTATCGACGATCAGAACGTCACATCCGGAGTTGATGGCTTCCCGGCGAGCTTCTTTGGCGAGCCGCTCCACGGTTGCCGTATTCGAATCGGTGAGTTCGCCCTGATAAATTTGCGCTTTGATAGCCTGCGCCACGACCTTTAACTGTTCTCGCGCGGCTGGGCGGTAGACGTCGACCGAGACCAGCAGCGGACGGTGCCCGCCATTTTTAAGCCAGTGCGCCAGCTTGCCTGAGGTGGTGGTTTTGCCCGAGCCCTGCAAACCCGCCATCAGCACGACGGTCGGTGGCTGGGACGCAAATTTAACCCGCGCCGTGTCTTTGCCAAGGACGTTCACGAGCTCGTCGCGGACAATCTTGATGACTTGCTCGCCTGGCGAAAGGGACGTCATCACCTGCTGGCCGACCGCCTTGGCTTGCACCTGATCGATGAACTGCTTTACGACTTTAAAATTGACGTCCGCTTCCAGCAGGGCCAGGCGCAATTCGCGCATGGTTTCCTGGATGTTTTCTTCATTCAGGACCGCCTGCCCACGCAGGGATTTAAAGGTCCGTTGTAGCCGTTCCTGCAGATTCTCAAACATAGTCTGACGTCATTTTACCAGTCCGTCCGCTAGGCCTCTCTAAAGGCGTCGAGAGTGGGGGGAGTGGACTTCCGGTTCTTTTTCACAGCATTCCTTTGTACGCGATTAGCATACAATGCTCCCCATGCGGGCAGCAGTGCGCGCCGATCGATCCGTGGACTTCGGAAAACAGTGGCAGGGACAAACCGTGGATGGCCGCTATCCTCTCGAGCAATACCTGGGAGGATCGGATCGTACGGCGGTTTTCCTCACAAATTTGCCGGCCGATGCGAAGGCCAAGGCCGCCATTAAACTCGTTCGCGCCAGTGGGGGAGAAGCCGAAGCTCTCCTCTCGAACTGGAAGCGCGCAGCCCAACTCTCGCACCCACATCTGTTGCGCCTGTTCGACGGCGGCCAGTGCTGGCTTTCAGGGAACGAACTGCTCTTTGTCGTCACCGAGTACGCCGATGAAAATCTTGCCCAGGTCGTGCCGCATCGCGCGCTGACGGCGTCAGAAACGGAAGCGATGTTGCGGCCAACCATCGAGGCTTTGGCGTATCTCCACGATGCCGACCTCGTTCACGGACATCTTTGTCCCGCCAATGTGATGGCGGCTGGCGACCGGCTGAAGCTTTCAAGTGACGGCATTCAAGCAGCGGGAGCCAGGCCAGAGGGACTAGAGGGAACCCCGTACAGCGCTCCAGAATTGTCCTCCGGACAACTTTCGCCCCCAGCAGACGTTTGGTCTCTCGGCGTGTTGCTCGTCGAATCACTGACTCAGCATCTGCCCCGCCCCGAGGTCGCACCCCGGGGAATACCCCAGGCCTACGCCGAGATCGTCGGGCGAACTCTGGTGAAGGACCCTTCAAAACGCTCGACCGTGCGGGAGATAGCAAAGTCAATCCGTTTGCAGCTGCCTGAGGCGGGGACCAGCAAGCCGCCGAAGCCAGAAACGCATCCGCTAGAAGAACCTGAATTACCGAGCGATTCTCCGCGCGGCGGTTCTAGGCGGGTTAGAGGCTTGGTCTTTTTTCTGATTGCGGTTGCGATCCTGGCCATCACCCTGACAGTGAAGTTGTTAAACCAACACCCAGCTTCGCCGGGGCTGAAAAACTCGCCATCCACATCCCAGGCCGAATCGGCCACCATCTCCTCGCGGCCTGCCGCCGAAACCCCGCAAACTTCATCTGCTCCGGGAGGCTCTGTCCAAGCTGGCGCGGTCCTTCACCAGATGCTGCCGAACGTTTCGCCAGGCGCGCTGCGAACGATTCAAGGCCATGTCAAGGTTAAACTGCACCTCAAGGTGGATGCCAGGGGTACGGTAAGCGAGGCGAGATTCGCTTCGGCCGGGCCGAGTCAGTACTTTGCCCGTCATGCAATGGATGCCGCCCGGCAGTGGACGTTTACGCCTCCCTTGCTCAACGGTCAAGCTGGTTCCTCAGATTGGAACCTTTTGTTTGAATTCAGCCGTGGCGGGGTAAAGGCGTTTCCGGAGCAAGTTCGTACCCGTTAGCCCTGGCTTACGGCTCTGCGCTAGGCTTGAGCTGCCCTCGGTTCTCCCCGATACCAATCCACAGTTTTGCGCAGGCCTTCCTCAAAACTTACCAGCGGCTTGTATCCGAGAGCCTTCTCGGTCCGGGACAGGTCCGCGAGCGAGTGTTTCACGTCCCCTGACCGTTCGGGAGCATACTTCACCTCGCCCTGGTAGCCGATGATCTTCTTCAAGAGTTCAAAGGTCTCGTTCAGATCAACTCGGGTCCCGGTGGCGACGTTGAATACGTTTCCGGCTGCTTGCTCGGAGGGAGCCTTCATGGCTAGAAGATTGGCCGAAACAACATTGTCGATGTAGGTGAAATCGCGGCTCTGCTTGCCATCCCCAAAAATCGTAGGTTGCTGATCCGCGAGCATTTGGGTAATGAATTTTGCCAGCACGCCGGAATAGGGCGAGGTCGGGTCCTGGCGCGGACCAAAGATGTTGAAGTATCGGAGGCAGACGGTTTCCAAGCCGTAGCAACGGTAAAACGATGTCATGTAATATTCGCTGGCCAGTTTTGCAACCGCATAGGGAGAGATCGGATTCGGCGGCATGCCCTCATGTTTGGGCAAGGTTGGGGTGTCTCCATACGCGGAAGACGAGGCCGCATACACTACGCGTTTCACCCTGGACTCCTTGGCAGCGATCAGGAGGTGCACGGTGCCGTCCACATTCGCACGATTGCTACCCAGAGGATCTAGCACCGATTTCGGAACCGAAGGGATCGCGGCTTCATGAAAAATGTAGTCCACGGCGCGGCAGGCATCGTTCACGCCTTCAATATCCGCCAGATCGGTGTCGCGAAAATCAATGTTACCAAGAATTTCCGCGATGTTCTCGCGTTTCCCGGTGGAGAAATTGTCAATTCCACGCACTTGATTGCCTTGGGCGAGCAGCGCTCGCGCGATGGAAGACCCGATAAACCCCGCAATACCAGTGATCAGGTAAAGAGCCATGAGTTCCAATATACCGAATCAACGCCCAGACGAGTGGGTGCCGGCAGTAACTGAAGCTGTAGAAACGGAAGTCTAGTACTTCCGTGCCCGCGGCGGAATCAATGACACGTCCACGGGTTCAAATTCGAATCGCGGTTCATCCCCATCGGGAGCGAAATAGGCCTTGGTTGTCTTGAGCCAGTTCTTGTCGTTGCGTTCGGGGAAGTCGGGTTTATAGTGCGCTCCCCGGGATTCATCGCGCATCCGGGCACCTTGCGCAATGACTCGCGACAACTGCAGCATGTTGTAAAGCTGGCGAGTGAAGACGAACGAGGTGTTGGCCCACATCGAGCGATCACTCAAATTGATGTGGCGATAACGCTCGAGCAGTTCCACCAGCTTGGCATCGGTTTGCACCAGGTTGTTGTTGTAGCGGATCACAGTGCAGTCCTTTGTCATCAGCTCCCCGAGTTCTTGCCAGAGGCGAAAAGGATTCTCCACGCCGTCGGACTTCATGAGGTTGGCGTTGATCCCTTCCTGGCGTTTGCGCTCAGAATCGAAATGGCCGTTGCTCAACGCCCCAGACTGGGAGCGCGCGTAGCGAACTGCATTCGGGCCGGCTACGAAACCTCCGAAGATGCAGGAGACCAGCGAGTTCGCGCCCAGGCGATTGGCACCGTGATACTGATATTCGCACTCCCCAGCGGCGAAAAGTCCCGGCATGTTGGTAGCCTGGTTGTAGTCCACCCAGAGCCCGCCCATGGTGTAATGCATGCCGGGGAAGATTTTCATCGGTGTCTCCCGGGGATCGTCACCGACAAACTTCTCGTAAATTTCCAGAATGCCTTCGAGTTTGCGGTCCAGCGTGGCGCGGTCGATGTGGGTCAGGTCAAGGTAGACCATCGGTTTGCCATCGATACCCAGGTTGTACTCGAAGACAACCTTGAAGATGGCCCGAGTCGCGACATCACGCGGCACTAAGTTGCCGTACTTCGGATACCACTCTTCGAGGAAGTACCAGCGCTCGCTCTCGGGAATCGACTTGGGATCGCGCTTGTCGCCGGC
>Ga0157372_10001882_pt1 | contig 22747 bp, 26 predicted proteins | sample C55metaG_FD_115307 | JGI IMG/M metagenome (GOLD analysis project Ga0157372, IMG submission 115307) | Corn rhizosphere microbial communities from Kellogg Biological Station, Michigan, USA - C5-5 metaG | ecosystem: Host-associated > Plants > Roots > Rhizosphere > Soil | place: USA: Michigan... | reverse complement strand
CAACACGCCATTGTGCAACCGCATGGTATGGTGCTGGTGACCGGACCAACCGGTTCCGGTAAGTCAACCACTCTTTTCTCGGTGCTGGGCGTGCTGATTACGCCAAATGTGAACATTTCGACGGTAGAAGACCCGGTAGAATACCGCGTGCCGGGCACCAATCAGACGCAGGTGAACCCTATTGCCGGTATGACTTTCGGCAGTGGTCTGCGGGCGCTATTGCGGCAGGATCCGAACATCATCATGGTCGGGGAGATTCGTGACGGCGAAACGGCCGATTTGGCCGTGCAGGCGGCGCTGACCGGACACTTGGTGTTTTCTACCCTGCACACCAATAACGCCGCCACCTGTCTGCCGCGACTACTGAACATGGGCGTGGAGCCGTTTTTGATTGCCTCCACAGTACGGGTGGTAATCGGTCAGCGACTGGTGCGCCGGCTGTGCGTGCACTGTCGGGAACCGTTTACTCCTGATGCCACCATGCTCAAGCAGCTCGAAAAAGTTTTCAATTTGAGTGCCGGCGCTGATTTCAAGCAATTGCACGAGCTGGAAACCAGCGCTCTGGCTGACGGCATCGGCAAAACTAACGACAAGGCTGCCAACGATGCTGGCGACCTGAGCACTACTGCTACCGCCATCACCCGTCTATTTAAAGCCCACGATGACGGCTGCGAAAACTGCAATCACTCTGGTTACAAGGGCCGAATCGGAATTTATGAAGTACTCAATAACACCGAAGAAACCCAGAAAATGATTGTCAGTAATGCCACCAGCGAAAACATTCAAACCGAGGCCATCAAAGAAGGCATGCTGACCATGCAATTGGACGGTTTCGTGAAAGCTCTGCGCGGCGAAACGACTATCGAGGAAGTACTGCGCGTTACCGCCCAGGAGTAATGCATATGAAACAAGTTATTCAATTTGGATGCAGAAGTCAATTTCTCTCCGAGGAGCGGAGAGAGGTGTACCAGAAAGTACATCGACCGAGCACCGCAGGAGAAAATTGGCTTATGCGCCAAAGTGAAGGACTTGCATGAAATTTAGTTATAAAGCAACCAAAGACGGCAAACCGCTCAGCGGCACGGCCGAAGCGGCCAGCAAAGAGGCCCTGGTGGCCAGCCTTATCAAGCAAGGTGTTCATCCGTTGGTCATTAAACCCATGAAGGCCAAAAGCGGCAGCGGGTTTTTCAGCCTGAAGGGTGGCGGCAAAAAAGTCAAACTGGGCGATTTGGTGATTTTCACCCGGCAGCTGAGCACCATGATTTCGGCCGGCGTGCCCCTAGCTCGTGCGCTGGCGGCGCTGCAGGCTGACAGTGAAAGCCCGTATTTGCGCGAGGTCATCGGCGGCGTCACCAAAGACGTTGAGGGCGGCTCGACCATTGGTGATGCCTTCTCCAAATATCCCGATGTTTTTTCAGAAGTCTACGTGAATATGGTCAAAGCCGGTGAAAACGGTGGCATTTTGGATGAAATTTTGAAGCGTCTGGCGACTCAGGTCGAGCAAGACGCCAGTATCCACAAAAAAATTAAAAGCGCCATGATGTATCCAACAGTTATTTTGACCGTCACCGTACTGGCGTTCTTTGGCATCATGTTATTTATCGTCCCGAAGATCGGCAGCATCCTGGTTTCGTTAGGCGGCCCGAATGCCAAGTTACCGGTGTATACCCGCGACCTTCTGTCGCTCAGCAACTTCTGTGTGCATTCGACTATTGTCCATCATCTGCCGCTGCTTGGGCAGCTGCCACTCATTAAAAAGTTGCCGAATCTTATTTTTATCCTGGCACTGTTGGCAATAGGCTTTGTCTACTTTCGGCGCTACATCAAAACACCAAAGGGCAAACTGTGGTTTCACGGCCTGCTGCTGCGTCTGCCAATCATTAAAACTATCATTCTGAAGATTGCAATTGCCCGCTTCTCGCGTACTTTTGCTTCACTGATGTCCTCAGGCGTAACTGTTTTAGACGCACTGGCGGTCACCGGTGGCGCTATTGGCAATAAAGTCATCGAGGAAGAATTGAAAACGGCGGCCATGGCTGTCAAAAACGGTAAGCAGCTAAGCGAAACTTTGGCAGCCAGTCAGCACTTTCCGCCCATCGTGTCACAAATGTTAGCCGTCGGTGAGGAAACCGGCGAAACAGACACGGTACTGGTGAAGGTAGCGGACTTCTACGAAGAAGAGGTCAGCACGCTCATCGACGGCCTGACCGCCATTATCGAGCCAGTCATGATCATCATCCTCGGTGCCGGTGTCGGTCTAATCGCCGCCAGCGTCATGGGCCCAATCGCCAATTTATCCAAGAATATCGGCAACAACTAGCAAGTTGCAGAATTAGGATTTAGGAATAATTCTCTAAAACAACTAATTTGCGGTCCAGGCTCGGGCACCGGCTTTGCCCGGAGCTGCGTTTGTCGCACGCTGCTGGAGTCAAGCCGGCACTCTGCCCAGTTTCATGCCTATTAAATTAAGCGAAGCTGGATCGATCCCCTTTAGGGGTCGTTGGGCCGATGCCAGTAGTGTGCGGCAAACCAGCCCCGCGGCAAAACGCAGCCCGGGAGTTTTGGTACTCTCCACCCCAGCAAGAATCCTGTCTTGCTGGGGACCCCGGTTTGGCGGTCCAAAGTACAGGAGAGAAAAGAGAAGAGAAAGAGATTTAAGCTCAGTGAGACTATGAGAGCCCATACTTATACTGAGCGTAGCTCTTGCCGCTTTGATCCTGAAAGACCCTGAATCAAGTTCAGGGCTCCGCTGCGCTCCGGTTCAGGATGACAGAGATGAGAATACCCTTAAATCTTAAGGCGGGGATGCTTACTTATCCACACTGCTATTGACGCCGCACCGCTTATGGTTATAATCATTGGCAGATACTTTAGGCTTGCCTAAAAGATCATCAAAAACTATAAACAATACAATTTAAGGAGGGTGGGTCCTTATGATCTCACTTAGCAAACGTAAAGAAGGTTTCACAATCGTGGAGCTTTTGATCGTGATTGTCGTTATCGGTATTTTGGCCGGCCTCGTCATCACGACTTATAACGGTATTCAACAAAAAGCTCGTAACACCGAGCGTACAACCGACCTTAAGACATTCCAGGGTCAATTGGAAGCTTACTACGCTAACAACGGTAGCTATCCAGGCACCGATAGCCTAGGCGGCACAAGCGCTACTAACGTCACATTCATTCAGGCAAGCATGAAAGGAATGGACAAAGAAACCTTGCGTGACCCTAAGGGTACAGCCGGAGACTACTCGCTTAACAATGGCACGACAGTTGGCGGCAACAAGTACACTTACAACCCCACCAAGGATGACAACACTGCTTGTACCTCTACAGCCGCTGGCGACTGTACTAAGTACACCTTGACCGCCGTACCAGAAGGCAGTACTACCAACATTGTTCTTACCAGCTTGAACTAGAATAAGCTAGCTAGACAGCAAAAAGCCCGGATCAGTTCCCGGGCTTTTTGCTATAAACATAAGCTTTTCTGCTATACTTACACCTGAGATAAGGTTACGCTTGATGGGCAGCAACACAACCAAACCAACATATTTTTTCAAAAACAAACCCCTCTTCGGGCTTGATATTGGCAATGGCTCCCTAAAGGTCATGCAGGTCAGTGAAGAAAGCCTGGCTAGCGGCAAGCCACGTATCGTCGGCTTCGGCAGTACCAAGTTTGAACGCAGCTGCGTAAAAGATGGGGTAATTGAAAAACCCGAAGTGATCAGCGAAGCCATGTTAAACCTTTTTGACCATGAGCTAATTGGCGATATTACAACCCGCCGGGTCGCCATGGCCATTCCCGCCTACCGCACATTCACCCGGGCCATTAGCCTGCCTGGACTAAAGCCCAAAGAATTACGCGAGGCCGTACAGCTGGAGGCCCAACAATATATCCCGCTGCCTTTAGAAGATCTATATCTGGACTATTCCATCTTGCATGCCGATACCGAGGCTACCGAAGTTTTCGCCGTGGCTGTGCCGAAGAAAATCGTTGATTCGTACTTAGTACTCGCCAAATTGCTGGGGCTGGAGGTGGTGAGCATCGAGACTACACTTGGCGGAGCCGCCAGATTATTTGCAGCCGATAAGCAAAGTGATACGGCCAGTGTCATTATTGACTTTGGCTCGTTATCTTCCGACATCAGCATTTTCGATAAAGACGTCTTGGTCACCGGTACCGTTCAGGGCGGCGGCAGTATTTTTACAGAAAGTATTAAAAATAAACTAGGCGTGACCCAAACGGAAGCCAATATTATCAAAAACAAGTACGGCTTGGGCCTCAGCAAGAAGCAAAAGGAGATTCAGGAAGCGTTGCAGCCGACCTTGGAGCAAATCGTCAAAGAAATCCGGCGGATGATTCGTTACTACGAAGAGCGCTATGGCGCCGAGCGACCAATCAACCAAGTGGTAACTTTGGGCGGTGGTGCCAACATGCCGGGACTGGCCGATTATTTGACCAATGCGCTACGTTTGGCGGTACGTTCCTGTGAACCATGGCAATACTTTAACTACAAAGGCCTGCAAGCACCGGCACCAGCTGATAAGCCGATGTACTCCACCGTAGCCGGCCTGTCGCTCATAAATCCCAAAACGGTGCTGACAACATGATTAATTTGCTACCGCCAGAGGTAAAACAAGAGTATATCTACGCCCTGCGCAACACGGTATTACGGCGCTGGATTATAGCTTGCGTGTTGGGTTTAATTGGACTAGGCTTTGTGGCGACTTACGGTCTGGCGACCATTCAGCGTTCCACGGATAGCTACAGCACTATAGTAACCTCCAAGCAAAACAGTTTGAACCAGCAAAAACTGGGACCCACCGAAGCACAGGTCAAAGACATTACCGGCAATTTGAAGTTAGTCCTTAAGGTGCTGTCTAAAGAAGTGTTATTTTCCCAGGTCTTAAAACAAATGGCGGCCGTTATACCCCCAAACGCCATTCTGACCAACTTGCAAATCAGCCAAACGACCGGTGCGCTCGATATCACCGCCAAAGCCACCGACTACGCCACCGCCAGTCAGGTCCAGGCTAACTTGCAGGATCCGGCCAATAAACTTTTTTCGAAAGCCGATCTCATTGGGATCCACTGTGGCGGTACTACCAACGACCCTTACCCTTGCACCGTGCAAATCAGGGCTTTGTTTGCGTCCAATAATCCATTTCTCTTTATTAACACTAATAACAAGGTCAGTAAGCCATGAATAGTAAACGTGCTTACCAGCTGATGCTCGGACTTTGTGGGCTACTCGTGCTGGGCACTTTGGTTGGGACTTACGAGGTCAACAATCTGCTGCAGCACAAATCGCAGGCCTTAGTTAAGCTAAAGCTGCAAGATCAAGTGCTTGACAGTCAGCAAACGGAGCTGGCCCAGGCCAAGCACGATATCGTCACCTACAGCGATTTAAATAATATAGCCAAGGCTATTGTGCCGCAGGACAAAGATCAGGCCGAGGCCGTCCTGGAGATCACCAACCTGGCCAAGCAAAGCGGCATCAGCCAGCTAAGCTCCATCTCCTTCCCGACTTCTACTTTAGGGGGTACCGGCACAACTTCCAGCGGCAGCAAAGGCAAGCTTACCCAGCTCACCCCGGTACCTAACATAGCGGGTGTTTACCAGCTGCAAATCACCATCAGTCAAACCAGCGATAACCCTGTGCCCTACACTGCTTTTATAGATTTTTTGACACGCCTGGAGCAAAATCGTCGGACCGCTCAGGTGGGCAGTATTACCATTAATCCGGATACTAAAAATACCAATATGGTGGCTTTCACGCTCATCATTAACGAATTTATAAAGCCATGAAAAATATCGATCAATTATTAGAAAAACTCACTGATATTATTAAACAACTCAAGCGTTATGCGCCGCTGTTATTTTGCGGCCTGTTAGTGCTGTTATACGGTTTTTTGTTTTACCGGATTCACGTCCTGGACCACGCCGCACCTTCTGCCAGCACCACCACTCAGGCTAAGGCAGCCCAGGTCCCTCGCATCGATCCCGATGTAGTCAAACAGCTCAAAAACCTGCAGGACAACAGTGTCAGCGTGAAAGCTCTGTTCGATCAGGCTCGTAGCAACCCTTTCCAGGAAGAACAGCCCCAGCCCTAGTTAGGAACGTCGTATTCGCCGGCGTCATTATCGCCATTTCGCTGACTTGGGCTTGTAGAATTATTGTCCGAGGAATTAGCACCACCAGATGGATAAGATTGATGGTTGAAAGCTTGCATGTCCACTGAGCCGCGATTGGCCGTTTCTCCATGTTCAGGCCGAGCGGCAATAAATGCTTCGTGTGCCGCAATAATTTTGCGGGCGCAGGCATCCGGATTCGGACAAAAGGCAAAGAGGAATTTAGAGCGCTCACCGGCACTTTCCACCCGCAGCGTGCCAAAGCCGAGCATAGTTTGAAACAGATTATTTTGCTCGAACGTTACGTCTTCCAGATTGGCGAGCGACAGCTGGCTAGTGACCTTACGGAAAAGTCCGACCTGATTAATTTGGGTAATACTATCACTAGTCACAATCCAGCGATTACCCTTGTAAATAGTGACCGAAATATACATAAACAGCAGCACGATGGCCAATACCACCAGGCAGCCGATAAAGATACCGGTTTTATCCTGTTGAGTCAGCCCGCTGACATAATGCGGAATTAAAGCGGCCGCCCCTAAAACTATCAGGGTCACTACTATACTGCTCAAATACAGGCCAATCAGACCGAATGGGTGGCGTTTGATCTCCATAATGGTTTCTTCGCCGGGGGCCATAACTTCGAGCGGGTTGTAGATTTTTGACGACTGATTTTCGTTTGAATTCATACGCTTTTCTTTATTATACAATCTGTGCTGGGCGAGCCAATATTTCGGCCTATCATGCGTTTAGCTTACAGCAAGCTAGACTGTGTGTCGACTGTAGGACTTTTACCAAGGTGCCGATATGTTTTACTAGTCACTTTGCGGCCTCGCGGCGTGCGCTCCAGCAGACCAATTTGCAACAAATATGGTTCAATAAAATCTTCGATAGTGCTGCGCTCTTCGGCTGTTAACGCCGCCAAGGTCTCCACGCCTACCGGGCCACCGTTGTAATTATCGATGATTGCGCTCAGCAGTAGTCGGTCGGCCGGATCAAGCCCCAGTTCGTCAACTTCCAGTAACTCCAGCGCCTTAGTGCTGATAATCGTGTCGATAATACCATCGCCGTTCACATCGGCGTAGTCTCGCACGCGTTTTAACAGCCGGTTAGCAATCCGCGGCGTCAACCGTGATCGTTCGGCCAGCTTCAAGGCTGCTGCTTTATTGATTTTAATGCCCAAAATACCGGCTGCACGTTCAATAATCTGCTGAATTTGCTCCGGCGTGTAAAATTCCAACCTGTGAATGTGCCCAAAGCGGTCGCGCAACGGTGCCGCTAAAGCTCCGGTGCGAGTAGTTGCGCCGATAAGCGTAAACTGCGGCAAATCCAGCCGCAAACTGCGCGCCGAGGGGCCCTTGCCCAACATAATATCCAGCTTGTAATCTTCCATGGCGCTATACAGCACTTCTTCGACCGTGCGGTGCAGGCGGTGGATTTCATCGATGAATAATATATCGCCGTCCTGCAAATTAGTCAGCAAACTGGCCAAATCCCCGGCCCGCTCGATGGCCGGTCCACTGGTAATCCGGATTTGGGCACCCATTTCATTGGCTAGCACGCTAGCCATAGTGGTTTTACCCAATCCCGGCGGCCCGTACAGCAACACATGATCCAGCGGCTCACCGCGTTTTTTAGCAGCCTTGATAGCTAGCTGCAAATTCTGTTTTAGGCGATCCTGACCAATGTAATTAGCAAAGTCATGCGGCCGGAGCTTTACCTCAAATTCTTCCTCAACCGGATCATCCGTCACCGGCGCCGTCGCCACAATTCGTTCAATCATACTGCTTATAGTTTATCAGGAATTTTCCACAAACTATACTGTCATCATGAAACTGTCTGTTTTACAAAAGTGTATCTTCCCTATGCTTGCGCCAAGGCAGTCGCTCGTGCAGCAAGTTCAGGATTTAAAACAGCATTATGAACGGCACGCCAAACTCCTGTCAAAGTTTTCTCGGCATCGTCAAACAGTCCTTCTACAGACTCGACCACCTCTATGTCTCGCTGAACCGTAGGTGCCTCATCGACGCCTTCCCTCGGCTCCCAGTGTGCCTCGCCGTTGTCTATACACAGCTCTACCGGATAGCGGCTTGATCCTAGCCCACTAAGCATGATCAACCTAGGTCGTAGGCTAATCCTGTCCGGCTCTCCAGGCAACGCAACTTCAACATGGAAACTTTCGATTATTTCTTCATATCTCGGGTGGAATTTAGGTATTGCCAAGTAATGCGTTCCGTCTTCCTCACGTTCAAGCACTACCTCTGTTTGTGTTGCTTGGCCGCCCAACACCCTACCGAGCTTATTTCTGAGTTCCAGCAAATTACCTTGTCTGGTGGCTAGGATTTCTGTTCTCTGTTCTATCTCTGCATCCGTGACAGTATCGCGGGCTGCGGCTGCGGCAATATTAGCAGCTACGATAGCTTTTTCGGCGTGTAATTCTTCTAGTAAACTAGGCATCGATCAGCTTTCTCCACCAGCTAAATTTAATAGAGCATACTATAAACTCTTAACTCGCACTTATCAATAAATGTGCTCAGGGCACTACAAATCTAGCTTAATTGTTCTATTTGTAGCTCGTCGAAGCCAGTTTTTGGGTCAATCTCGCGGTGGAATCGCAGCGCTGGTTCGTTGGCGAGAACCAGTTCGACGGTAGTGTGCACAATGCAGCCCGGTTTCATGTGGCCGCCGATGACTTTACCCTCGGAGTCTGACAAAGCTATGTGCAAATGCATAGTATCGTTTGGAATGCCGATGAGCGAGACAATTTCGAACGGACCGTCGAATTCGCGAATGGCGTCATCGGTATTTTGGGCGCCGGCCATGCGGATAGTCGCTTTGCTGAGGCTGCCCACCGCACTGACGACCACACAAGCGCTCAGCTGCTCGCGGGCTACAAATTTGGCAATGGCCAGGCGTAAATCCTGGCCTTCGGTGATTCGTATTGCATGTAAAGCCATGTCGCCTTTAGCCTTTCAATGCCAGTTTAATTCTTTCCTCAACGGGGAGCATGGCATCGATATCTTTAAGCGCCAGAGTAGCGTCCTGGGGCGAGTAGCCCAGTGAAATGAGCGCTTCCACTGCCTCGTCCTGAGTATTGACGCCTGGTCGGGTAACAATTCCCTCGGCGGCTTCGCTGGCACCTAAGCCGACTTTATCGCGTAGCTCCACCACAATCTGTTCAGCCGCCCGCTTACCGACGCCTTTGGCGCTTTGCAGCAGCTTGACATCACCGGCTGCAATGGCGCCCCGAACCGCCGGTGCTGTGCCGATATCCAGCACTGCCAGCGCTACTTTTGGACCAACATTTTTCACGCCCAGGAGCTGCTCAAACAACTTTTTGGTGTCGTACTGCACGAACCCGAAGAGATCATATGCTTGCTCGCGCACATGCTCATAGACATACAACTTTGCTGACTCACCGGTTGGCAAACGCCCAAAGTCCTCTGCCGTTACCTGCAGTCCATAACCCACGCCGCGTACGTCCAGCACGATCATGTCAGCCATTTTTTCACTCACCACTCCAGAAAGTGTCGCTATCATGCACCTATTATGGCACATGGGCTATAATGGTTTATATGCAGCGGCTTCGTTTCTTACAAAACGCTTGGGCACTTGTAGGGGTTGGTCTAGTAGTTGGCGCTCTGATCATTCTGGGGATTCGGTTTTTCACCTATTCACGTCCGGTCACGCATTATCACGCCAACTTTGCGGTATACCTAAATGGTCAACGCGATGAGTTTAAAGGCCCGCAGTATTATCAGGAGGTCGCCGCTTGCTCGGCCAACGGTCCAATTCAGCCGGCCGAGCGTGCTCATATGCACGACAATATTAATTCCGTCATTCATGTGCATGACGATGGTGTCACCTGGGAGCAGTTTTTCAATAATATCGGCTGGTACCTGGGCAAAGACTTTATCCAAACCGACAACGGCACCATGTACCAGGAAAACGGCAGTGACAAGCTCAATATCATTCTGAATAACCAAAATCTGACAGATCTAACCTCCATTGCCAATACCGTGATTAAAGACCGTGACCGGCTGCTTATCAGCTTCGGTGACATCAACCAGCAAACCCTGCAAATCGAATATAATTCTGTTCCCGCCACCGCCAAGCACTATGACGAAACTAAAGATCCGGCCAGTTGCGCCGGCCAAATGCAGAAAGTCACGGTTTCTGACCGACTGCACCACTTATTTTAAAGTCTGGTTTGAGCATATGTAAGTGCCGCGGCCAACGCATCAGCGCAGTCATCCGGTTTAGGCACGGTTTCCAGCCCTAATATCACTCGCACCATTTCCTGAACCTGTTTCTTCTCGGCTTTGCCGTAACCAGTGACCGCCATTTTGATTTGCATCGGCGTATATTCATAAATTTCCAGATTAGCCTGCTTGCCGCACAGCAGCACCACACCGCGTGCCTGCGAAACCGTCATGGCAGTGGTGACATTGCGGGCGAAAAAGAGCTTCTCCACCGACATGGCGCTAGGTTTGGTGCTGGCAATGATATCTGTTAATTCTTCATAAATCGTCAGCAGGCGCACCGCATCATCCTCTTTTACGGGCGTGCGAATGACGCCAGCATCCACCAGCTGCGCTTTGCCATGACTAGCCTCAATAATCCCAAACCCCAAAATCCCCGTCCCCGGATCAATCCCTAAAATCCTCATAGCATGTGCGATTTTATTAACTCCACTAGCTGTTGATGCACTAGACCATTCGAAGCTAAAAATCCCATCGTAGGCCTATCGTAGCGCTGTTCGTTTCCAAATAAGTCAGTCACCTTTCCACCTGCTTCTTCAATAATCACCTTAATAGCAGCACCATCTTCTGGTTTTGGAACATTAAACATCGAAGCCGTGAATTGACCTGCCGCAACTAGTACCGAGGACAGGATGACTGATTTAAGCGATGTTACATTAGTCCCTAGATTGCTCAGGTCTCTGACAAAATTATCGGTAAACTGTCGGACGGTCTTCGATCCCTTTGGGATGCCCTCAATATTTATTATGGTATTCTGAAGATCAGCATTTTGAGAAACATGAATGCCACTATCATTCATGAACGCACCATTACCGACAGAGGCCCAAAATAATCGATCCATAAAAGGATCGTAGACAACGCCCAGTACTGGACTTCCGCCAATGACTAGAGCAAGCGAAAAGGTTGATATTGGCAAACCATGAGAAAATGACATCGTTCCATCAACTGGGTCACAAACCCATATGCGCTCAGCTTTAAGATTGGCGCTTTGTTCTTCACCCAGAACTCCATCAGCCGGGAAAGCTTGCTTTACTTTCTGAATAACGAGTTTGTTTACTTGGATATCCGCTAGGGTTACTGGGGTAGCATCTTCTTTCCAACCAGTGCCAATATCGTCAGCACGAAAGTAGTGTCGCGTAATTTTTCCTGCTTCATATGCTAACTCTTTGGCAAAAGCTAGTTCTTCATCATAATTCATGCCACTATTGTAGCAGCGATTCGTCGATGTCGAAGTTAACGTGTGTGTTGGTGACATCGTCGCAATCATCCAGAGCGTCCATTAGGCGCATGATTTTGCCGGCGGTGTCTTTGTCGGTGATTTCTACGGTCGTGTTAGGCACGTAGGTTAATTCGGCTTCGGTTACTTCCAGCCCGCTGTCGCGCAAGGCATCCCGGACTTTCGCCAGATCAGTTGGCGCCGTGTAAACAACTGACTCCTCGCCTTCTTCTTGTACATCTTCGGCACCGGCATCAAGCGCCTGTAGCATCAGTTCATCACCCGTGCCTTTGATACGAATCATGCCTTTGTGGTCGAACTGAAACGCCACCGCACCCTTTTCAGCGATGTTGCCACCATGCTTGGAAAAAGCCAGGCGAACTTCCGGATAGGTACGGTTGATGTTATCCGTCGCACACTCCACCAAAATCGCCACGCCACCTGGCCCATAACCTTCGTACAGCACTTCCTGCAATTGAGCAACGCTCTTATCCTTGATACGATCAATCGCCCGCTGGATGTTATTCGATGGCATGTTGGCTGCTTTGGCTTTATCGATGGCCAGACGCAGTGCAAAGTTCATCTCCGGATCAGTGCCACCGCGGGCTGCCATGGCGATGGCATTGCCGAGTTTCGTGAATACTGCCCCGCGGGCAGCGTCTTTCGCACCTTTTTCTCTTTTAATTGTTGACCATTTGCTGTGCCCTGACATTTGTCTGTTTGCTCCCAGAAATTATCGTAGTTCTATCTGTTATTATACTACTTTTCGGCCTCCTTTTAAAGTACAAAGCTAGTGTGAAAGCCGCAATTAACATATAACCAAATATCATTTGTTGCCAAGAAAACTGTAGGTTTTGCACAAAAACATGCGGAATGCGACTGAGCAAATGCGCGATATCCAGCATATACGTGAGCAAAATGCGCGCCGGCCAGGCCAGCCAACCTGCGATTGCTGGCAAAAGCATTCCAGCTAGACCGGCAATTAATGTCAGTAGCATGGCTAGCGGCACCAGGGCCGTCACCAACACATTCGCCAGCAACCCGATGAATGACATTTGCCCGAACGTGTGCAGTACAAACGGCAAAGTCATAATTTCTGCACATAAGCTCTCTAAAGCCACACTTAATACGACCGACTCTTTCCAGTGCTTCGGCCAGCGCGAAGACAACAGTGGCGCCAAAACCATCACGCCGTAAAAAGCCAGGAATGATAAATACCAGCTGGTGTCGGTCCACACGTAAAATGGGTTAGCGAAGGCCGTAATGCTCGCCGCCAAGCCCAGCAACACCAGGGGTTTAAAGCTCCGTCCATAGTAGCCAGCTGTAATACTTAACAAGCTAACTATTGCAGCCCGGACAATACTGGCACTAGTGCCGGCGAACAGCAAAAATATACCAATCAAGCCAATTGAAAATAGCGTCACCAGTCGTTTGGACCGTTTACCACTCACCTTCTCAGCGCTGCGCAGTAAAATTGTCAGGTTGTAACCACTGACCGCAATAATGTGTGTCAGCCCCACCATTAACAAATCTTGCGACACTGCTTGCGGCAACGTGTTGCGTTGACCAATCAGTAAACCCATACCAAAAGATGCCAATGGTTCCGGCAAAGCCGATTGCACGCCAGCCGTAAACTTTCGACGTAAGTCACTTACCAGATTGCTATGATGAGCCACTAAACTCAGCTGGGCATAGCTCATGCGCCCTTGATACGAACCGAGTGACGGCAATAACCTGCCGGTAGCCGTGATTTCATCGCCGGCAAACACGGCGTTCAATCCAAAACCGCCTAGCGAGATTTTACCCTTTAATTGCTGCCCACCTTCTACCACCGTGACTTCCTTAGCATCAAATGTCAGCTGATGATATTTGTTATAAGCGCCGTCCTGGCTGGCAATAACGGAAATCGTAACCTTGCGTCCATAATACTGCTGGTAATCGGCTAATTTGGTCATGTAGAGCGAGCCACGCCACCAGCCCAAAGTCAGCCCAAATAGTACTATCCATAGCAGGGCCCAAACAGTTCGTTTTCGTAAACTAAATAGCGTTGGTGCCAAGCACAGCCACCACCAGCTGCTATCGATCAACCGGCCGCCATGCGCTAGCCCTATTCCAAGCAAAAACGCCAAGCACAGCCCAAACACTAACGTAGTCTGCCGGAATTGCCGGCTCAACACCTCACCAAACATCGTGCCGGCATTTTATATGCAGATTATTAATAAATCATGAATACAAACCCGCTTAAAGCTTCAAGGGCGGCGAACCACAATTCGGCTAAAGCCTAGAATTCTATACTGTTACCCGGCTGCAACAGATGCAGGTTGTCACTTATTCCTGCTTCAGCAAACGCCGTCTCCAAAGTATCCCTACCTTGCGTAAAATGTCCCCAATGTTCAAAATGCAATGGCACCACATGCCTGGCTCTTAATATTTGGGCAGCTTGGGCAGCATCTTTGCTGGCTAAGGTTAAGAAAGCACCCTCTACGAGAGGGGTCTGAGCGCCTCCAGCGAATAGGAGTGCTATATCAATCTTGCCGACGCGTTCGGCTATTTCTTTTACAATGCGAAGCGATGCATTATCGCCACTCACATATACAGTTGGCAGATCCTCTGCCGACAACACAAACCCCCTCACTTCACCCACCAAGTGCTCTGTGTTATCGGGACCATGTTGCGCAGGCACGCCCATAACAGTAAGAGTTTTCCCATCTGGACGTGTAATTTCTATTTTCTCCCATACCGGTAGGACTGTCACCTTTTCACCCAACCGTTCGCGAGCCGCTTGCGTTGACAAAAATAGTGGGGCGCCTAGTGCAAATTCCTTCCCTGCCTTGTCCAAATTATCAGGGTGTTGATCATGTGACAGCAATACGAGTGAAATATCATCGATCTGATCTGGTAGTAATGCTGGACCTACCAACTTGGTTAGTATTCGCTGTCCTACAGGGTATTCACCAGGTGGGTCAAATGTCGGATCAGTTAGAATGCGCAAACCGCCAAGCTCAATTATAGAGGTCGGCCCACCAACGTAGGTAATACACACCTGCTTTTTAGAACTATCCATCAAATTTCCTCTCATTAATCGTTTTAATATTCTAACAAATACCCTCTAAAATCAGCACTTTGTATTATCGATCCAATCCTAACAATCAAATCTAAAATTTATGAACTGTTAGGGGTTATTTATCCCCTAACAAACTTACTTTTCTGTATTGTGCAAAGCTTTGGCAACATTACCTTTAAGCCGCATACGACCCAAGTAAATTATTGCAGCCTCAAAAGTAGAAAAGAACGCCGACAAGAGTATGTGGTCTCTTTTTTGCCCGTGCAAATGGAATGCTGCCAGAACATCAACTAACGCGCCAAGGATCATCAGCAAATAGCTGAGCATAAAAAGTAAGGGTAGCGAGGTGCGTTCAAAATAAGCGCGTTAGTGTAAAGCAAATCCCCGAAGCACAGGCACCAGTTTTTTGTCAGCAGGAGGCTTGCGGGAGCTAAATGCTTTTCTCACAGCCCGTTTGTCTTTGCGCGGCATGCTTTTGAATGTGGCGGTAAACTTATCAGTTTTGCGGATTCGGATTATCTGCATTAAGCATAAAACTGCCAGGGCCAAAAGTAAGATAAGGGGAATAAGTAACAGGATTGCTATCAAAGTTTTGTTGGACATTTGTTCTGTTATACTACAAGACTTCTCTCAGGTCTAGCTGTTAGATACTGCCGCTGTAAGCGTCGATCAATTTTTTGTGTGTAGCCGGGTCACGAGCAGCAATTGCGCCCACCGACGTTATTTTCCAGAGTGCTCCAGTTAGATCGGTGATTATTCCCCCGCTCTGTTGAATCAAAAAACTACCGGCACAGATATCCCATGGGTAATTTGTCACATTAATAAAGCCATCCATTTTACCGAGCGCAACATACGTGAATGACAGCGAACTGTTTAACGATTCCAGCATAACTCCCTGCTGCAGCACCAGCTTTAATATTGTGTCGGTGCAGCGTTTGCGTTGTGCCTCCGGCAGGTCGGCAACCGCTCCCAGATCCACGTCTACCATAACTCCGAACCGCCCTTCCCTTTTAGGTCGTTCAAACTTCCGATCATTCATGTATAACCCCTCGCCCGTAGACCATATATAGTCGCCCTGACTATGGTCGACTACGCAAGCCGCAATTAACTCGCCCTTCTCGGCTAAAGCGATATTAGTACAAAACGTCTTCATGCCTCTGCCTAAATTAGCCGTGCCACAAATCGGATCGATGATCCAAATACGTTCATCCGATATAGTGGTCGCAGCGTGGGCTTCTTCGGCAAGTATGTCATCGCTTGGGAATAACTTTTTAATTTCTGCAACTATTAATTCCTCGACCGCTACATCAACTTCAGTTGCATAATCACCGGCTCTCTTGTACTTAGCAACCTGTGCCGTCCCCTCATAGGCAAGGACTAAGCCACGCACCCGCGCGGCTATATCATGAAAAAATTCAGCTTCTTTTTCTAATTGCATAAGCGTAAGTATAGCAGCCTACTGTCATTTAAACTTTGTCGAGTAAAGCCTTTAGCCCCTCTGACGTATACCAGCCAAAGCCTTCGGGGATGTTATCTTTGGTGAAAGTAACTACCTCTGTTACTTCATTGCCATGCATGCCTGGTACCGGTAAGGCCTCGAGCTCTACGGCTACAAATGGCGTCAGTGCCCACTGCTTGCAATCATAAGTATTCATGGTTAAGTCGATAACGCGGAAACTTTTGATGTCCACGCCGGCTTGTTCATGGACAATCCGTTTTAAATACACTTCGAGCGATTCACCCCAGATGGGCAAATCGTGCACAAAATACAACAGCGGCTTACCGACGCGCTGCGGAATTTCATGATGCGGAATTGCTTGCGGCCGGCGCAATGCTACAAATTTGCCCTCGAACATCAAAATACTTTCAATCGTAAAATGTGTACCGCCATCCACCTCAGTCTCAATAACCGGCCCAAAATTTGCTTCTTTGCGATACCAATGATATTCAAACGCCATAGGCGTATTGTAGCAAACAGAGTTATCTAACCCGGTAAGGCCAAAGCTACCATCCTCAGCGCACACCCACCATGATGAAATTGAATACTAGTCGGATCGGTACCGGGCCTGCAGTCATAGGCAGCCGGTATATTAGGCACCGAAGGATATGAATCGGCCGGAGGATAATCCAACCAAAGCCAGTCGTTAGGGCTATCAGGTTTACGGCCGCAGCCCACATGTACCTGATAGTTTGTTGTCACGGGAAGGTCTTTTTCGTAATACGCCATGTTCGGCGCCCTGCCTTTGTGAAGCACTGCAGGTCCTGAGCCAGGGAAACCGGGAGAAGTAGCAATATAAACCCCGACAACATCTCTATTGTCTAGGCATCTAACCACGCCCACTGCTAATTCGGAACTTTGAGGTGCTGATTGATGAGCGACATAACCAATACCTGCGCCAATAACCAACGAGCCCCCATCCCAGCCGCCAATACGGTTGTACTGAATCTTCTAGGCTGAGGTGTAGGGTCAGATTCCGTCATGCCTGCATCTTACGCCCAACAGTAAATATGGCGTAGTAAGATAATTCACAATTCATTTAAATTACTTACCGTACGAGCAGCGAGGAATACGAGTCAATTCAGGCAGAGTACCCCTCCTAGAGCAATGTATAAATTTAGACTGCGTTTTTATGGGCAAAATGGTACATATAGTAATAGGCTCATTGTAGGAGCAGGTCATGAAAAAGCTGATTATTTCATTAGCAGGCATAGCCACAGTAGCAGCGGCCTTGCTATTTACGACCACCGTTGCCTCTGCCGGCGATACGAATATGTCCGCCACGCCAAATGCCTACCCATCAAACTCTATGATGAGCCCATCTCAGAATGGCACGGTAGCGACCAGTTCCGCTCAACAAACTGCAAATACCGTCACCATTCAGAATTTCGCCTTTATGCCAGATAACGTGACTGTACCGATGGGCACCACGGTGACATGGACGAATAGTGACACCACCGCCCATACCGTCACAGGCGACACTACCGGTGGTCCCCAGAGCGGCAGCTTGCAACCCGGCGCCACGTATAGCTTTACATTTAACCAAAATGGCGTCTATCCTTATCACTGCTCCATCCATCCGATGATGACAGGTGCGGTTGTAGTTACTCAAGCTTCAATGCCGCAAAGCTCTGCCTCATCAACCAATACTAGCCAGAATGTATACGCCGCAAACAATACCACAACTACTGTAACTCCTACGCCAAATCCGGCCGCCACACAAGCCGCTAGCACACTACCAAATACCGGCTCTGGTAATCTACTCGGTCTCGGTGTGACAACCATAGTCCTCGGCACAATCGCCCACACCATTTACACTCGGAGGAAACTATCACGGGCTGAGAGTTAATCATGTTTATCTTACTCAGCAGCTAAAATTTAAGCGACTCACCTCTCAATAGGGCAAACCTTTTTTTGATATTAGCTATTTCTGGATCCTCCGCGGATCTGTTGTCAATGATATTACCCAATTCATCTTCAGCAAACCAACCGTATTCGGAGTGATCCTCCTGGTCTAATTTAATATTCTCAATTGGGCCATTAAATTTCGCGAAGTATATTACTTCTACTGAATGCGAACCCTTAATATTATTCATGTAGGTAAACACCGCGAACGGATCGCCGATAGTTATGGTCATTCCTAACTCTTCTAGGAGCTCTCGCTGCAAGCCGGAAATGATATCTTCGCCGAAATCTACATGCCCGCCGGGCATTTCCCAGACGTTTGGCAGGAACTTCTTGGCAGCCGCACGTTTGGCCAAGAATAGCTTCTCTTTACCATCAATAACCTGGTGGATAAAGGCGCAGGCCGTGATAACTTGCTGCCCCTGGGCCGGCGCTTCGCTGTCGTGAGATACGCTCATTGATTTTCAGTATAGCAAAGACAATACCTATAAATGCTTCAACTCGCTTGCTAGCTGCCATTGCTGAAAGAAGTAGTGGCGTAACTCTCTGACAACATTTGGGGCATGAACCAGCACGGCCGTGCGTTCTTCCGGCTTTTTGACATTGCTAGCCGATAAAATAGCATATTCGTCGTCGACAATATTCAAGTGGTATCCCTCACCGGGCAGCAAACGCACGGCAGAGCCCTGAACAATCCAGCGCTTTAGCCACAGATCATTTTCGGTGGTGTGTTTTTGAAAAATCAGGCAACTTTTGACACCTCTGCGAGTCGCTTGAGCGACCATTTGATATAAAGCATCTGGTACTTTCTCTCCAATACTAATAGTCAGTAGTTCTTTCTTGGCTTCGGCGGCCAGTCGTAAATAAGTCGCAAAGATCTCGTCGCGACCAATCAGTACATTCATCTCAGTTTTATGCCTGCCTTTGTGCTGTGAAGTATTATCAATCTCTTGTACAAGCTGATGCTGAAAAGATAAATAGTGCTCCAAGGCTACCTGTAGCGGTCTTGCCTGTAGTCTTATGGGATTACTGGCAATCTGTACGATAAACCCCTGCTCTTTCAGGCCCTCAACCACTCTATACAATCCTTGTGGCTGCACCTTGAGCTGGCGCGCCAGATTGCTCACTTCCGAACTGCCTGTTTCTAATAATAGTTTGTATATTGCAATGGCAGTGCGGCTTAAACCTAATTTGTGTAACTGCAGATATCCGCTCACTCCCTCAGTTTAACAAAATAATGTTAAACAATCAAGAAATATTATTGAAATAAATCAATAGCTTATTACACTAAGGCTATGGTCGAATTTGATATTACTAGGACGCCAGTCAATCCATTTTCCATCGAAGGATTACACTTGCCTGGCGATACGAGTGAGCTGCGCAGCCCTACACTACATATAACAGACAATCTTATAGATGTGCGCGTTGGGAATGCAGCTATTTCTTTAAGTTTGGACGACAGCATTTCATATATGGAACCGCTAGTGAGTGGCTCATGGGCTAGCGAAGAAGAAAGTTTGGCAGCAGTGCCGGCTCACCAAGATGCCGGTGCCGGCTTACGTCGCTCTAAATTTCAAGGTGCACCGTATCATAGCGCTCTTCACATCGTGGATGACGGCGAACGTACAAATTCCAATTACTGCACCATTCACCAGCATGATACTGACGGTAGAACCGATGACTTAGCTTATGCTGAGCTTAATGTAATCGTTCCTAGCGAGTCGGGCTTAAGCTATGATTTATACGATGGCGTTAATTGGCGAGCAGTCAGCGAGCCAACCGCCGTATGGTTACCGCCAGGTTTGGCACACTGTGCAATTGCCAGACGTGGCAGCGGTTTATTTTTTGTCAGTCGCTTCGCCATTGCTCCGCACGCTTATTATAATGCCGTCGCTCCCAGCGCACACCTTGTTGACGCGCAAGCCATTGATCCCGCTTCGGCTAAGTCAGCCTTCGAGCGGCAGTTCGGATCACCTTTCTTTGAATATTTAGAACAGCAACCGTTGGCTTGGGCTTTCTTCAACTTGAAAATGGAGTATAGTTTGCGGGACCTTTTACCGCTAGCAGTTTTTAGCAAAATCCCTCTACCAAAAACCGGGACGATAGCCGATATTGGCGGTGGGCTGGGTTATGCCTTAGAGCAAATTAACCGGCAGCGGCCAGATCTCACCACCATACTTTGCGAACAGCCTTTTGTATGTCAGCAAGCAGCTGCCATGCGAGGGACTATAAATGAAATGCAGTCCGTTGATATTTTCACCGATAAACTGCCCGAAGCTGATGTTTATCTGCTAACTAGGGTGCTGCACGATTGGCCGGACGAAGTTGCCATCCGTTTGCTGCAAAACATCAAAAGAGCCGCACCGCCACATGCCGAATTAAGAATCATTGACACCTTTTTGGCCGAAGATCGTTCGGGACCGGCCCGCGCCTTGCAGCAACAGCAAACCATGGACTTGCTTTTCAAGACCAGGCAGCACACGGTATCAGAAGTTAATCAATTACTGGCCGCTGCCGGCTGGGAAAGTGATAACGCACCTATTCTACTATCCGAGAACAGCGCAATGTCTTGTTTAACGGCTCGCCTGGCAAAGAATTAGGTTTGTTGACTTGTTACTTAATTACTGACACCAGTACCACTACCGTGAGCAATGCGCTCGACATCACTTCGCCGGCGCGGACTTTTTCTTTCAGGATAAAGTAACTTGAAAGGTAGCGGAGGGCCGGGCCCAGCATCAATAGCAGCGTAGTTAAGATCACTCCCAGGCTTTGAATGGCATAAATGCTCACCACGGCGCCAAGAGCATAGAAGGCAGAAGAGCTAAAGCTGTAACGAATCTTGGCTGGCGATAATTTAGTGACCCGCCGCACAGGCAAAAATATAGTCAGAAGTACTAGAATAAATACACAGCGAATCAGTGCAATATACGTCGGCGAGACATATACCAGTGCGTATTTATAAATGCTCGGTAGAAAAGCATAAAATGCGGTAGCCAACAGCAACTGTGACATACCTTTCTTTTGTAGTCGCCGTAGTTTCCGCCGGTGACTGCCCCAGTAAACAATGAATGCTCCAAGCAAGAAAGCCAGCAAAAAGATCGGCTTGCGTTCACTAGGGAATAATGCGTAACCGATCAGCCCCGCCAAGATTGGCTCAAAATCCACCAGCGGTTCGCGTAGCGATAAATCGTTGGTTTTTAGGCTAATTTCATCAAAAACATTACCGCCGAAAGAAAGCAGGACGACTAGCGCCAGCAGCCCAACTGCCTGGAGCGTAAAGTGCGGCAGCGGCTGCCTGGCAATTAGCACAAAGCCGGCCAGAAACAGCGACATAAAGAAAAACGCTAACAGCAGCGACTGCCGGTAGGTAATTTTGTTTCGTCGGAAGTTTATTTTGTCGAGCGTTTTGCCGGAGCTTTCAGACAGGACGGCAATGAGCAAGAAGAAAAAGCCCATGCTGCCAATATAGCATAGTGGTTATGGTAGAAGCATTATGATAGTAGTCTGGGGTGAAAATTATAATGGTATCTATTGAAACTGGGTTAAAAGAATACAAGCTTAAAACTAGATATAGTTACAACCAATACCAAAAACCATTTTACCCATACCGTGCCCTTCTTCAAAGCAAGGTGTGCCCCTGCATACCCTCCAATAACTGCTCCAATTAGAAGAGGGATACCGTTCGTAAAGTTCACCTCTCCGTATGAAATGTAGGAAATTAGGGCAGTGACTGAACCGATAAGTGCTACGGCAGTACCTGTGGCGTTCGCTTCAGTTACTGTCAAGCCAAAAAAATACACAAGTGTCACTATTAAGAATATACCGCCACCCGCCCCGAACATTGTCAAATAAAACATAACTAGAAACATGCAAAGCATACCCCAGAAATGATGCCTTCGATGCCTTAATTTTTTAACGGTACCGAAATCTTGCTTAAAAACAATGAACGGCAACATAAGAAGCATAGATATTCCTATAAGGTGTTCCACCGTATCTTTATTGATCTGAACCAATAATCTAGGGCCCAGTATCCCCGCAACAAGCGCAATGGGCATAAAAACCGGAAGGTAGCGCCACATTACCGCCTTACCTTTGTGATACTTAAAAAGCGCTGCAATACCGCCGCTACTCGCACTAAGCCGTGCAGTAGCAATGGCAGAAACTGGTGATTGGCCCAGAAAGATAAGCCCAGGAATAGAAATTAAGCCGCCACCCGTCGAAATTGCTCCCACCAAACCCGAAGCAATACCAATCAAAAATGCGCCAATGATCTCCATTTGCCATAACTATAACAAAAAGAGCCCGTTGAGACTCTCAGTTAAGGAGAAGAAAGCTAAGTTACTCTCTGTGGTACCATGTAATCAACAACTATGCGAAAACAAATAGTTCTTCTGCCAATTGCCGCCTTAACGGTAGTCAGCCTCCTGATGGGCGCAGATGCTGTGTTCATCAAAATGGGCGTAACCGTGATCCCGGTAGCTATATTTATGACATTGCGATTTTTGATAGCTTCACTTTTTCTGTTGCCGGCCGCTCTCCGCCATTGGAAGCCGCTGACTTCCAGAAGCTTTTGGTTAGCCAGTCTAGCTTCCATATTTTATATAACCCTTAGCTCTTTGGCTCTTTACATCGGCCTGACAAAAACCACCGCCAGCAACTCGGCCATCATT
>Ga0157372_10001881_pt1 | contig 22752 bp, 27 predicted proteins | sample C55metaG_FD_115307 | JGI IMG/M metagenome (GOLD analysis project Ga0157372, IMG submission 115307) | Corn rhizosphere microbial communities from Kellogg Biological Station, Michigan, USA - C5-5 metaG | ecosystem: Host-associated > Plants > Roots > Rhizosphere > Soil | place: USA: Michigan... | reverse complement strand
TCGGGAATCAATGTACTTGCATCATGGTTTGAGCATTCGCACAGCATTAATTAGGAAAACGACTTTATGCCTCCATTGTTGATGTTCATCTTACTGTTGATCGTAAGCTTCGCGGTCATCTTCTATCTCGTGCGTCCTACCAAGACTGAAGTGGCGGTTCAGCGCCACTTGGAGAGCATCAGGAACACAAATACACAGGAGAATGAAGAACCAATAACAATTCTTAGAGATGAAGGTTACAGTCCAAATCCCGGGATAAGCGCGATCGTACGGCAAATTCCTGGCGCTAAGGAAACACTGGATTTAATTGGGCAAGCCGGGCAGGGGTGGCCAGTCAGCGCGGTCATGGGAATTGTGAGCGCTGCCATGTTGATCACAGTCGCGATCACTTCCCTGTTCCTCCCCGATGTTCTTCCATTATTAGCTGCGGTTGTAGTTGGATGTATTCCGTATGTTTACTTGCTGATCTTGCGGGAGAGGCGACTGCGGCTATGCGACAAGCTGCTGCCTGAGGCAATCGATCTAATGGCTCGCGGACTGCGCGCGGGTCACGCTTTACCTGCGGTGCTTGAAATGGTCGGTGAAGAAATTTCCGAACCTTTGGGGACTGAGTTTCGCAAGCTGCACGAGGAACAAACGCTGGGACTGCCGTTGCGCGACGCCGTCATGAACATGGTGTCCCGCGTTCCTCGGGACGACATGCGTTTTCTTGCTACTGCAATTCTTCTGCAGAAGGAAACCGGTGGCAACTTGGCAGTAATTTTAGACAAAACAGCGGCCGTCGCGCGCGAGCGAGAACGGTTGCGGGGCCAGTTGAGAATCTACACCGCCCAAGGCCGTTTTACTGGATGGATTCTCTGCTTTATGCCGTTTCTCATGTTCGGGCTGCTCAGTGTTTTGAACTGGAACACCGAAAAAATGTTGTTCACCGATCATTTGGGAAAAATTGCGGTCTATGTTGGAGTCGGCTTTCTGGTTTGTGGAATCCTGGCGATTCGCCACATTGTGAATGTGAAGGTTTAGCGCATGGCTCTGATCATTCTGGGCGTCTGTTTATTTGTTGGCTTTCTGCTCTTGTTCCTGCTCCTGATGCCGCGGCCATCAGCGGCAGGCGCATTGCTCGAACAGGCCACCAGGACCACGCGCACGGCAGAGGACGTCCCGGTCTGGCGCTCTGCCCTGAATGTCGATTATCTTGCCAAGCCGTTCACGTTGCTGCGCGGCCTTTTCTCGCCAGAGCCTGATCCGGATCTCGTGCATCGCTTGGCGCTTGCAGGCTACCGAAAGCCAGCCCATGCGGATGTTTTTCTGGGGGTGCGACTTGCGATTCCTGCCATCCTCGGAGTGCTGGTTGCGTTGTTTGTACCGAGCGCAACGATATTCTTTTTTCTGATAGCGATCGTTCTGGGCTTTTTTATCCCCGACTTCTGGCTCTCGAGCGCGATCACTCGGCGGCGACAAAAAATTAAGCTGAGCCTTCCTGACGGATTGGATTTCCTAGCAATCTGTCTTGAAGCCGGCTTGGGCTTGGACCAGGGAATCATCCGCATGGGCAATGAGTTGCGCGTCAGCCATCCCGAGTTGAGCGAGGAGTTCGTGCAAATTAACCTTGAGCAGCGGGCTGGCGTCGCTCGAGTGCAGGCATGGCGTTCCTTCGCGGACCGTGTAGACCTGGAAAGCGTGCGCTCATTTGTGGCCATGCTAGTGCAGACCGAGCGATTTGGCACTCCGATTTCAAAATCTTTGGGAATGTTCTCGGATGCTCTGCGAACCGCCCGCCGGCAAAGGGCTGAAGAGTTGGCGGCGAAGACGACTATTAAACTGGTTTTTCCACTTGTATTTTTTATTTTCCCAACTATGGGAATTGTGGTCATGTTGCCGCCGTTTATCTCAATTGTGAGGAACCTGGAAAATTTTGTGAAGTAGAAGTGGCAGTCTCAGTTATTGGAGTCAACTTCAACGGAAGGTGAGGCAAATGGATAACGTAACTCTGATTCGCGTGGTATCGGGGGTGCTGGCGGTAGTGGTGTTATTTACGCTGGTTTACAGAATGAAGAAAAAAGCGCCTCGCTAAACTGCACTTTGACCCTCAGGAAGGGCACGTATGTTCAGTAAACAACGGCACGTATTTGTCTATAACAAAACCAGGGAGACCTTTCTAGCCTTTCGAGTCGCGGTCGCCGACTCGATCCTGGGCCGGTTAGTTGGACTGCTCGGAAGAAAGTCTCTTGCTCCGGACAGCGGGGTCTGGATCGTTCCCTCGAATGCCGTGCACACCATCGGCATGCTGTTTTCGTTTGACCTGGTTTTGATCGACAGAGACTTCAAAGTAGTGGGATTGCGAGAGCTGGTTCGACCATTCACTGTGACTTGGCCGAACCATCGGGCGGAAAGCGTGATCGAGCTTCCGGCGCATTCGATCTTTCGCAGCCGAACCCAAATTGGAGATCAACTGCTGATTGAGCGCTACGAAGCGAAAAAGCCGCCGCGATCCGGTCTGTCGGCTGGGGAGACTTCTGATCAGGAACGCACCAGCGTTAATGTCGCAGTGGCGGGATCGCGGCCCCAAGTGACGGTGGCTCAGCAAAGTTCTGCAATGGATTTGTCGCGATCGAACTACGTGGATACTGAGACGCGCTGAACTTATCTTCTTTGCGGCTTGATCCTAAACTCCGGCCGCCTCCTTGAAAGTCCGATCCGGATTATTTTCCCGGATGTCTCCGCTCGTACCAGCAGGGCGTATAGCCTGCGTGCGGAGACAAGGATTCACGCACGTATCCGGCTGCGGGGTTGGTGATCGTACTCCGTCTTTGCCGTTTTTCTCCTGAATCGCCTAATAGAATCGCACCGTCAACGTGCCATAGGAAGCGTGACCGGTCGCAAGTTTGTATTGCCAAACCGAATAGTCGAAGGCATAGACAAGTACGGCGATGGCAGTTAATGTCGTCAGGCTGAGGACCGCAATCCTCTTCATGGCGATTGGCCTTCATCACGCGAACGTTCTTTTATTGGCGATTCAGCCGATTCAATTTACAGTTAAACAACAACTGCCGAGACCGAGTTACATATGATTGTTTAGGGAGCCTGAATGTTCACGCGTCTGAATCGAAATGTAAATGCCGCATTGTCGGGCGGGTGGCTGATTGCGAATTTGATTGCGTTCCTGTGTTATGCCGCGGCCACAGCCCAATCGCAGGAACTGCGATTCCAGTTTGATCCGTCAAAAACGACAATCGCTTTCACTTTAGGCGACGTTCTGCACACCGTCCATGGCTCGTTTCAATTGAAAAGTGGGGACGTAGAATACAAGGTTGCCACCAAAGCTGTCAGCGGCAATCTTACCGTCGATGCCACTTCCGGGCAAAGCGGCAATCACAGCCGCGATCACAAAATGCATAAGGAAATTCTGGAGAGTGTTCGGTATCCAGTAATTAGCTTTCGTCCTGACCGCGTAGACGGAAACGTAGCGTCTCTGGGAAGCTCAACCATTCAAGTTCACGGGATTTTTTCCATTCACGGCAGTGATCACGAACTGACGATGCCCGTAAAAGTGGAGGTGTTTCCCGACCATTGGACAGCCGACTCTCACTTCACAGTTCCGTATGTGAAGTGGGGTATGAAGAACCCCAGCACATTCGTGCTGAGGGTCAGCGAATCGGTTGAAATTGACGTACACGCCTCCGGCGCGAATCCTTCTTCCGGTGGCGCGCATTAAGGTTTTGCGCCGGGCAAATCTTCGAACTGGGTGCGGACCTTTCCATCAGGGCTGATTGTGTGCACCGCGAAACCCAGTTCGCCTCCCCATGGCAACCAGGCAGTGGATGGCGCAACGTGCCAGGTGATTCCTTCACGCTCAAAAACTCGGCCGTTGTGCCAATGTCCTACGAGCATGTCTTTAATACCAAGCTGACGCAGAGCCTTCATCTCTTTTGAACGGTATGGTTCGCTAATCACCCAATACGGCTTGGGGTCAGGGAATTTTGCGTCGTGGAAAACGGGAATGTGTTGCACTCCTATGACGACTTGTTTAGAGGTGCGCCGGCCTTCCGCGAGTCCGTTCAGCCATGACAACATTTGCTCCGACGCGTCTTCGGTTTCCGGGGGAAGCGGAGCCGGCGACTTGGCGCCATACACGTCGTAGTTGCCAAGAAGTTCTGAGTCGATCATCACGAAGTTGACAAACTTGACCTGAAATTCGTAGTAATCCTTGTCGAACACCCTGCGGTAACGCTCAACGTCATTGCTATGGACATCATGGTTTCCCGGGACATAATAAACAGGAGCTTTCATCTTCTTGAGGATTGACCGGGCTTCATCCCAAGCCTGCGGATTCTCTCCGATATCGCCGGAAAGAATCACCGCGTCGGGATGTCGGTCATTAATCATTGTTACTGCATGTTTAAGATTCTCCGCGGCGTGAGGCGCGTGGTGATCCCCGAGATGCGTATCGCTGATTTGCACGACCGAAACCTGGTCATCGCGGTCATCCTTGGAGTGGGAAGTGTCTTGAGCTATCACCGGGGCAAGCGCAAGAAGGCAGAGAGCGATGCAGAGTGAAGGAGAAAATAGGAACTTTGTCTTCATAAATCTCTAGAGGCAGAAGAGAGATACTGGGTTGTGCGCTTCCTTGGCGAATTCGCTTGTCGCTAGTCTTTTTGCATTATTGAATAAGATAACGCGTGCAACTACATTCCTGAATTCTGGAGACGTTGGTCCATAGTTACGCTGAAAATCATGAGTAGTTCCTCCTCCATCACGCCAGTTTCCACTAAGCCGCGCCGCGGGAAAAAGATCACTGCGGCAATTCTCGCTGGCGTCTTGGTCCTGTGGTTGGCGTTTGTAACCTTCATGTGGCGCGCGATGCATAAGCCACCCGAGGACTTTGCGCGTGTAATGTCGCACATGCCGTGGGAAGTCTTCCTGATCGTGCCTTTTGAAACTTTGTGGACGAAGGCGCGCGCCGGCACTTTGAATACAGGTGATTCGGCGCCTGACTTCTCACTCATGAAGCTGGACAAGACCGGCACGGTGCATTTTTCTGAGATCAACAAAGCGCAGCCAGTGGTGATGATTTTCGGCAGCTACACTTGACCGCCGTTCCGGCGGGAGGTTCCCGCCCTCAACAAACTTTACGATCAATACGCCAATCAGGTTGCGTTTCTCGTCGTGTACATCACCGAAGCCCATCCCTCTGACGTGTGGCAAATGGAGAGCAACATAAAAGATAAGGTAATCTTTGCAACTCCCAAGGACGAACAAGAACGTGCCCTAATCGCCGGGGCTTGCGTGCGAAAGTTAGGAATCAAGTTTCCTGCGGTCCTCGACGAATTTGGGAATTCAACCGAGAACGCCTACACCGGTTGGCCGGATCGAATTTATTTGATCGACCAGAACGGCCGGGTCGCCTACAAGAGCAAGCCTGGCCCATTCGGATTCAAAGCTGCCGAGTTGGGTACAGCTCTTGCCAGATTGCCGAAATCACGCGCCGCAGAGAAGCAGGCATCGTCCTCTCTCCCCTTCTGATTAAGCTTGGGGCTTGGTGCGTTTCTTCCCAATGGTGAACTTTTCCGAAGCCAGTAATCCTAAATTGAGGGCGTATTGCACGATCTGGGCCCGGGATTTCAGGCCCAATTTTTCCGCAAACCGCGAACGATAGGTTTCCACGGTTTTGGTGCTAACAAAAATTTGCTCGGCTACTTCCCGGCTGCTGAAACCTTCCGCAACCAGCTTCAAAACCTGCAACTCACGATCGCTAAGCAGATTCCGGGCCGCCGAACTGTCGCGGTCGGATGCATCCGGGCTGATCGCATCACGCACCAGGACCTCAGCAAGTTCAGAGTCTACATAAGTGCGCCCTTTGTAGACGGCGCGGATTGCGGTCAGCAGATCAGCGTCAACGCTCTTTTTCAGCACGTAGCCGGAAGCTCCAGCTGACAAGGCAGTTCGGAGATAGGCGGGCTCTTCATGCATGGTGAGCAGCAGAATACGAGTAGACCGACTCTTGGCCACAATCTCGTGGATCGCATCCAGGCCACCGGATCTCGGCATAGTCACATCAAGGATTGCAACCTCTGGCTTGGTGCGCTGAATTGCTTCTACAGCCTCGATTCCATCCTGCGCTTCCGCGACAACCGTCATGTCGGCTTGCGCATTGATCAGCATGCGCAAACCAGCGCGCAGGATAGCGTGGTCATCGGCTACAACAACACGGATTTTCTGTGTTTTCGCCATGAATCAGGAAGAACCCGCAGCGCCTGAATTGACGCCCTGTGAATCAGACACCGGCAGCCGCACCTCAATCAATGTGCCTTTATTCGGCTCGGACTTGATGTCCAATGTGCCTCCCAGAATGATGGCCCGTTGTCGCATGCCTTCAATTCCCAGATGTTTCGACGGGAGGTCACTTAGATTACGTGATTGGAAACCCCGCCCATCATCGCGAATAGACAATTTCAATAAGGGGTAACTCCACTCAAAATGCACACTTACCGAAGCGGCTTGGGAATGGCGCGCTACGTTGGTTAATGCTTCCTGAATGATTCTATAGATACCGATCTGAAGTTGAGTGTCCAATTCAGAGAAGGGAGTTTCGCCAAAATCCAACGCAACCGGAACGTGGTGCAGTGACGAGTGCTCCGTGGCAACTTTTTCAATTGCTTCCCTCAACCCGAACTGATCGAGCACGCTGGAATGCAGCCCGCGGGCCAGTCGACCGACTTCTGCAATGGCTTTCGAAGTAATTTTTCGCAGCTCTTTGGCTTGGTTCTTTGCAGCTTTCAGCCGGCGCGCGTCTCCGAGTGATCGCAATCCCACCAATAAAGATGTCATCAACTGACCGGCTTCGTCGTGTAGTTCCCGCGAAATTCGCTGCCGTTCCTCTTCTTGAGCTTTCAGTACCCGCTCCAGCAGGAGCCTTTGCATCTCTTCGCGGCGTTGCGACTCTTCCCGCCGCAACTTTGCGGTGATGTCCTGCACAATGGCCAGGCGCGCATCTTTTCCATTGAGATGCAGTGGCGCCCAAATCTCTTCTACGTTAAGCACCTTGCCGCTTTTGGTTTTGTGTTTGTGGACAGTTCCGGCCTGAAATGCCGGCGTGCTCCCAGGCAATGACTCATCCGCCATAATGTCGCGCGTACTGAGCCCGATAAATTCTTCGCGCGAATACCCATACTGCTGGACCGCGGCCTCGTTCACTGCCAGAATGCGTAAGTCCGAAGCGTTGACGACCCAACATGCTAAGGGATTGGCCTCAAAAAAAAGTCGATATTGTCGTTCAGAGGTCCACAGCGCTTCCTCCGCCTTTCTGACCCGCAGCAGCGCTCGTACTGTTGCCAGCAATTCTTCATGCTGCACAGGCTGAACCAGGTACGCATCGGCGCCGCCATCCAGTCCGGCGACCCTGGCCTCGGTCGAAACCATGGTCGCTGAAAGATGCAACACCGGAATTCGGGCCGTGGCTTCATTGGCTTTGATCTGCTTGCAGACCGCGAAGCCATCAATGTCCGGAAGATTGACGTCGAGAATGACGAGATCCGGCAGTTGGGCCGCCAAATCCAGCGCCTGCCGGCCCGTGCGGGCTTCAAGAACTTCGAAACCTGCATGCCGTAGGACACGGGAAAGCGCATATCGCTGAGCGTCGGTGTCATCGACGTGCAGGATCTTCAGAAGCTTAGGATCCTGATCAGACTTAGTAGAAACTATGCTGCTCATAGTAAATGCATAACTGTCATGACATTATGCACCTTGTATTCGGGGCTATGCACGATTGCCGGTTAATTTCCGTCCGGATTCCTTCGGGATACTTAGTGGGGTGGTATCCTGCGTGGTTATTAGTTTTCAAACCATAAACCACGAATGACACAAAGGTTGACGAAGGATTAAATCTCAATACCCAGGCGGCCGCGAATCACAATTGCTGCAGTCGCCTTCCTTCCTTCCAAACATCAAACCAACAAGAGTTTAGGAGGGAAACCCGCACCCTTGTCGGGGATTTCCCTATACCCAGCAAACTTTTTAGGAGAAGTCCTGATTAAACTCGTCACGGCTTCTTGAGACACTAATGAAAGAACCGGGCGATCCGTTATCGATACTAGCGGTCATCGATCTATCGATACAGGCTGTCATCGATTGAGCACGGGAAGAGCTTCGTCAAGGTTCCACATCGCAGAGGAAGGAACGAACGTGCAAGACCATAACGAAGAATGGACACAACTATGCCAGCAGGCCGCGGTTGAACAAGATCCTGAACGGTTGATGCGACTGGTCGGCGGATCGTTGAATTGCTGGATGCGCGGCGCGCTTTGGCCAGCCGGAACGGCAACACCGTTTCGCCGATGACAGGCGGTAGCGATTCCAGAAACGCTGAATCCCGCAGGACGGGCCCGGCACCGGACTAGACCGCATCTCGTAACGAATTCTTCAAGGGTATTGTGGCTTGAACGACAGTACCTCCAGCTGAAGAAGCTATTTCCGCGTTTCCTCCAAACTGGCGCATTCTTTCGTGAATTCCCATTATCCCGACGCCCGGAATGACCTGACCCCCATAAAAACGTTGAGGTGGAACTCCCTTGCCGTTATCGGAAATCTCGACATCGACGGTCTCAGCAGTCCTGCTTAAACGGATTCTCGCGATCTGGCTTCCGGAGTGCCGGTGGATATTTGTCAGCGACTCCTGCACCGTGCGGAAGAGAGCGATCTCCATGTCGTCTGGCAACCTGCCGAACTCGTTGGGACTAGTTTTAAGGTCCACAGTAATTCCACTGCGTTGAGTAAATCCATCGACATACCACTGCAAGGCAGACGGTAGTCCCATTTCGTCAAGCAAAGGGGGATGCAGCAAATACGACATAGTGCGAAGCTGACGGGTCATGTCGTCATTGAGGGCGATGGTTTGGGCTACCAGTGATGAAATCTTTTCACCCTTAGCTTCCTGGCTCATCTGGTCGAGAAACATCTTCATGGCTGCTAACATTTGCCCGGTGCTGTCGTGCAGCTCGCGGGCGATGCGCCGTCTTTCTTCGTCCTGCAATCTGAGCAGCCTTACGGTGAGTTGGCGGACTTCCTCAGTCTTTTCTGACAAATCCCGGGTGCGGTCTTGCACCCGAAGTTCCAATTCGTTGTGGGCTTGCTTGAGTTCCTCGCGGGCTTTCTCGGCTTCGACCGCGTTCTGGCGCGCTTCGCGCTCCGCCCGCTTCAAGCGAAGCAACGCGCCTACAGTTGCCAGCAGCTCTTCCCGAGAGATGGGCTCCGCCAGATAGCCATCGGCGGTTTCCAGTCCACGCACGCGATATTCTTTGTCGGTGAAGGTGGCCGAAATGTGCAATACAGGTATGTGCGCGGTCCGCGGATTCGCCTTCAGGCGGCGGCACACTTCGAAGCCGTCAACATCGGGCAGACGTACGTCCAGGGTAATGAGATCGGGAGACTGATCAGCGAGTTCAAGGGCTTCGGCGCCATTACGCGCCTCGATGACTTTATATCCGCCCCCCTGCAATGCCCTCGATAACGAGTAGCGGAGAGCGTCGTTGTCATCTACCGTTAAAATTGTGATTTCGTCCATAAAAACCCTAGACCTGCAAATCCCTTTCAGTTCGGACAATGAGCTCAGACAGGAACTTCATTCGCACTACCTTTGGTTGGTAAGCCGGCGCGCGTCATCACCTCTGCAAATCGAATCTCTGTTGCTTCTCTCGATTTCCCTCCTTTAGGAACGATATCGAGCGCGGCGTGCAAACGTTCGCGGTCGTGGCTCTCGAGCACCTGCGAGGTGTAGATCACAACCGGGATATCGCGAGTGGCGGGATTGGCTTTTAGTACGTCGAGAACTTCGAAGCCGCTCACGTCAGGCATGGATAAATCCAAAACGATGAGGTCCGGCGAAGTCTCTCTGGCCAATTTTAATCCTTCATTCCCGCCGCGCGCTTCAAGCAGGCCATAGCCCTTGCCTCCAAGTACGCCTTTTAGCAGATAGCGCGAGATTTCATCATCGTCAACGATCAAGATGCTTCCGTGTTCTCTGTTGAGGATGGCCTGCAATTGCGCGATCAGCCAAGTCCGGTCAATCGGCTTAGCGTGGAATGCGGTCGCCCCAAGCGCCATGGCTTTACCTTCATTTTCAACCACGGTGACCACGAACACGGGAATTTCTTTGGTCGATGGATTCTGTTTCAGTTCCTGAAGAAGTTGCCAGGAGTGTTCGCCTTGCAGGAGTACATCGAGAACAATTGCGATCGGCTTGAACTCTTCCAGGGCACGGCGCGCTTCTTTCAAATCCTGCGCCGGCACGACTTGAAATTCGGTACCTTTCAGATACTTTTCATAGATGAAGAGGGCTTCGCGATTGTCCTCTACCACCAACACCGGCAGCTTTGAAGCATCCAATTCGCGCTTGACATCGGGCACATAAACCGCCTCGGTGGCGCCCGTATAGCTGATTGGGATGGAGGCAAAGAAAGTCGAGCCGACGCCGACCTCGCTTTTAACGTAAACATCGCCGCCGACCAGTTGCGCCAGCTTGCGCGACAATGGAAGTCCCAGGCCAGTTCCTTTAGCGGTCTTTTGCAGTTTGCCTTCAACCTGCTCCCACTCCTGAAAAATGCGCTCGCGGTCCGCAGGTGCGATTCCGATTCCCGTGTCCGCAACCGAGAACACGACCGTCTCGTCGTGCCCCATGCGGGCTGAAATTCTTACCTCACCGCGCTCGGTAAACTTCAAGGCGTTAGAGATGAAATTTCGCAGAACTTGTGAAATCTTGGCTTCGTCCGAATACAGCTCGGGAATATTGATTGGGTCTTCGAAGACCAGCGCAACCGATGAGTTCTGGGCCAGCAAGGGGCGGAGCATGCCGCGCAAGGCGGCAAACAGACTTTCGACAGTAAACGCACCGGGGCGAATCGTAACCTTTCCGGCTTCGACCTTCGCCAGGTCGAGCAGATCGCTGACTAAATCTGTAAGGTCTTGAGCAGAACGGCGAATGAAAGTCACTTGTCTTTCCTGCTCCGAAGTCAGTTCACCGTCCATGCGGTCGATAAGGATCTGGCTCAGGGCAAGAATCGAATTCAGCGGCGTTCGAAATTCATGGCTCATGTTGGAGAGAAAGTGGCTCTTCAACTCCGAAGCTCGCTGCAGGAAATCGGCCTTGTCATTTAGCTCGGCATACAACGCGACCACTCCGCGGTTGGTTTCATCCAGTTCCCGATTGAGCTGCGCCAACTCCAGCTGGCGCGCGCGCAATTCCTCGAGCGTACGCATGAGCTCCTTATTCTGCTGCTGAAGCTCTTCATAAGGATCGTCGGAAGGCTTGCGCTCAATTGTTTTCAGCAAGGAGGTCAGTTCAGAGTCGCCCAAACGCGTGAACTTATAGGGAATGATCTTGCCGAGGGTAACCGATGTGCCTTTTCCCTTTTTTGTCTCTACTTCAAAAAGATCCAGTAGGCGTTTTGCGCCGACCATTCCAATACCCATGCCGGTCTTCGAAACATATTTTCCATCGAAGATCTCATCCAGATTTGGAATGCCCGGGCCCTTATCGCGAACCGAGATGAGCAGCATTTTATCGACGCTGTTGTCGACTTCGAAGTCAATGGAACCACCACCGGCGTATTGAAAGGCATTGCGCACAACTTCGGAAACCGCCGTCGCGATCCGGGTCTGTGCCTGCACGTCAAGCTTCAATGCGGCGGCAATCGTGCGCGCACGCTGGCGGGCGAGCACGACGTCGTGCTCGTACCGGATATCCATGGTCAGGAGCTTCAGTTTCATGAAGCCTTCGCCTCTACGCGACTCTTGGCAACCAGCACCGTGACATCATCCCGTTCGCGGTAGAAATCGCGATACAGAATACCGGCAATCAAGCCCGGATGTTTGCTCCAGATTCCGGAATACGAATTAAGGTCCCAACTCGATCGCAACCCATCCGAGTGCATAATCAAAATGCTGCTATCGCTCCAGGGGAAAGAAAATTCCTGGATTCGCTGCAGGTAGTGTCCAACCGTGCCGTTGTGCGACGCCATCCCGCGGCTCGATTCGGGCGTGACTATTGAGGCTGAGATATTCCCTACCCCGGAGAAGGTAAGTACTTGCTTCTCGAAGTTCAATGAAGCGACCGCCATGGCAGCCCCGCGCGTTTTCTTCAGCGCATCGTGCGAGTCCTGCAGAATGGGAGTTGGCGAATCTCTGCGCGATTGGCGAAATATCCTTCGTGCTTCCTGTGCGGCTTCGGCGGCGAGAATGCCGTGACCCAACCCATCCACCACCGTCAGCAGCATGGATTCGCTCGTCGTCTTCACGTCCCAGCCATCGCCGCAAACATCTTCGCCTTTAATCGGAATTGACACTACTCCTACGTCTATCGGGTTCAAGTGCTGTGCAGGGTTTTTTTTGTGAGGCCAAAATTCTGCCAATACCGCGGTTCCATGGCCAGGAGAGGTGTAGATATCAAAGGTGTTGGAGAGGCGTTTGATCGCGCCCAGACCATTGCCGCCCGTTCCTGCGGTCGAGAATCCATCCCGAAGGGCGGCGCCGAGGTCGCGAATTCCCGGCCCACGGTCCAGTCCGAGCAGGCGAACCCCTGAACTTCCGTTGTTACCTACGGTTTCGACGATCATGGTTCCGTTCCCGGCATGCTTCACCAGGTTGGTCACCATTTCGGTTACGGCAATAGCCAGAGAACCGCTCACACGTTCTCCCAGCTTGGCATCTTCCGCTAAAAGCGCTGCATGACGTCGAGCTTCTCCGGCATGGGTGGGATCGGTAACTTGGATGATCATCAGGGACCTACTTCCACCGCGTTATTGAAACCTTTGTGCCCGAGCCAACTTTAGACTCAATCTCAAACTCATTCGTCAAGCGCTTCGATCCTCCCAGCCCCAGGCCAAGGCCAGTGCCGGTGGTGAAACCGTCGCGCAAGGCCATCTCGACATCCGCAATTCCAGGTCCGTTATCCTGGAAGATCAGCCGAATGCCTACACGGGGGCCGTTCAAAGATTCCAGTAGCATGGTCCCACCGCCGCCGTGAGTGAGGGTATTGCGTGCCAGTTCGCTGGCGGCGGTGACCAACTTGGTTTGATCTACCAGAGATAATCCGGTTTCGCTTGCCACTTCGCGCACACGTCGCCTCACGACGACCATGTCGGGTTCGGAAGCTACCGGTAGACTCTCACTACGGACGACTGCCATTATGGATCGCCTTAATCGCCTTATGACCGTTCAGAGCTTGTTTGAGTAATTCCATTCCCGCATCCACATTTAAGGCGGTACGCACGCCGGGCAAAGACATCCCGAGTTCCACCAGGGTAATTGCAACCGCAGGTTGCATACCGACGACAACCGTTTGTGCGTCGAGCACTCGAGACATGGCGGCTATATTGCCTAACATTCGCCCGATAAACGAGTCCACGATTTCCAGGCTGGAGATATCGATCAGGACTCCACGGGCGCCGGTTTCACTGATCCGGGTGGTCAGGTCCTCTTGCAAAGTCATAGCCAGGCGGTCATGCATATCTACCTGAATGGTGACCAGCAGGAACTCACCCATGCGAAGAATCGGTATTTTTTCCAAGAGAACTCCTATGCGTGCTGGAGCGAATGCTCAAGAGCTAGTCCGGTGCGCTGTAAAGCCAGGGCGAATGCGTCTGACAGCGTGGCTTTGGTTGTGACATCCAGCAGGTTGATTCCCAAGTGCACAATGGTCTGAGCAATTTGAGGACGAACTCCGCTTATGATGCAATCCGCACCCATCAGGCGCGCAGCAGTGACCGTTTTCAAAAGATGTTGCGCGACGACGGTGTCAACTGTGGGAACCCCGGTAATGTCGATGATCGCAACCTTCGAATTCGTCTTTACAATATTTTCGAGCAGCGCTTCCATTACCACCTGTGTGCGGGCGCTGTCGAGCGTGCCAATGACGGGAAGCGCCAGAATTCCATCCCACAACTTGACCACGGGGGTGGAAAGCTCGAGCATTTCTTCCTGCTGGCGACGAATGATTTCTTCGCGCGACTTCAGGAACATCTCGGTCGTGTATAGACCGAGAGAATCGATTAACTCTGTCGTTGCCCAAAGTTCCGCCGCCAAAGCGCCGGCATTGCTGCCCACCTGATCGCGCAGAAGGGTAAATAGAGGCTTTTTCACCGACAATACGAAGGTGGCGGTTTCAGTGGGCGTAAATCCCTGCTGCGCACGGCTTCTGGAAATTTCGGCCAACTGATCTCGGACCGACTGCCAGCCTGAAGATTGCAAATCGGAACTGGCGGATTCAACTCCCTGCCGCAGGAGTTTAAGAAATCGCGAACACTGGGTTCGTAAATCGACATCCTTAATCAGGTCCGCGCGCCGAGTTGCGCCGCTCATCTGTTTTATCCACTCATCCACTATGACGGCTTCATTTTTCGCAAGAACATCAGCCAATTCATTAGAATTTTGCAATCCTTTGCTCATCTTTCGCTCCTGGAATATGCCGAGATGAAAAGTGTGATAGACACCAACCGCGTGCTTTCTAGCAGGAAGGCCGGGGCATCCCGAAAGAATTGATGATAACTCAATGGGCTGGGCGACTGCCACAAATGCAATGCTGCGTGAGTGAATCCTGGCGTTGAATGTTCGCCAGCGCACAGAATAGCTGTCCGGCGTGCTCTAACCCTGTTCTTCGCGAACCAACTGCTGGCCGGTCCGCGCCAGAGCCATAGCAAAGGCGTCCCGCAGCGTCGCCTTGCTGGTGACGTCAAGCAAATTGATTCCCAAATGAACAATGGTCTGGGCAATCTGCGGTCGAATGCCGCTGATTATGCAATCGGCTCCCATCAGACGTGCGGCAGTGATGGTTTTCAAAAGATGCTGTGCGACAACCGTGTCTACGGTGGGTACGCCAGTGATATCAATAATGGCAACCTTCGAGTTCGTCTCAACAATCGCTTCCAGAAGAGTTTCCATCACAACTTGGGTACGCGCGCTATCCAGCGTCCCAATCAGAGGGAGGGCCAGAATTCCTTCCCATAGCTTCACCACCGGAGTCGATAATTCCAGCATGTCTTCTTGCGCCCGTCGGATGAGATCTTCGCGGGTCTTTAAAAAGATCTCAGTCGTGTACAGCCCAAAGGCGTCGAGCAATTCAGTGGCACCCCAAGTTTGGTCAGCCAGAACCTGGGCGTCGCGAACATCCGCTCTCAACCTGCGAAACAGCGGCTCTTTGAAGGAAAAGACAAAAGTCGCAGTCTCAGTTGGAGAAAAGCCTTGGATGGCTCGGCTCTTCGAGATGTCCCCCAGCAGGTCTCGCAATTCCTTCCAGCGCGGATCGTTCGGATTGCTGGCGCCCACGTCATCAACACCGGCGCGAAATGCCGAGATAAACTTCTGACATTGTTGCCGTAATTCGGATTCTGCAATGGTAGCGGAACTACGAGTAGAAGCCTCGATGTTGCACATCCACTCGTTCAAAAAAGACTGCTCGTCGCGCGAAACGGCTTCAGAGATAGGACTGCCAATGCCTGTAATTTGAGCCACGATTTCTCCTGAATACGGAATTCCCGCCGGGGGTTCCACTTCTCCAGGTTCAATGCGGTTGAATCTGAGATGCTGAGAATGGCGCCGGTATGGCTTAAGGCTACTCTCCGCAGGGGCTTTCCGCAATCCAGCGGTGGACAATAGAGATTGCCGTTCAACGAGCACGGGTTTTGTGTCAGCTTGAGATCTTTGCTGATTTGCACCAGTCGCAGCGCATACAGTAAATACTGCAATCACTCTAAGAGCTGGAAGATCTTACCTCGTAACCCGACAATTCTTCTGTTTCAAACCATTTTGTGGACCGCAACTATCTACGCCATTGCCGTGTTTCCTCACATAGAACGTTTGGAAGAGGTTTTGCAAGAACCAAATGTACGTGGGAGCGAAGAACATGGAACCAGTCGTCAATTCTGAAGTGCGCCAATTGTGCAGGGCGGTTTCTCAGGAGCAAGATTCGGAACGGCTGAAGAGACTATTGGACGAGCTGCTGACCGTATTGGACGAGCGCCAACTGTTGGCGTCATTATTGTGAGCAGATTCCTTCATCGAGAGCTCTTGGGAATCGCCTAAGAAGCTCGTCAAAATCTGCCGAATTTCATCACCCCTTCTTAAGGCGCCGATACCGGCATTGCTGATTCGCCGAATCCAAAGATTCCATCTGCAGCGATCAAATTGTGCAAGAAACCTCACAGTCTTAGTCTGGATCGCGCACGATTTCTGCCGGAGAACTCGCGTCCCCGAACGAAACATGGACAGCGGTCTCGAGTGACTGGCATTTGCAGCTTGCGATTGAAGCTTGATACGAAACCCGAGAAGGTGTTTTTCCGCATCGAATAATGAGCACAAAAACTTCAAGGAGTTTGGATGACATTATCAAAAGTAGATCGTGGTCAGGTTACTGAGGATAGGTTCACGGGGACTATCGAACAGCAGACATCAAAAGTGCCATCAAGTACTTTTTTAGGTCTTGCAGTCGCATCAATGGGTGTGTCTGCCATTCTGAAACTGGTGGGCAAAGACAATTGGGCGCTGTTCGTAGGGCAGTGGGCCGCTCCGTTCCTGATAATGGGCAACTACAACAAAATGGTAAAACAGCACGGGTCAGACGCGAGTAGCGAACTGGCAGCGTAGTCATTTCGATCTAGTCCCGGCTCGCAGCCGGGCTTTTTTTTTGTCTTTGCGCAGTGACATTCCAGGTTGACTTCCCTTCTTGAGTTTTTCCCTTTTTTCGCGTGTTTGCAAAACAACCCGAAAGCCCGGCGACACTGCTGGCCGCATCCCCTTTTCTTATATATTCCTTGACACGTATATACTGCACGGAGTATATATAAACCATGGAATCCGTTTTTGAAATCATTGCGGAGCCGAACCGCCGCGCGATACTAAGCCTCCTGGTCTTGTCAGAACAGTCGGTGGGGGAGATTGAACGCCACCTTCGTATGCCGCAGCCGACGGTCTCAAAGCACTTGCGCGTGCTCCGCGATTCCGGCTTCGTCGAATCCAGCGTGGACGCGCAGCGCCGTCTCTACCGGCTCAGGCCCCAACCACTGCAGGAGGTGGATATGTGGCTGGCTCAGTTCCGCCGGTTCTGGTCCGCCCACGTGGATGCGCTCGAACGCCATCTCAATCGGATGGATCGTCAGGAGTATGGACCATCCCTAAAAGCAAAAGCCAAGACAAAGAAAACCCGTGGCCCAAGCCGCACAGCTCATAAAGGAGAAGCAAAATGAAGATCAAAGTAATGAGCCTATACGTCGATGACCAGGAGAAGGCGCTGCACTTTTATACTGAAGTGCTCGGCTTCGTGAAGAAAAATGACTTCAGTCAAGGCCCGTATCGCTGGCTGACAGTGGCCTCATCAGAGGAGCCGGACGGCGTTGAGTTGCAGCTGGCGCTGAACAACAACCCAGCAGCCAAAGCTTATCAACAGGCCCTTCTCCAGCAGAACCAACCCGCAGCCATGTTTTTCACCGACGACATCAAGAGCGACTACGAGCGCATTAAGTCAAGTGGCGCCGAGTTCACAATGCCGCCTACCGACGTGACCGCCTCGACCATTGCCATGCTGAAGGACACCTGCGGAAACCTGGTTCAATTGACCGAATTGAAGCGCTGGTAGCAAGTCGTCGTTGGTCATTGACTAGCGACAGATTGGCAGCCTTCGTAAGGGGAAGTAAATGACCGATCTTGAGCACTACACACCGGGTACGGCCCACGGGGCACAGGTAAAGAAGGACGGTCCACAAAAAGACAAGTGGACGCTCATCCTCGTCCGGGAACTGCGCCAGTCGCCGCAAAAAGTCTGGCAGGCGCTGACCGATCCGGCGCAGGTGCGCGAGTGGGCGCCATTTGTTGTTGTTGGGAACCTGGGCACTCCCGGAGCCACGGTGAATCTCACCTGGGTTGCAAATCCCATGCCGATCGAAACCAAAGTGACGCGAGCCAATGCTCCCAAGCTGCTTGAGTACGGCGATATCCGGTGGGAACTCGAAGAGTTTCGCGGCGGCACACGGCTTACGTTATGGCATAGCATCGATCGCCGCTTCATTTCTTGGGGCGCCGCGGGCTGGCACATCAGCTTCGACGTGCTAGAGCGACTGCTCGCAGGAAAGCCGATTGGACGCATCGTCGGCACCGACGCCATGAAGTTCGCCGGCTGGCAGCGGCTGGTCGCCGAGTATGCCGACCAGTTTGGTAGTGAAATGCCAAAGTGCTAGCCGACATTGGCTCGCAATTCCTGAATCGAAGGAGAATCGCAAATATGCAACAACCAATCATCCAAGTCAGCAAACGTTCAATTTTTCGCTGGATTCACATCGTCTTTGCCATTCCCATACTCGGCTACATTTACAGTCCCTTTGAAAAACTTCCCAGCTATGCCCCCGCAACGCGGTTTGTCTTCGTTCCTATACTTGCCATTGCGGGACTTTGGATGTGGAAAGGCCACGTCGTTCGACGACTAATTTCGAAAGGAGCGGCGAGCCGCGAAGGTGCGTACTCGAACCTATGATTTTCGATCAGCGAGTCCAGCCTGGTTCGGTACACTATCCATCTGTGAATACTTTCTTCGTTCGTCCGGCACTGATCTCTGAGCGGAAAGAGCTTGAGGACTTGCAATTACGTGCATCGCTAAACAACCCTGGCGATCGTGACGCCATGCTTGCCCACCCTGACGCTATCGAGTTGCCGCTGCAGCAGATCGCGGCAGGCAGGGTCTTGGTCTCAGAACAGAACGGCGTCATTGTTGGGTTTGCGGCCCTCGAACCCAGAGCGGATGGAGAAAGTGAACTGGAGGGATTATTCGTCGACCCAGGAATGCAACGTCACGGGATTGGACGAGCGCTGCTCGCGCAATGCGCCGAGTTCGCCCGAACCCAAGGATCTGGTGCGCTGTACGTAGTCGGGAACCCGCATGCCGAGGCCTTCTACATTGCCTGCGGTTTCAAGGCAATTGGAACAGTAGAAACCCGCTTCGGTGCTGGCCTGCAAATGCGGATGATCATTTAAGTTTCATCCCAAAGGCGTTTTCCGGCCCTTGCGAAAATCGCGGGGCGACCTTCGGCGCTCCGGAAGTGAGATCAAAGCTTCCCAGTGCAGTCTGCCGCTGTGGCGGAGTGGTGTTCAGCACCGGCGTCAACTGACATGTCCGGTCCCTCCGCTCCGGTCGGGGTCCCCGAAGCTATGGACGAGGGGAAAAAAACTGGAGATAAAATGTTCGGACGGAGGCGCTTCGAAATGGCAATCCATATGCGCGGCTTATGTCCATTGATTCAGGTATTTGATATGGACAACTCGCTGCAGTTCTACTGTGAAGTGCTCGGTTTTGAGATTGTCGAAAAGGCGGCAGCTGGCGGTTGGGCATGGTTGCGGCACGGCACGGCTGAACTGATGCTGAATACTATGTACGACGAAGGTGAGCGCCCCGAGAAACCTGATCCGGCGCGTTTGCTAGGACATCAAGACACCAGCTTGTTCATCGGATGCCCAGATGTTGACGGCGCCTATGAATACCTCCATGGGAAAGGCGTCGATGTTTCAATGCCGAAAGTTGCCTGGTACGGAATGAAGCAAATGTCTCTGAAGGACCCTGACGGGTTCGAAATCTGTTTTCAGTGGAGAGCCGTTCAGCAGCCAGACATTTCTAATACCTGACCGCGCGAACTGCGGACGCCTGGCCATTCGAGGCAGGTTTTGAGCAGGATCTATGGAAACAACGCAAGAAGAGCCGCCGTGCTAATTTAGGTGCCAGAACTGGAGCTATACATGAAAACGCCCCTGGAATCCGCGTCTGCATCAATCGACGCGAAGATCAAGGAACTTGGTGACTGGCGCGGGAAGGCGCTGGCCAAGGTGCGCGAAATCATTCACCAGACCGACCCGGAGATCGTCGAAGAGTGGAAGTGGGCCAAGGCGACGTCGCCGGGGGTGCCGGTGTGGTCGCGCGGCGGAATTGTCTGCACGGGAGAAACGTACAAAGATAAAGTCAAAATGACATTTGCCAAAGGTGCTGCGTTGAAAGACCCGACGGGTTTATTCAACTCCAGCCTTGAGGGCAATGTCAGGCGCGCCATCGACATCCACGAAGGTGACAAGGTCGATGATGCGGCATTGAAGGAACTCATCCGCGCGGCAGTGGCGCTTAATCTAAAGAGCAAGTCGAAGCGCCGTTGACGCGCGACTGACTCGACGGCGGGATGATCCCAGAACAGCAGGTCCCTCCGCTCCGCAGATCATCGCTTTGCGATGATCCGCTCCGGTCGGGATGACAGAGTTGAGGAGAGATTAAAAAACCCACTCAAGCCAAAATCGGGCTTGAGTAGGCCACCTTCATTGATTCGTTTCCGCCTCGGGCCACCAACTTCAGGCCGCAGTTGCCACTTCGAAGCGGTCGGCGTTCATCACTTTTCTCCACGCCGCGGCGAAGTCTTTCACAAATTTCTCCTTTGAATCAGAGCTGGCATAAACCTCGGCTAGCGCGCGCAGTTGCGAGTGCGAACCGAAGATTAAATCGACCCGGGTGGCCGTCCACTTGACTTGGTTGGTCTTGCGGTCGCGGCCTTCGTACACCGCGCCAGAGCCGTTCGACTGCGCCGACGGCTGCCATTGCGTGCTCATGTCGAGCAGGTTGACGAAGAAGTCGTTGGTCAACGTGCCAGGTTTTTTAGTGAAGACGCCGTGCTTAGAGTTGCTGGCATTTGCGCCCAGCACCCGCAGCCCGCCAACTAGCACCGTCATTTCTGGCGCGGTCAGCTTAAGCAATTGTGCTTTGTCGACCAGCATTTCTTCGGGTGATAGGCGCTGTTTGCCGCGCAGATAGTTGCGGAATCCATCTGCTTTGGGTTCGAGAGGCTCGAAAGATTCAACATCGGTTTGCTCCTGCGACGCGTCCATGCGGCCCGGCTTAAATGGAATCTTCACCTCAGTTCCGGCGTCTTTGGCGGATTTCTCAATCGCCGCGTCGCCGCCAAGAACGATCAGATCGGCGAGCGAAACTTTCTTTCCGCCGGTGGCTGAAGCGTTGAAGTCTTTCTGGATCGTTTCCAGCTTTGTCAGCACCGTTTCCAGTTCCGTTGGCTGGTTAACCTCCCAGAACTTTTGCGGTGAGAGCCGAATGCGCGCGCCGTTGGCTCCGCCACGCTTGTCTGAGCCGCGGAAGGTCGACGCCGATGCCCAAGCCGTCGAGACGAGTTGAGAAACCTTCAAGCCGGATGCGAGGATTTTCGCCTTCAGCGCAGCGACATCCTGCTCATTGATAAGCGCATGATTCACCGCAGGGATCGGATCCTGCCATGGCAGTTGCTCCTTCGGTACCAGCGGGCCGAGGTAACGCACGATCGGTCCCATGTCGCGGTGGGTGAGTTTGAACCATGCCCGGGCAAACGCATCGGCAAACTGATCGGGATGCTCGTGGAAGCGGCGCGAAATCTTTTCGTAAGCCGGATCAAAGCGCAACGCGAGATCGGTTGTAAGCATAGTTGGCGCGTGGCGCTTGGAAGGATCGTGCGCATCTGGCACAGTGCCATTGCCCGCACCGTTTTTCGGCCTCCACTGGTGCGCTCCGGCCGGACTCTTGGTCAGCTCCCATTCGAAGCCGAACAGGTTGTTGAAGAAGTTGTTGCTCCACTTAGTAGGCGTCTGGGTCCAAGTGACTTCAAGTCCGCTGCCGATGGTGTCAGCGCCAAATCCTTTTCCAAATTTATTCTTCCAACCAAGGCCTTGGTCGTAAATTTCCGCGCCTTCTGGTTCAGGGCCGACGTAGTCAGCTGGAACGCCTGCGCCATGAGTTTTGCCGAAAGTGTGGCCGCCAGCAATCAGCGCCACCGTTTCTTCATCGTTCATGGCCATGCGGTGGAAGGTTTCGCGAATGTCCCTGCCCGCCGCAACGGGATCGGGCTTGCCGTTCGGCCCCTCCGGATTTACGTAGATCAGACCCATTTGAACCGCCGCGAGAGGATTTGAAAGATCTCGATCGCCGCTGTAGCGTTCGTCTGCCAACCATGTGCCTTCAGGACCCCAATAAATATCATCTTCGGGCTCCCATGTGTCTGCGCGCCCACCGCCGAAGCCGAAAGTCTTAAATCCCATATCCTCGAGGGCGACATTGCCGGCGAGAACCATAAGGTCGGCCCATGAAATTTTGCGGCCATATTTTTGCTTAATTGGCCACAAGAGGCGACGGGCTTTATCGAGGTTCACATTGTCCGGCCAACTATTGAGGGGTGCGAAGCGTTGCTGCCCGGCTCCGGCGCCGCCGCGGCCATCGCCGATGCGATACGTGCCTGCGCTGTGCCATGCCATGCGGACGAACAAGCCGCCGTAGTGGCCGAAGTCGGCCGGCCACCAATCCTGGGAATCAGTCATGAGCGCGTGAAGGTCTTTGACCACAGCATTCAAGTCGAGGCTTTTGAATTCCTTGGCGTAGTCGAACTGCTCGCCCATAGGATTGGAAAGGGGAGAGTGTTGGTGCAGGACCCGCAGGCTTACTTGATTCGGCCACCAGTCGCGGTTGGTGGCGGAAGAGGCTCCGTGGTTGAACGGGCACTTGGATTCAGAACTTTTGTCCTCTTTTTCAGGGGAAACAGTCCCCGACGAAGAGGCAACGGTATTTTCCATGCGTGAGTTTTCCATAAATTTTTCCTCTGAATTAATTCGAAGCTGTAATGATCTGACAAACCCCATTACACCTGGGTTCGCATAATTAGGCGCCCGCTTTCGTGATTGACTGTTTCAACTTTTGTCCAGACATCTACAAAC
>Ga0157372_10001880_pt1 | contig 22754 bp, 18 predicted proteins | sample C55metaG_FD_115307 | JGI IMG/M metagenome (GOLD analysis project Ga0157372, IMG submission 115307) | Corn rhizosphere microbial communities from Kellogg Biological Station, Michigan, USA - C5-5 metaG | ecosystem: Host-associated > Plants > Roots > Rhizosphere > Soil | place: USA: Michigan... | reverse complement strand
GCCGCGCTGTACGCGGTGCGATATTGCTGCATCTGATCGGCGGAGATGAAGCCTTTCCGGGCGACGGGCTCGTAGCGATTGACCTGCGCGAGCGCCAGGTCGCGAGCGGCGACGTCCTTGGCCAGCGCCGCTTGCGCTTGTGCCAGCGTTGCCTGCGCCGGACGCGGATCGATCCTGAACAGCAACTGGTCCTTGCGCACTTCGTCGCCGTCCTTGATGAGGCTCTCGAGCAACTGGCCGTCGACGCGTGACTTCACCATGGCGCTGTTGATCGCTTCGACCGTGCCGACCGCATCGACGCGGTCGGGCATCGCCTTCTGCACGACGCGTGCAACGTCCACGGGCGCGGGTGCGTCCGGCGGCGGTGCGTGTCTGGAACACGCGGCAAGCGCAAGAACGAATGGAAGAAAGCGCAGCAATCGGGTCATGCGTTGTACCACATTTTATTTGCGCCGATTATCGCGCCGCGGCATGCGCGCCGGCGTAAAGTCTTGTGAATTCACGCAAGATCATTGCGTGTGTCGAAAGTCATGCCGGTGGCAAGGCGCGACTTTCGTTTAAACTCGGCACCTTCCGCGCTGGCCACGAACGTGTCTCCGGCGCTGCTTTCATTTGGACATCCAGCATCGTGAATCGTTTGCTCAACCCGCCACTACCGGACGATCCGAAGCGGCGCCGCTACTGGAACACGCCGCACGGCAGTTCGCTCGCGCTGGCACTCGGCGAGTGTGCGCGCGCGCACACGGGCGTCGTGGTCGCGGTCGCGCGCGACACGCACGCCGCGCATGCGCTCGAAGCCGACTTGCGTGTGTTCGCCGGCAGCGACGTCGACGTACTGCATTTTCCCGACTGGGAAACCCTGCCCTACGATCTGTTCCCGCCGCATCCGGAAATCGTCTCGCAGCGCATCGCCGCACTGTATCGGCTGCCGGCGACGCGCCGCGGCGTGCTCGTCGTGCCGATCGCTACCTTGATGCAGCGGCTCGCGCCGCGCAGCTTCATCGGCGGTTCGAGCCTCGTGCTCGAACTCAAACAGACGCTCGATCTCGCCGGCGAACAACAGCGCCTGCAAGCGGCGGGCTACCGCAATGTTCCGCAAGTGCAGGAACCCGGCGATTTCGCCGTGCGCGGTGCGCTGCTCGACGTCTTTCCGATGGGCAGCGCCGAGCCGTATCGCATCGAACTGTTCGATCGCGAGATCGACTCGATCCGCACGTTCGACCCGGAAACGCAGCGCTCGCTGCACAAAGTCGAAAAAGTCAATCTGCTGCCGGCACGCGAGTTTCCGCTCACCGAGGAATCGACCAAGGCGTTCCGCAACACGCTGCGCGAGCGATTCCCGATCGACCCACGCCATTGCCCGATCTACCAGGACCTCAAGGAAGGCACGACGCCGGCCGGCATCGAATATTACCTGCCGCTGTTTTTCGACCACACCGAAACCCTGTTCGATTATCTCGGCGAGGCTTCGCTGTTCGTGCTCGCCGAAAACGCACTCGAGGCCGCCACGGCATTCTGGAACCAGGCGCAACAACGCTACGACAGCCGCGCGCACGACATCGAACGGCCGATCCTGCCGGTTGCAGAACTCTACCTGCCGCCCGAGCGCCTGCGCGAGCATTTGAACCAGCGCCTGCGCGTGGAACTCGTCGCCAAAGGTACGAATGAACACGCGGTCGATATCCGCACGCAACCGGCGCCCATGCTGCCGATCAATCGTCGCGGGGAAGCGCCGGCGCAGGAGCTCAAGGATTTTGTCGCCGGTTATGCGGGTCGTGTATTGATTGCGGCGGATTCGGCGGGACGGCGCGAAGCGCTGATCGAGCAACTCGAGCAGGCAAACGTGCACCCGCAAGTCGTGACGACATGGCAGGAGTTCGCCTTTGCTCGTCATTCCCGCGAAAGCGGGACTCCAGTGCCTTCCTCGTTTCCCGCGAAAGAAGAGTCGCTGGATCGCCGCCTTTGCATTACCGTCGCCCAACTCGACGACGGCTTCGCGCTGACCGAACCGGCGATCACGGTCCTCACCGATCGCCAACTGTTCGGCGAACGCGCGCAGCAGACACGCCGGCGCAAGACCGCCGCGCGCGATCCGGAAACGATCCTGCGCGATCTTTCCGAGCTCTCGATCGGCGCGCCGATCGTGCACACCGATCATGGCGTCGGCCGCTATCAGGGTTTGATCAAGCTCGATGTCGGCGGCGGCGGCGAGTTTCTGTCGATCGAATATGCCAAGGGCGACAAGCTTTACGTACCAGTCGCGCAGCTGCATCTTGTCTCGCGCTATTCGGGTACCGCGCCGGAGATGGCGCCGTTGCACGCGCTCGGCGGCGATGCCTGGGAACGTGCCAAACGCAAGGCCGCGCAGAAAGTGCGCGACGCGGCCGCGGAATTGCTTGCCTTGTATGCGCAGCGCGAAGCGCGGCCGGGACACGCGTTCGTCTACGATCGCAACCTATACGAGCAATTCGCCGCGGCGTTTCCGTTCGAGGAAACGCCCGACCAGTTGCAGGCGATCGAAGCCGTCATCGCCGATCTGGCTTCGGGCAAGGCGATGGACCGCGTCGTCTGCGGCGACGTCGGATTCGGCAAGACGGAAGTCGCCCTGCGCGCCGCATTCGTCGCCGCGACGGCCGGCAAGCAGGTCGCCGTGCTCGTGCCGACGACACTGCTCGCGCAACAGCACTACCAGAATTTCCGCGACCGTTTGGCCGACTGGCCCGTGCGCGTGGAAGTGATTTCGCGTTTCAAGTCGAAAAAGGAGATCGACTCGGAGCTCGCCAAACTGCGCGACGGCCAGATCGACGTGATGATCGGCACGCATCGCCTGCTGCAGCCCGACGTCAGGTTCAAAGAACTTGGCCTCGTCATCGTCGACGAGGAACACCGCTTCGGCGTGCGCCAGAAAGAGGCGCTCAAGAAGCTGCGCGCCGAAGTCGATCTGCTGACGCTGACCGCGACGCCGATCCCGCGCACGCTGAACATGTCGATGTCCGGCCTGCGCGATCTGTCGATCATCGCCACCCCACCCGCGCATCGTCTCGCGGTGAAAACGTTCGTCGCGCCGTACGATCCGGCGCTAGTGCGCGAAGCCTTTCAGCGCGAACTCAGCCGCGGCGGCCAGGTGTATTTTCTGCACAACGAGGTCGAATCGATCGAGCGCACCGCGCGTGAGCTGGGCGAACTCATTCCAGACGCGCGCCTGCGCATTGCGCACGGGCAAATGCCCGAGCGCGAACTCGAACAGGTCATGCTCGATTTCTACCGGCAACGCTTCAATGTGCTCGTGTGCACGACGATCATCGAGTCCGGCATCGACGTGCCGAGCGCGAACACGATCCTGATCAATCGTGCCGACCGCTTCGGCCTCGCGCAATTGCACCAGCTGCGCGGCCGCGTCGGCCGCTCGCATCATCGCGCCTACGCGTACCTGATCGTGCCGGATCGTCGCGCGATGACCGCCGACGCGGAGAAGCGGCTCGAAGCGATTGCGTCACTCGAAGAACTCGGCGCCGGCTTCACGCTCGCCACGCACGATCTGGAAATCCGCGGCGCCGGCGAATTGCTCGGCGAGGAGCAGAGCGGCCAGATCGAGGCAATCGGTTTCGCGCTGTACAACGAGTTGCTCGAACGTGCCGTGCGCGCTCTGAAATCCGGCAAGGTGCCGGACTTCGATCTCGTCGACGAACACGATGCCGAAATCGAACTGCACCTGCCGGCGCTGATTCCGGACGACTACCTGCCCGACGTGCACGCGCGTCTGACCTTGTACAAGCGCATCGCCAGCGCGCGCGACGCCGACGCGCTGCGCGAGCTGCAGGTGGAAATGATCGATCGCTTCGGCCTGTTGCCCGAGCCGGTGAAGAACCTGTTCGCGGTTGCCGCAGTCAAATTCGGCGCCAACGCGATCGGCATGAGAAAGCTCGAACTCGGCGAGAAAGGCGGCCGCATCCTGTTCAAGCCGAACCCGAATATCGATCCGCTGACCGTGATCAAACTGATCCAGTCGCAGCCAAAAACGTATTCGCTCGATGGCCAGGACAAGTTGCGCATCCGCCTGGAACTGCCTGGCGCAGCCGAACGCCTCGGCGCCGCGCAGATGTTGCTGCGCGCGCTGAGCGGACGTACGATCCAGTAGATACGGGAGTTCGATGATGCCGCTGATCACCGTCACTGTACGCAAACCCAAATCGCGCGAATTCAAAGCCGGGGTGCTCGATGCCGTGCACGCGGCGCTCGTCTCGTCCGGCGTGCCGCAGGCGGACAAATTCCAGCGCGTCATCGAATTGGATGCCGAAGACTTCCGTTTCGACCCGACCTATCCCGACCTCAAGCTCGAACGCACGGCGGATTTCGTGCTCGTCGAAATACTCTGGTCCGTCGGACGCAGCGTGAAGGTGAAAAAAAAATTGCTCGACGAGCTGATGGGCAACCTCTCGCGCTCGGGATTGAATCCCGAAAACGTGATGGTCTGCTTCAAGGAAACGACCTGGGAAAACTGGTCGTTCGGCGGCGGACGGCTGATTCACACCTAGCAGGCTCGTGAAGACGCTGCAGGTCAAAGTCAAACCCAACGCGCGCTCGAGCTCGCTCGAAGAAGCCGACGGTGTGTGGCTGGCGCAACTCAAATCACCGCCTGTCGATGGCAAGGCGAATGCGGAACTGATCGCGCTGATCGCGGAAAAATTCGGCTGCCGCAAAGCGCAAGTGACAATCAAGGCGGGTGCCGGTGGACGGATGAAGCTCGTACGGATTGAAGATTGATCGACGCCGTTCGCGTCGGGCGCGGCGAGTGAAATCGAAACACCAGCGATCCTTCGACTTCGCGCCTTGCGGCGCTGCGCTCAGGGCGCGGGGGGCGATTGTGTGACCGTGCCGCCGAGCGCGCCCATGGACTGTCGGTAATAACCCAGTTCGGCAATTGAATCGCGCACGTCGCTCAGTGCGGTATGCGCAGAATCCTTGTTGAAACCCTTGCTGATTTCCGGCGCCCAACGCCGCGCAAGTTCCTTGAGCGTCGATACATCGAGATTGCGGTAATGGAAGAACCGTTCCAGCCGCGGCATCAGCCGATGCAGGAAACGCCGGTCCTGGCAGATCGAATTGCCGCACATAGGCGACTTGCCCGGCCCTACCCAGCGCACGAGGAAATCCATCGTCAGCGCCTCGGCGGTGGCAATATCCGCGGTCGAATCGAGCACCCGTTGCCACAAGCCGGATTTGCGGTGCTGGTTGCGATTCCAGTCATCCATCGCTTCCAGCCTCGACAGTTCATGTCGGATCGCGAACTCTGGCCCCTCAGCCAGTATGTTCAATGACTTGTCGGTAACTACTGTAGCTATTTCGAGGATGGAATCCTGCCCGGGATCAAGCCCGGTCATCTCCAGGTCGATCCAGATCAGGTTGTCATCGTGTGCGGTCGGCTGGCCCATCGGCTGGAACATACCACTCGCGCGGCGCCGACGGCCAGTCCACATTGCACAGCTTGGTGTGTAGAACTAGACTTGAGTGCTTGTGCGTGGCTTCCAGAGGGGGGGGCTCCGTGTCGGAAAGAATCCTGTTGCTCGAGTCTTCGGCGACGCGCCGGCGCGCGATGCACACCTTGCTTGCGGCCAAGGGATTCCAGGTTACCGACCTGGTCGACTATGCGCAGCTATTGCCGCTGCTGCAGAGCCTCGGCCGTTCCACCGCCGGCTTTCGCGGCATCGTCATCGGTTGGCCCGAACATCGCGAAGCGCAGGCCGAGGCCGTATTCGCGGTATTGCGCCAGGACGAACACGAACACATCGCCGTGCTGCTGCTTGCCGATACCAACGACGGCGCGGCCGTGAACTGGATGATGCGTCGCGCGAACACCGGGCTGCTGCTGTGGAGCGACTACAGCGAATGCGCCGATGCGATGGCGAAACTGCTCAACCCGCCCTCTCCGGTGCTGCCGGATCTGGACAGCGGCGGACAGTCGCATTTGCGCGTGTTGTTCGTCGATGACTCGGCGACCGTGCGCGTGGCCTTTCGCCGGCTGCTGATGAAACACGGCTATCTCGTCGAAACTGCCGAAGACGTCGAAGACGGCTGGCGCAAGGCGCAGGCCACGCAGTTCGATCTGGCCATCATCGATTACTTCATGCCGGGCGATCCGGGTACGTTCCTCGTGCGGCGCATGAAAGACGACCCGCGCACGAGCAGCGTTCTCTCGGCCATCATTACCGGCACGTATTCGGACCGCGTGATCAACGAATCGCTTGCCGCCGGCGCGCTGGAGTGCCTGTTCAAGAGCGAAGCGCGCGAATTGTTCCTGGCGCGCCTGGGTTCGCTCGCGCGCGCGGTGCAGGACCGCAAGTCGGTCGACGCCGAGCGGCGGCGGCTGCAAAGTATACTTTCTTCGGTCGGCGACGGAGTATACGGCGTCGACGGCCGCGGCACGATCCAGTTCATCAATCCGGCCGCGCTCGACATGCTCGGCTACGAGGACGAACGCGAGCTGATCGGCGCCGGCGCGTTCGAGCGCTTCCATCATAGCTACGAAGACGGCACCGTGGTCCCGGCAAACGCGTGTTTTCTTTCGCAATGTTACGCGCAGGGCAGCCAGGTGCCGGGCTGGCAGACCGTGTTCTGGAGCAAGGCCAAGCGCCCGGTGCCGGTGGAGTGCACCGTTTTTCCGATGCAGGTCGAAGGACGGCGCGAAGGTTCCGTCGTCGCGTTCCGCGACATTTCCGCGCGCCGCATGCTCGAAGAAGAACTGCGCTGGCAGGCCAGCCACGACGCGCTGACCAAGCTGCACAACCGCGCCTGGTTCGAGACCCAGCTCGAGCAGGAAATCGCTCGTCTGAAGCGCACCGATCAGGTCTCGTTGCTGCTGTTCATGGATCTGGACCGCTTCAAATACATCAACGACACGGCCGGCCACACCGCCGGCGATCAGTTGCTCGTCGAGATCAGCCGCCGTTTGTCTTCGCGCCTGCGCGCGAGCGATCACATTGCGCGCATGGGCGGCGACGAATATGCGGTGATCCTGCGCAACGTCAACAAGGCGGACATTGCCCAAGTCGCCGATGAATTCCGCAAATCCCTCGGTGCGCTGCCGTTCGCCTATGGTGGCAAGAGCTATCGCGTCGGCACTTCGATCGGCGTGGCGCGTCTGGACCAGAGCACACCGTCGCGCGGTGAAGCGATGGCAGCGGCGGATGTCGCATTGCATGTGGCCAAGGCCAATGGCCGCAACCAGATCCACATATTCACCGCCGACAGCGATGAGCGCGCGGTGATGGATATGGAACTGGGCTGGTCGGCGCGCCTCGAAGCGGCGCTGAAGAACAATGGCTTCGTGCTGTGCTACCAGCCGATCCTGCCGCTGGCAAGTCTCGATTACGAGCGTCTGCCCGAGCAGACCGGGGCGCTGTGGACGCGGCACCTGCGCCAGAACGGCGCCGCGCAGCGCATGTTTTATGAAATCCTGATCCGTCTGCGCGCGCCTGACGGCAGCCTCGTGGCGCCGAACGCGTTCCTGCCCGCCGCCGAACGGTTCAGCCTGATGGCCGACATCGACCGTTGGGTGATCCGCCACGCGTTCGCCGCATTGCGCGAGCAGAACCGCGCCGACGCGCCGATGGGTTTGTCGATCAACCTGTCCGCGCAATCGGTCGCGCAGGGCGAAATCGGCGCCTACATCACCGATCGCCTCGTCGAGTTCGATATCGATCCGCGCGCCGTGATCTTCGAAATCACCGAAGCCGGAGCGCTGAACCATCTGGAAGACGTGCGCAAGCTGATCGGCGAACTCAAGCCGTTCGGCTGCCGCTTCGGACTCGACGATTTCGGCATCGGCTTCTCCTCATTCGCGCATCTGAAGCACCTCGACGTCGATTTCCTCAAGATCGATGGTTCGTTCGTGCGCGAATTGCTCAATGATCCGGTGGACCTGGCCGTCATCAGCTCGATCACCAACATCGCGCATTCGATCGGCAAGGTCACGATCGCCGAACAAGTCGATCGTCCCGAGATCCTGCGCGCTTTGCATCAGTGCGGCGTCGATCAGGCGCAAGGCTTCTACATCGCGCGCCCGCAGCCGAGCTTGCGTGCGGCGAACGGACAGCTCGAGGTCGTCGCAGGAGCCGACAGCGCAGGCGAGAAACGAGCGGAAGCCTGACTCCATTCTCATGGGGTGAGATTTGGTCCGCATAGTATCCTCTCGCAATGCCCTCACCCCAGCCCTCGTCCTTCTATTGGCACGACTACGAAACCTTCGGCATTGATTCCAAGCGTGATCGTCCCGCCCAGTTCGCGGGATTGCGAACGACGCTCGACCTCGAACCGGTCGGCGAGCCGCTGGCGATCTTCTGCAAACCGGCGCCGGATGTCTTGCCGAACCCCGAAAGCTGCCTGCTCACCGGCATCACGCCGCAACGGGCGCAGCGCGATGGTGTGATCGAAGCGCAGTTCGCCGCGCGCATTCACGAGGAACTCGCCACGCCCGGCACCTGTGGCGTCGGTTACAACTCGATCCGTTTCGACGACGAGTTCACGCGCAACCTGTTCTACCGCAACTTCTATGAGCCCTATTCGCGCGAATGGGACAACGAAAATTCACGCTGGGACATCATCGACCTCGCGCGCCTCGCCTACGCATTGCGCCCGGATGGCATGCAGTGGCCGCTGCGGGAGGACAACAAGCCGAGTTTCCGGCTTGAGGATTTGACGACCGCGAACCATCTCGCTCATACGCAGGCACACGACGCGCTTTCGGACGTGCACGCGACGATCGCGCTCGCGCGTGCGCTCAAGCATGCGCAGCCGCGCCTGTGGAATTTCCATTTTGCATTGCGACACAAGCGCCAGGCGTTCACGTTCCTGGATTACGCACATCGCACGCCGGTGCTGCACGTCTCCTCGAAGTTTCCCGCCGAGCGCGGCAATCTCGCCATGGTCGTGCCACTCGCGGCGCATCCGGATCAGGCCAACTGCGTGATCGTCTACGATCTCGATGCCGACCCGGCTCCGCTGCTCGAGCTCGATGCGGAAGCGATTGCCGAACGCGTATTCACGCCGCGGTCCGATTTGCCGGAAGGTTGCGTGCGGATCCCGCTCAAGGCCGTGCACGCCAACCGCTCGCCGGCACTCGCGCCATTGTCGGTGCTCGCAGGCGTCGACACCGTGCGCATCAAGCTCGACGTCGCGCGTTGTGAAAAGCACCTGGACCTGCTGCGTCGCATCCCGGATCTCGGCGAGAAAGTGCGGCGCGTGTTCGCGAGCGCGCGTGACGAGGCGCCAATCGATCCAGAGCTCGCGATCTACCGCGGCTTCGTGGACGACGCCGACAAACGCCGTCTGCGCGAGGTGCGGCGCACACCGCCAGAGCAACTCGGCAGCCGCGATTTCGGCTTCCGCGACGCGCGTTATCCGGAATTGCTGTTCCGCTATCGCGCGCGCAACTGGCCGGAAACGTTGAGCGCAGCCGAGCACGAGCGTTGGCAGGAGTTTCGCAGCGATCGGTTACAGAAAGCCGGACCGCTGACCGGGTTGACCCTCGACGATTATTTCGTGCAGATCGCGCAGCTGCGGCAGCGTGAAGGCGTGCAGCAATCGTTGCTCGACCACCTCGAAGCGTGGGGCCACAATCTTGCCGCCGACATCGGAATCGATCATGCCCAAGACGTACTTCTCCAAGGCGACCTTCACTTTCCTGCGCGCGCTCGCGCGTAACAACAATCGCGAGTGGTTCAAAGCGCACCAAAGCGCATACGATCACGACGTACGCGATCCGTTCCTGGCGCTGATCGCCGATTTGCAGGCCCCACTGGCTAGGATCAGCCCGCATCTGTGTGCCGATCCACGCAAGAGTGGCGGTTCACTGTTCCGCATTTATCGCGACACGCGCTTCGCCAACGACAAGACGCCGTACAAAACCTGGGCCGGCGCGCGCTTTTTCCACGAACGCCGCCGCGAAATCGAGTCGCCATCATTCTATCTGCACATCCAGCCGGGCGATTGTTTTGTCGGCGGCGGCATCTGGCATCCGGAACCGCCTACGCTCAAGCGCATCCGCGACTTCCTCGTCGACAACCCGGCCGCGTGGAAACGCGCGACGCATGCCAAGGCGTTTCGCGAGCGCTTCGAATTCTGGGGCGAATCCTTGAGCCGCCCGCCGCGCGGCTACGATTCACAACATGAGCTGATCGAGGATCTGAAGCGCAAGAACTTTGCCGCCGGCAAAGGGTTCGACGACGCACTCGCCTGCTCCGACCAATTGCTGCCAACGATCGTCGCCACGTTCAAACAACTGGCACCGACGATCGATTATCTCTGCGCGGCGCTCGACCTCGAGTTCTGAGCGGTGGTAGTTGTCCGGACAATTCAAACGGCCGTTTGACTTTCTCTCAAACGATCGTTTAAGTTCGGCACCGTCGCTGGAACCCGCCCAGGGAGGGAGGGCCGGCAACAACGATCGGGATTCGTGCCGATAAATATACAAAGTTGCATTTTCCGTACGCACGGCTCCCACAATCAGTCCGCGCAGGAAATCGGCGAACGGCATGGACGCTTCGCGTCGAACCGAAACGGGCGAATTTGCGGCCATCTTGGCCGCGGGAGAAACCCATGCTTCGCATGCTCGCAAGCATTTTTTTGGCTGCCGTTTGCGGCAGCGCATTCGCCACGACCGGCGTCGCGCTCGTGCACGGCACCGGCAAGCAAACCGACGCGTACAACGATTACTGGCAAGCCGGAATGGTGAACTCCATCCGGCAGGGTTTGCCGGACCAGTCGAACTACATCGTCACGAATTGCGATTTCAACCAATACATGTGGACGAGCGCCGCTGCCGGCTGCCTCGCTTCGCAGCTGTACGGATTCATCACGACCAGGCACATCGACGATCTCGTCGTCATCACGCACAGCAACGGCGGCAACGTGATGCGCTGGATCCTGTCGAATCCGACCTACGACAGCCGCTATCCGACGATCATCAAGGCGATCCGCTGGGTCAATGCGCTGGCGCCCTCGAGTGCGGGTACGCCGCTCGCGAACGCGGTGATCGCCGGCAACGTGTTCGACACTTCGCTCGGCTGGCTGCTCGGCTACCAGAGTGACGCGGTGCGCCAGCAGCAGACGAGCTGGATGGCGTATTACAACGCCAACAATTTGTACGGCACCAGCGGGCGTCCGGCATTGCCGAAAGGCTTCTGGGATGTGATCGGCACCGACGTGATCTCCTCGCCGTTCAATTCCGACTCGTACTGCGGCGGCTATACGCTCAATGTCGGCCTGGAAATCACGCAGGCGTGGCTGGCCAGCTGCTCCGACGGTTTCATCGAATGCACGAGCGCTGCGGCCGCCGGGCGCGTGTGGTTCTACGACCACAACACCCTGGGCGGAAAATTCCTGTCGCACAACCAGAGCCGGCGCCAGTGCTTCGGCCTCGACGTCGTGCTGCGCAACGACCTGTGAGCGGAGAACAGACATGAACAAGTATATTTCTGTACTGGCCCTCTGCGGCCTGACCACGCTGGCGCAGGCCGCAGCGCTGCTCGCGCCCGGCGCGCGCGACCAGGTACCCGCGACGCTCGCGCACACGCAGGCGCCCGGCGCGTCCGCGCTCGAGCGCGCACCGGTGCGCGTGTCGCACGCGCTCGATGCGTCCGCGGCGATCGATATGGCACCGCAGCCTTACCTGGCGCAGAGCCGCGAGTTCTGGAGCGAGGTCGGCGAAAGCGAATTGCGCGCCGGCGTGAAATTCACGACGACCGCACCCGGCGCGCTGGTTCGTCTGAGCCCGCAAGGCGGCGCCGGCGCCGCACTCGATCCGGCCGGCGTGCTGATCCGCAGCAGCGGCAAAACCCTGCGTGCCGTCGATGCCGGTGCAATCGCGGACACCCGAGCGTTGCGCGCCGCCGGCATGGATGTCAGCGACGGCACGCTGGCGATGCGACTGGCGCCGGTAGTCGGCCACGGACAACTCGAAATCGCCGCGCCGCACGCACAGGGCCGCTATCTCGTGCACGTGTTCGATCCGAACAGCGCCGTCGTCCTCGGTTTCAGCGCCGATCACGATACCGTCCTCGTCGGCTCGACGATCACGTTCCATGCCGCCATCGATGGACGCGATCTCAAACACGCCTCCGGGCTCGTCACCGCGCCCGATGGCTACAGCGCGGACCTGAAGTTCTCGCGCAACGCCGACGGCAGCTTCAGCGCCCACTTCACTCCCGATGCCGCGCATGCGCTTGGCCCGCAATTGTGGGAAGCGCATGTGTTCACGGCCGCGATCGAAGGCAAGCTCGGCGTGCTGCGCGACGCGAAGACCGCGTTCGCCGTGAGCGCACCGACCGCGCGCTTCGTCGGTGCAGCGGAAAGCCACAGCGACGCTTCCGGCGTGCACGCCACGTTCGGCGTCGAAGTCGGCGCGGCGAGCCGATTCCAGGTCAGCGGCGTACTGTACGGCACACGCAGCGATGGCGCGTTGCGCGCGGTCGCGCTGGGACAATCCGCGGCATGGATCGAACCGGGCAACGGTCGCCTTGGTTTGACTTTCGATGCGGACGTCGTCGCTGCGAGCGGCTTGCATGCGCCGTTCGAACTGCGCGATTTGCGGCTGGTGGATCAGGCGACGATGAACCTGATCGAACGCCGTGAACGCGGACTCGTCATTGACTGAAAATGAGACCCTTCGCCGTCCGTGGTCTGGCATGAATCACGGACGGCGGAGACCGATCTAGGCCCGGGCGAACGCAAACGCGAGTACTTCGCGGATGTCGTCGGTTCCGGTGATCACCATCAACAGGCGCTCGATGCCAAGCGCGACGCCGGCACAATCCGGCAAGCCCGTTTCGATTGCGGCAAGCAGGCCGTCGTCGACCGGCAGAGCCTGCAGCCCGCGCGCGCGCCGTCGCGCATTATCGCGCACGAAACGCGCGCGCTGTTCGACCGCGTCGGTCAGTTCGTGATAACCGTTGGCCAGTTCCTGCGTGCCGACATACAACTCGAAGCGCTCGGCGACCGGCGGATCCCCAGCGCGGATTTTCGCCAGTGCGCATTGCGTAGCCGGATAATCGTAGATTACGGTCATGCGATTCGGCGGAAACTCCGGCTGGATTCGATGGGTCAACAGGAGGTCCAGCCAGTCGTCGCGCGACAACCCTTGCGCATCGACACGCACGTCGCCGAGCGCGGCGCGCAGATCGGATTCATTCGCCGTGAATGGATCGAGCGCGATCGCGCCGATGAACAGTTCGCGGTAAGTGGATTTGTGTATTTCCGCACTTTTCCCGACGAGCGCCAATGCGGACTGGACGAGTTCGATGGCCTCCTCGATCAGACGCCGATGATCCCAGCCGACGCGATACCACTCCAGCATCGTGAATTCGGGATTGTGCCGGCGCCCGGCTTCGCCGTTGCGGAACACGCGACCGAGTTCGTAATTGTCACCGACGCCGGCGGCAAGCAAACGCTTCTGCGCGAATTCCGACGACGTGCGCAACCAGCGCTCGCGCGGGCCGGCGTCGGCGTGTCCGGAAAACGATGCGCAGAAACTCTCGATGTTCGGATCGGTGTTGGCGGCGCGAGAGAGAATCGGCGTTTCGACTTCGAGCACGCCGCGTTCGGCGAAGAACTCGCGGATGCGCGCGTACAGGCGCGCACGCAACGCAAGCGCGGAGCGCGGCTCAGGCATGCCCGCGCAGGAACTTGAGCAGCTGCGCCTCGTCCCAGATTTCCACGCCGAGTTCCTGCGCCTTGTCCAGCTTGGAACCGGCCTCGCTGCCGGCGACAACGAAACTCGTCTTTTTCGACACGCTACCGGACACTTTCGCGCCGAGCGCTTCGAGCCGATCCTTGGCTTCGTCGCGCGTGAGCGCGGCGAGCGTACCGGTCAATACGACGGTCTTGCCGCTAAGCGGTCCTTCGGCTTTGCGCTGCGGCGGCGACTCCTTCCAGGTGACACCCGCTGCTCGCAACTGCGTGATCGCCTCGCGGTTGTGCGGCTCGGCGAAGAACGTGGCGATGTGTGCGGCCATGATCGGACCCACGTCGGGTACTTCGATCAGATCCGTTTCGCTCGCCTGCAGTAGCGGATCGAGCGAGCCGAAGTAACGTGCAAGCGCTTTCGCGGTGGCGTCCCCGACGTCGGGAATGCCGAGGGCGTACAAAAAACGGTCGAGCGTCGTCTGCTTGCTGTGCGCAATCGCGCCGATCAGGTTTTCCGCCCATTTCGTCGCGACCTTGCCGGACTTCACGGTCTCCGGTGTCGTGCCGTCGCGCATGTCGGCGCGTCGTTTCATTTCGAGCAAGTCGTCGAGCGTGAGCTTGTACAGATCGGCGACCGAGTGCACGTAATCGAAATCGCATAGCTGCTCGATGTAACGCTCGCCGAGGCCTTCGATGTCCATCGCGCGGCGACTCGCGAAATGAAACAGCGACTGCACGCGTTGCGCCGCGCAGGTGAGTCCGCCGGTGCAGCGCGCGACCGACTCGCCGTCCTCGCGCACGATCGCCGAACCGCACACCGGACAATGCGCCGGCATCCGCCATGCACGCGCATGCGGCGGGCGCAGTCCGGGCACGACGCTGACGACTTCCGGAATCACGTCGCCGGCACGGCGCACGATCACAGTGTCGCCGACGCGCACGTCCAGGCGCGCGACCTGATCGGCGTTGTGCAGCGTCGCGTTGGTGACGGTGACGCCGCCGACGAAAACAGGTTTGAGTTTCGCCGCCGGAGTCGCGGCACCGGTGCGCCCGATATTGACGATGATGTCCTCGACGATCGTGGTCTGCTCCTGCGCCGGGAACTTGTGTGCGATGGCCCAGCGCGGCGTGCGGCCGACGAAGCCGAGTTCGCGTTGCGCGGCCAGTTCGTCGAGCTTGTAGACGACGCCGTCGATGTCGAACGGCAACCGGTCGCGCTGCTCGCCAATGCGGCCGTAATAGGCCAGGCAACCTTCGGCGCCGGTTGCGGTATCGACCAAATTGCTGACCGGGAACCCCCACTCGCGCAGCTTGCGCATCGTCTCGGAATGCCGTGACGGCAACGTGCCACCTTCGACGACACCAACCGCATATGCATAGAACGCCAACGGCCGCGACGCGGTAACGCGCGGATCGAGCTGGCGCAACGATCCGGCCGCGGCGTTGCGCGGATTGATCAGCGGCTTGATGCGCCCATCCGACGCGCGTGCCTTTTCGTTGTATTTCTCGAAGCCGGCACGTGGCATGTACACCTCGCCGCGCACTTCGAGTACTTTCGCAAAATCGCGGCCGCGCAAGCGCAACGGGATGCTTTTGATCGTGCGCAGATTCGCGGTGACGTCCTCGCCGGTTTCGCCGTCGCCGCGCGTGGCGCCACGCACGAATACGCCGTCTTCGTAATGCAGGCTGATGGCGAGGCCGTCGAATTTCGGTTCGACCGCGAATTCCAGCTGCTCGCGACCGATGCGATCGCGGATGCGCCGCATGAAATCCTGCACTTCCTCGTCTGTAAAGGCATTCGCCAGCGACAGCATCGGAATCGAATGGCGCACTTCGGCGAATTCGCGCGACGGTGCCGCACCGACGCGTTGCGTCGGCGAATCCGCTGTCCGAAGTCCGGGGTGTTCGGCTTCGAGCGCTTCCAGTTCGCGCATGAGCCGGTCGTATTCGGCGTCGGTGATCGTCGGCTCGTCGAGCGCGTAATAACGATAATTGGCGTCGGCGATCCGCTCGCGCAGTTTATGCGCCTTGTCCCTGGCTGATCCGGATGTCATGCCGCACAGTTTACCCGTGCGTTATGCTTGCGTGAACGACGGGAGAACGCATGATGGCCAAATCGAGCTGGGCCGCATTTCCACATCCGGATAAATCTTTCGACTACGCGGGCGACAAACTCGCCAAGGCGTGGCCGAAGGTGCACGGCGGAGATCAGGAACCGTTCCCGGACGAAAAACAGGTCGCCAGGCTGCTCAAGGCCAATCCAAAGCTTGGCAAGGACGCGGCGAAGATCGCGATGCAGTTGCAGGAGGCGTGGCGCGCATTCCATCGCGGTGATTTTCAGGAAGCCTACGAAGGTGGTGTCGCGCTCAAGGCACTCGGCGCGTCGGTTGCGGTGAAAGCCGGCGGCATCCATGCGACGTATCTCGTGAAAAGCGACAAGGACAAGATCGCGCGTTACGAAAGTCTGGCCAAGCTCGCCGAAGAAGCCATCGCCGCGCTGCCCGACGAAGCGAACAGCCACTATCGCCGCGCGTTTGCGCTCGGCCGCTACAGCCAATGTTTGTCGATCACACAAGCGCTCGCGCAAGGCATTGCCGGCAAGGTGAAATCCGCACTCGACACCGCGCTCATGCTCGCGCCGAAACATGCCGAAGCACGTACCGCCCTCGGCCTGTATCACGCCGAGATCGTCGGCAAGGTCGGCGGCATGCTCGCCAGGCTCACGTACGGAGCCAGCGCCGGCGAAGCGGAAAAGCATCTGAAGGAAGCACTCAAGCTGACGCCGGAATCGCCGATCGCCTGGATCGAATACGGCAATGCGCAGCTGCTCCTGCGCGGCGACAAGGGCGAAGACGACGCGGCCGAGGCGTTTGCGAAAGCGGCCAGGCTCAAGCCGCGCGATGCAATGGAAGCTCTGGATACTGCGTGGGCCGCAGAGCAGATCGAGTAACCGCTCAGTTGCAGGTATAGTCCGCCGCCGCAGCACTATGGCGGAACGGATCGGTGAGCTCGTCAGTATATTCGCCCATCAGCAGGCGCCGGCGTGGCAGCAGGTGCATGCGAAACCAGCGACTGAATCGGGCCAGCGCGTCGCCTTTTGGCGTGAGCCTCACACAGCCGTCCCGGATGACGATCGTTCCCGATTGCAGCTGTTCGGTAAGGCGGACATCCACGAGCCGATGTTCCTTGACGTATTCCTGCGTGAAGACATTCTCGAAAGCCGAATACCGAATCCCGCCGCCGCGTTGCTGCAGCTTTTCCAGGATATAGAACGACAGCGAGCGGTCCAGCACGGTCGGCACCGAAATCGCCAGCGCGTAGCCGATCAACGCGCAGATCACAAGCAGCTGTGCCTTCTCGAACGCATTGAATACGCCGCAGGCACGCCACGCGAACACAAGCACAGCGACCAGCAGCACTGCGGTGGCGGCGTCTTCGAGCGCGGCATAAAACAGCACGTCCACGCGCAGCCAGCGCACGTGCGCGACGTAAATCGCCGCGAGTACGAGCACGTACACCAGCATCAACAGGACCGCGCGCGACCACTTCGTCATCGGAACACCAGCACCTTGTTGCCCCAGAAGCTCAGCACGACCTGCAGCGCGGTCGCGAGCAGGAATCCAATGCGGAAATCCAGATGGTTGAGATCGGTCCACAACCACAGCACGCCGCCGTGCAGCAGCGCGATACAAGCGTAAAGCAGACCGAATCTGGCGAACTGATGCAGGAACGATCCCGCATGCGCGCGGAAAACGAAATAGCGACTGCCGAGAAAAGACGTCGTGATGCCGAACCCGGCCGCGATCAGGTTGGCCAAACCCGCGGACGGAAGATGCAGCACGCCAAGGTTGAACTGGAGCACGGCGTAATGCACCGCGGTCGCGGCGATCCCGTTGGCGATGTAACGCGCAGCCTGCGCCTGGTTTGTCTCAGCGCGCAGCACGCAAAACCTGATCGATGAATTCGCGATAATCCGTCGTCGCCACGGAGCCGCTGCGCACGACGCCGGTCAGCATCAATGACATCAACGTCAGCGCGCCGGTTTGCAGAAACACGATCGCGAGCACGCCGAGCGCGACCGAGAACCAGCCAGGGGTCGCATAATCGTTCAGTTTGAGCAGGATGGCGACGATGCCGCCGATAACGGTCAAGGCGGCGATGCATGCGCTGGCGATGCCGACGCGCATGAGCACATCATCGGCAAACACCATCAACGCGCGAAAACCGTGCAACGCCAGACCGACGAAATTCATTTTGCTGGTGCCGGCGTAGCGCGGCCCGCGGTCGATCGGACATACCGCGACGCGCAGCTTCGATGCGAGCACGCTCGCGGCAACGTGCACCCACAATTCCTGCATCGCCGCCAATCGTGCGACAGCCGACGGCTTGAGCGCCATGAAGTTGCCGAAACTGATCTCGCGGCCGCTGAGCGCGCTGAACAAGCGTTTGTAAAACTGATAGAAAATGCGGAAGCGCAGCGATTCCACGCGGTTGCGCCGCTGCGCGACGACGACATCGACATCCGGCGATTGCAGCGGCTTGATCAGCTCGGCGATCGTCGCCGGCAGATCTTCACCGTCGGAATCCATGACAACGACAAATTCCACGTCGTCGACTTCGCGCGCAACGTAACTCAGGCCCACTGCAATCGCGCGCTGATGGCCGACATTGCGGCGCAAGCGGATGACGACGCCATCGGCTTGCGCCGCCGCCAGGCTGGCCGGGTCGACGGGCTCGCGCACCGAACCGTCGTCGACGGCGACGATGAACAGCGTGTCGCCGAGAGCGGTGCGAAGTTCCTTGAACAGTCGCGCCGACGCCACCGCGTCTTCGTAGACCGGTGTAATGACGACCCGCTTCATGCGGCGATCAGTTTGCGGAAGTAGGCGATCGTTTCCTTCAGACCGTCTTCGAGTGCGACGCGAGGCTGCCACCCGAGCGCATCTCTGGCGAGCGCGATCTCGGGCTGGCGCTGCCGCGGATCGTCTGCCGGCAGCGGTTTGTATTCGAGCCTGGATTTGCCGCCGACGAGCTGCAGTACGAGCTCCGCAAGCTCCAGCATCGAAAATTCCTTCGGATTGCCGATATTGACCGGACCGACGAAATCCGCCGGCGTGTCCATCAGGCGCAACATGCCGTCGATCAGGTCGTCGACGTAACAGAAACTGCGTGTCTGCGAGCCGTCGCCATAGACCGTGATCGGCTCGCCGCGCAGCGCTTGCACGATGAAGTTGCTGACGACACGACCGTCGTTCGGATGCATGCGTGGCCCGTAGGTATTGAAGATGCGCATGACCTTGATTTCGAGCTGGTGCTGGCGCCAGTAGTCGAAGAACAGAGTCTCTGCACAACGCTTGCCCTCGTCGTAGCAGCTGCGCACGCCGATCGGGTTGACGCGGCCCCAATAGCTTTCCGGCTGCGGATGGATCTCCGGGTCGCCATACACTTCACTTGTGCTGGCCTGAAGAATTCTTGCCTTTACGCGCTTGGCGAGGCCGAGCATGTTGATCGCGCCGTGCACGCTGGTCTTGGTCGTCTGCACGGGATCGAACTGGTAATGAACCGGCGAGGCCGGACACGCCAGATTGAAAATGCGCCTGACCTCGACGTAGAGCGGAAACGTCACGTCGTGGCGCATCAATTCGAAATGCGGATTACCGAGCAGCTGCGCGACGTTGGCCTTGCTGCCGGTATAGAAATTGTCGACGCACAGCACGTCCTCGCCGCGCGCGATCAGCCGATCGCACAGGTGCGAGCCAAGGAAGCCGGCACCGCCGGTAACAAGGATCTTGTGCGGTTCCCGATAGGCCAAGTGGAATCCCCAAAAGGACGCATTTTACGTGAATCGCGCCAGTGTGGCCGCGGCGTCGCCGGCAGCGACGTCGTGGCTCCAGTCTTCCATCAGCGTTATCAGCGCGAGTTTTTCGAATTCGCGGACGAAGCGCTGCACGATCGGTTCGGGATCGGGCACACGCTTGGCATCGGCGATCAGACCGAAGTGCACGCGGCCGTTGTACGACAGGATCGACAGGCCCATGCCGATCGTGCCGTTCTGCGGCACCCAGAACATGAGTTCCTTCACTTCACAGCCGGCCAGGTAAAGCGGCATCTGCGGGCCGGGCACGTTGGTGGCGACAGTGGTCGCCTTGCGGCTGAACATCTCCAGCGCCATGCGCTGCAGCGCCACCGGCGCCATGCCGACGGCGGCGAGCAGGCCGAACGTGAGCGCCGCCTGGCGCGAGCGCTTGAGCTCGCGCATGCTCGCGGCGACACGTTCGAGCCGGCGCAGCGGATTGGCTTCGCCGACCGGCAGGTCGAGAAATACCAGACCGAAATGATTGCCGAGCTTCTTTGCATGTTCGAGCGGTCGCAGCGTCACCGGCACGGTCGCGCGGATCGTCAACCCGTCGACTTCTTCGCCGGCGTCGAGCAGGTAACTGCGCAAGGCACCGCTCGCGCAGGCGAGCAACAGATCGTTGACCGTGCAACGCAGGATTTTGCAGATCGCCCTCGCGTCGGCCAGCGGCAATGGCTCGGCCCAGGCGACGCGCTTGACGACGCCAAGCGGTCCCTTGAGCGCGGTCGGCGGGTCGTCGGCCAAGCTCAGCGCGACCGCAAGCTCGCGTGCGATTTCGGTACCTTCCTTGGTAATCGCCGCGGCGAGCGCCGGGTCGCGAATCAATTCGCCGCCTTTGGCCAGAGCTTTCTCGCCGAGTTCCATTACTTTGGAAAATCCCGCGCGCGTCGGCGCGAGCAGGCGCGAAACGACCCCGCCCTGATCGCGCTTGAGCCAGGCCTTCGCCAGCGGCGCGCGCGTGGCCGGCGCTGCGCGTCCCGCGCGCACGTGCTTCGGAGCGTCGGTCAGCGACAGCATGACCTGCACCAGTGCAAGGCCATCGGCATAACAATGGTGGATGCGCGACAACAGCACACTGCCGCCGTCGTAGTTCTCGACCAGGTGGAACTGCCACAGCGGTTTGGAGTGATCCAGCGGCGCTGAAGCCAGCTCGCTGGTGAATTTTTCCAGCGCGGCCTTGTCGCCACTGCCTGGCAGTGCGGCCGCGCGTACGTGCCAGTCCATATCGAAGTCGGCGTCGGTTTCCCAGAACGCCGCGTTGCCTTCATCGACGGCCTTCTGCCGGAAACGCGGAAACGCGAGGAAGCGTTCGGCGATCACGCGTTTGAGCTTGCGCAGCTCCAGGCGCTTGCTGAAGAACAGCAGGCCCGTGATCATCATCAGATTGGTCGGGCTTTCCATGCGCAGCCACGCGGTGTCCACCTTGGACATCGGCTCGCGCACACCCGTGGCTCGCGTCGTCATCCCCGCCCCCGCTCACAATCCGTCTCGTGTAGCATCGGGGGATTGCATCGAAAACGCAACGACTCAGGAGAGAGTCAAGGCGTGAGCCACGGCAGCGACATCCTGCTCAGCCTCTTCATTGTTTTCGTCGCTGCGCAGATCGGCGCCGAAATCGTGCAGAGGCTGAAATTACCCGGCGTGGTCGGCGAGATCGCGGCGGGCTGCGTCATTGGTCCCTCGCTTCTGGGCTGGGTGCAGCCAGCCGAAGCGCTCGACGTGCTCGCCGAGATCGGCGTCGTGCTGCTGCTGTTTTCTGTCGGTCTGGAGACGCGCCTGGGCGAGATGAGGCGCGTCGGCCCCAGTGCGTTCCTCGTCGGCGTGCTCGGCGTGATCATTCCGTTCGTGCTCGGCAGCCTGTGGGCTCACGGTTCCGGTTTCGACTGGGCCAAATCGCTGTTCGTTGCGGCTGCGTTCGTGGCAACTTCGGCCGGCATCACCGCGCGCGTACTGCAGGAACTCGGCGCGCTGCAGCGGCAGGAAAGCCGCGTGATTCTCGGCGCCGCCGTCATCGACGACATACTCGCCATGCTGCTGCTCGGCGTCGTCACGGCGATGCAGTCGGGCGAAACGTTGCGCATGAGTCACCTCGCGATCGTGCTCGCCGAAGCGGTCGGATTCGTGCTCGTGATTGGCCTGGTCGGCGCGCGCGTGATGCGGCGCTCGTCGGCCTGGCTGGAAGCGCCGATCAATCCGCTGTCGCCGCTGACGATCGTGCTCGCGCTTTGTCTGGGCCTCGCGTTTGCGTCGACGCAGTTCGGACTCGCCGCGATCATCGGCGCGTTTCTCGCCGGCTTGATAGCCTCCGAAACCGATCAACGCGACACGCTCGAACACCAGACGCAGCCGCTGCTCGCGCTGATGACACCGTTCTTCTTTGTCATGACCGGGACACGAATTGAGTTCTCACAGCTGGCGAATGCGGACGCGCTGCTGTCGCTCGCGCTGATTACCGCGATCGCGATCGTTTCCAAGCTCGTGGGCGGTTTTCTCGGCGCGCTGTCGCTCGGCTCGCGCGGCGCGCTGATCGTCGGCGTCGGCATGATTCCGCGCGGCGAAGTCGGCGTCGTCGTCGCCAGCCTCGGTCTCGCCGCCGGTGTTTTTTCTCCGCGCACCTACGCGCTGATCGTAGCGATGTCGCTGTTGACGGCGATGATCACTCCGCCCGTGCTGGCCATTTTGCTGCGAAGCAAGGCAAAAAACGCAGCGGACCCCACGGCCCGACATAATGGTCCGCCTGTAGACTGAGCGCACGGACAGCCTCCAGTTGTAGTTGTCCGTACAACCTACGTTGCAATGCAAGGTGACGGCGTTCGGAAACCACGTATAGTCCGCGCGGCAATTTTTAGGTTCAGGGGATTACGGAAAACGACGATTTTCGGATTGCGGGCTCGCAACCGCGCCAATCCGTTTGTCGGCCGCATGGACGCAATAAAGGAAAGTTGCCTTGGCCGTCGAAACGGCGGCTTCGCTAATGTTTCTCCGAGGCTTCGGAGGAATTTCGCTTTTTCTGGAAGCTGGCATGCTTCCCATTGGGAGAGTCGACTAAATGAAACACCTGAAGTTGGCGGCAGCAATTCTCGCAAGCGTCTGCACCGGTTCCGCGTTTGCGCAGAGCAGTCATGGGCACGCTGAGGTATCCAGCGCCGTCCAGCACGATACCTCGCCTGCGTTGCGCGACGTCGTCGTGAATCCGGCGGATTTCAAGAAGATGCATGAT
>Ga0157372_10001877_pt1 | contig 22772 bp, 17 predicted proteins | sample C55metaG_FD_115307 | JGI IMG/M metagenome (GOLD analysis project Ga0157372, IMG submission 115307) | Corn rhizosphere microbial communities from Kellogg Biological Station, Michigan, USA - C5-5 metaG | ecosystem: Host-associated > Plants > Roots > Rhizosphere > Soil | place: USA: Michigan... | reverse complement strand
TTTGGGCAGGGGATGAGGTAAGAGAGCTGTACAATTCATCATCATTAAGCATTTGGGTTTTACGCGCAAGGCGAATGTGATGCCAGATGTCCCAATGCCCGGTAAGCGTACTATCAGTGCCAAATAAAATCGTTGTTTTGCTTCTCAGCTCATCAATGGCCGCTGTTTTATTAAGCAGGAAGTAGTTTGATTCGGGACACCAAACCAAGGCTTCGAAATGTTTGGCTTGTTGAGGATCCATAGCTATTCCATGAATCCCGATGAGTTTACGCTTAAGGATATTCCATTTAATTAGTTCATCTATTTCGGTATGGGCGGTATCGTTTGTGCCCTCACCTGTATGGATAACGGCCGGTATATTTATTTTAAGCGGGTTATTGAGCCGTTTCTTCCAGCTTTTTTCAAAGCGGACAGAATGGATACTCTGGCAATTATCAAATATGGTGATGAGAGGATCATTTATGGTAGCTTTTTCGCCATGGTTTACTACTGTAGTAATGCCGCAAAGCAGGTTTTTATAAACACCCCAGCGCTCGCGCAGGGCAATAGGGATTTTTAGCACAGATGCAATCTCATCAGCGTAAACGCGGTGAATGTGTTTTCCCCATTCGGTATAACTTTCATAGGTTTTATTGCCAAGCTGCGGAAAAAGATTGAAATCAAGATGGTCATGCGAGTTGATCAGGCCCGGAAAGGCAATGGCATCCACAAAGGTCAGCTGTTCGCGGTCATCAGTATGTGAAGGGGAAACCTGTTTTATTTTACCCTCACTTATACTTATGCTCACCACGGCATCATTTCCCGGTATCATCACATTATTCAGTACCATCAGTTCTCCTCAAGTGCAACCCGTAAATAATGGGGAAGCCTTTATACTTATCATAAACATGAAGCGCGTTTTTATTGGCATAATAATGCTTCATGGTTTCATCTATTTTAATTTCTTCTTCGGCAATTAGCTTAAAGCCGCTGTTCAGCAACAGATCTTTAATGGTATTTACGGGGTGCACATAGTTTTCGACCGCTATAAAACTGCTGCCATGTTTAAATGTCCGCTTGCCGCCGTTTGCAAGTGTCTGCGGATGGAAATCGGTAATGATGATGTCGCCGGTTGGTTTCAGGATGCGCATCCAGGCCTGCAGGGCAGTTTCAATATTTTTGATGTGCGCAACGGTAAGGGTTGAAACTATGGTGTCAAAACTCCCCGATGGCATGTCACCGAACAGGTCGTCGGTAATGCGGTAAATATTTGCCGATGGAAACTTTTGCTGTAAACGGGCCAGCATCCCGCCCGATGTGTCAAAGCCTGTTAAGGCCTGTGGATTTAAGGCAAATAATTTTTCCCAATGCCTGCCGGTACCGCAGCCAATATCGGCCACGTTTTTACCGGTGATGCTTGTGCTGTTCACTAATCGCAGAAATAAGATCTCATCCAGGTCAAGCATCAGGTTGCCGGGCTGCTTATCATAGTTTTCGGCCCAGATGTTATAGGCATCAACCGAGTTTTTTTCCAGGATGTTGGGCGGAAAAAAACGTTGCTTAATATAATTCTTTACAGTTTGGATCACAGTTCCGAGGGGTATTTAATTAAACCTTATATCAGCAAATACGGCTGTTAAATAACAATGGTTGCCAGCTATTTTATTTATAGAGGCAGGCAACCTGTGTGAAAGCCAGGGCGTATTTATTATTGTGAAAGCGATAGTGTAGAAGCTCAGATTAATTGTTGAATGGGCAATCCCCCTCATTTGTGATTGGGTATGGCAGTGGGTTTTTTTTGTGGGCAGACTTTGTAATGGCAGGGGTGCTTTACAGGCTGCTTAAACTAAAAGATAAACCCATTGCCGGGGGGATTGAAAGCAAAGTATTGATACTAACAGATGAACAAGATATTATTATTTAACCCGCGCAGTGCAAATAACAAGTATCGCATACCTAATTCGATACTAAATATAGCGGCTTCAGTTGATGGAAAATATGACTGGGTAATTGTTGACGGCAATTGCGAGCATGACCCGATGGTTAAGATAGATAGCTATTTAAGTAACGGCGAGTTTAAATACTTTGGGTTTACAGTTATGCCCGGTCCGCAGTTAAAGCAGGCTATTGCTGCGGCAAAAACTATAAAGCAGAGATATCCCAATACCAAAATGATCTGGGGCGGGTATTTTCCATCAAATCAGCCTAACGCGGTTTTATATTCCGGTTATGTCGATTTTATTATCAACGGGCCTGGTGATCACGCTTTCCCCGCCTTGATTGATGCTCTGGAGAAAAACGAACCTTATGAGTTTATCCGCAACCTCATCTATAAAGCAACGGATGGCAAGATCATCAAAACCGCTAAGGAAGACCTTTTAGACCAGGATAATCTGCCGCCTTTGCCATATGATAAGCTGAACACTTTTTATCCCATTACCAAGTTTTTGGGTAAAACCTATCTGGGCGAAAAAACGATGGCTTATCACTCCAGCATCGGCTGCCCCTTCACCTGCTCCTTTTGTGCTGTAGTGCCGATATATGAGGCAAGGTGGAAGGCAAAATCAGCTCAGAATGTTTACAAGGATGTAAAATATATTAAAGATAAATGGGGTGCAGATGCCATTGAGTTTCATGATAACAACTTTTTTGTATCAGAAAAGCGCGCGGTTGAGTTTGCCCGTTTAATAAAACCCGAAAACATGACCTGGTGGGGTATGGCCCGCATCGATACTATGTCGAAATTTAAAGATTCATCCCTTGCCGCAATCCGCGAATCAGGATGTAAGATCATCTTTTTCGGGGCCGAAAGCGGTAACAACGCCATTTTAGAACAGATGGATAAGGGCGGTACGCAAACAGGCGACCAGATCATTGAGTTTGCCGAACGTCTTAAAAAGTTTGACATCATACCCGAATATTCTTTTGTATTAGGCACTCCGGCGCCAACCCAGGAACAGGTTCAGTCGCAAATTGATTTTGAAATAGACTTTATAAAAAAGGTAAAGGCTGTTAACCCTAAAACCGAGATCGTGATTTATACCTACAGTCCTGTGCCTACGGAAGGGTCAGAATTGTTTAAGCAGGTAATGAAAAGCGGCTTCCGTTTTCCCGAAACCCTGGAGGACTGGATAAGCCCGGCATGGGAAGCCTTTGATCTTCGTAAAAATCCGCTCACGCCATGGCTTACACCGGAAATGATCGATAAGATCAGGAATTTTGAAACGGTGCTGAACGGGGTGTATCCAACGGTAACGGATATCAGGCTAAATATGATTAAACGTATGGCCATCAAACTGGTAGCTACCATGCGCTATAAGGCGAGCATGTACCATTATCCTTATGAAATAAAGTTGCTACAAAAGGTTTGGCGTTACAGACAGCCCGAAATACAGGGATTTTAATTTATGCAGATGACAGGCCAATCGTTATATCATACCTTTCAGCGTTTCCGTACATTGCAAACGCACCGCATCGCTGCGTTGCCCATCGTGATTTTGATGCCGCACAGTGCCTGCAACTGCCGTTGCGTAATGTGCGATATCTGGAAGGATAATAAAAACCTGAAGCAGCTTACCGAAGCCGACGTGACCGATCTGTTAAGTGCTTTACGAAAATTCGGTACAAAGCAGGTATTGATGTCGGGCGGGGAAGCGTTGCTGAATACCAATTTTTTCAGGTTATGCGAGATTTTGCGTGCTGAAAAGATCAAAGTTACGCTGCTGTCGACAGGTTTGTCTATCAGGAAAAACGCGTTCAATATTTTAAAATGGGTTGACGATTTGATTGTTTCTTTAGATGGCGATGAACTTTTACATGATGCCATCCGAAATGTTCCAGGGGCATTCAATAAATTGCAGGAGGGAGTGGAGTACATCAAATCTCTCGAACCCCAATATCGCATTACAGCCCGTACCGTAATTCACCGTTTAAATTTCAGGAACTGGCCGGCCATTATTGAGGCTGCAAAGCAAATGGGCATTGACCAGGTGAGCTTTTTACCTGCCGATGTGAGCAGCCATGCCTTTAACCGCCAAACTGCATGGGCGGAGCCACGGCAACACGAAATACTGCCGACCGAAAGCGAACTTGCCGATTTTCAGGAGATAACAAACCAGGTACTTGCCAACAAAGATGATTTTGCCAACAGGTTCATTGCCGAATCTCCTGCTAAGATCCGGGATATTTATGGTTATTATGCTGCTTTTTATGGCCATAATGCATTCCCGTTTAAAAAGTGTAATGCACCATGGGTGTCGGCAGTGATTGAGGCTGACGGCGCGGTACGGCCGTGCTTTTTTCATGAAGCGATAGGTAACATCAGGGATAATTCGTTAAATGATATTTTGAACAGCAAAGAGGCGATCAATTTTCGCAAAACACTGGATATGGCTAATGACCCTACCTGTGTTAAATGTGTATGCTCGCTTAATTTATCGCCGCTGGCGAGGTTGGATTGATAATAAAAAAGCAATGAAGCGCGGGAATGTGCAATTTCTTCCCCTGGGAGGATATAGGAAATTTTCCTGGATTTAGAAACAGGCTAAAACACGATGAACAATATACTGTTTACACATTCTTACTTTTTACGGTTCGACCCAAAGCAATGGGGCATAGGGCAACCTTATGCGCCGCTGGGTACTATATACGCTGCTGCGCTGATGCGGGAGCAGGGTTACCGGGTAAGTCTGTTTGATACCATGTTTGTGAGCAATCCTGATGAGGTGATAGCCGCTATTGAGTTAAATAAACCCGATTTTTTTGTGGTTTATGACGATGGGTTCAACTATCTAACCAAAATGTGCCTCACCAATATGCGCGAGGCTGCATTTAAAATGTGCAAACTGGCTAAGGAACGTGGCTGTACAGTTATCGTTTCCAGCTCAGATTCAACCGATCGGTATGCAGCATATCTTGCCGAGGGAGCCGATTTTGTGATATTGGGTGAAGCCGAACAAACGCTGACAGAACTTACTGAACATATCCGAAGTGGTAATACTGATCATTTTGAGATAAAAGGATTAGCTTACACGAACGGCAGCGAAATCATTAAAACACCTGGCCGCGCGGTAATGAAGGAACTGGATAGTTTGCCCATGCCCGCCTGGGATTTGGTCAACATGGATACCTACCGGGATATGTGGATGAAGAACGCAGGGTATTTTTCAATTAATGTAGTAACCACCCGCGGCTGTCCGTTCAAGTGTAACTGGTGTGCCAAGCCTATTTATGGCAACCGGTATAATTCTCACAGTCCGCAGTATATTGTTAATGAGCTTAAAATGCTTAAGGAGCGGTACCAGATGGATCATATCTGGTTTTGTGATGATATTTTTGGGTTGAAACCCGGTTGGGTACAGGAATTCGCCAAACTGCTGGCACAGGAGGGAATTAAGATCCGTTTCAAGATCCAGTCGCGGGCCGATTTATTGGCAGAGGAAGAAGCAGTAGCAGCCCTGGCCGCCGCCGGTTGTGAAAACGTGTGGATAGGGGCCGAAAGCGGATCGCAGAAGGTACTGGACGCCATGGATAAGGGTATCACTATCGATCAGATTCATACGGCTACGCACCTCATGAAAGCGCATGGCATTAAGCCATCGTTCTTTATCCAATTTGGCTACCCCGAAGAAACGCGAGATGATATTACGCTTACCATAGATATGATTAACCGGTTGCTGCCATTTGAGATTGGTATTTCGGTATCGTATCCGCTGCCGGGTACCGGTTTTTACGAGCGCGTTAAAACCGAGTTGAAAAAGAAAACCAACTGGACGGACTCCGATGAGATGGCGCTGATGTTTAAAAACACTTATCCGCCTTTTTACTACAAGCAATTGCATAAATACGTACACCGCAACTATCACAAGCACCTGGCTAAAAACAGCTTCCAAAAATTGCTGAAAGATCCGTTTGGGAGCTCGGTAAAAAATATCAGGAAAGCATTATCGGTGTTTTATTACGCGCCGCTTACTTATCTTGAAAAGCTGAAGCTGAAAAAATTTGAAAAGGCGATATGACCGGCACCGCATCACGTATAAACGAACAATTTGCCGAGGCTGCATTTAGCAACCAGTCGGCAGTTTTTGATGAGCTGTACTCAGGCGACACGATAATTGCGTACAAGCGTAAACGCGTGCGTGATCATATCCTGCAATACCTGAAGCCCGGAAGTAACATCCTTGAACTGAATAGTGGTACCGGTGAAGATGCACTGTTTTTTGCACAAAAAGGATTTAAGGTACATGCTACCGATATTTCAAAAGGGATGCAGCAGCAACTCCGCGAAAAGGTGGTAAAGTATGATATGCAGCATGCGGTGAGCAATGAGCTTTGCTCATATACGCAGCTTGAACAGCTAAACAACAAAGGCCCTTATGATCTGATCTTTTCCAACTTTGCAGGACTCAATTGTACCGGCGAACTGGAAACCGTATTGAGCTCATTTGCCGGGCTGCTAAACCCCGGCGGCACAGTGACCCTGGTGGTGCTTCCCAAATTCTGCCTTTGGGAAACTTTGCTGGTATTTAAAGGGAAATTTAAAACTGCTTTTCGCCGGTTTTTTAGCGGTAATGGCCACAAGGCGCATGTTGAAGGAGTTTATTTTGATTGCTTCTATTACAACCCATCCTACATTAAAAAACGTTTAAAATCCGATTTTGAGGTATTGGGTATTGAGGGCTTGTGTACCATCGTACCGCCATCATATATTGAAGGCTTTGCCGAAAAACATCCGCGTGCCTATAAAACACTTGCCCGTTGGGAGAACAGGTTGAAGGCGACCTGGCCGTTTAAGTACGTGGGCGATTATTATATTATTTCGCTGAGGAAAATGTAATTGAAAAAGTTGCCCCGAACTTTTTGCGGAAACTATAGAACAGCTGTCTCATGTAAATTTTAGACTTAGCATTTTAGGGCAGAATAAATTCGGTATGACGATAAGGAGTAGTTTTACTGCGCCATCCGCTCTTCAAATTGCTGTAACAGTATGGAGACTTTAATCCGGTATTTTTCTATCAGTTTAATTTGAAAGTTCTCGGGAGAGGGCTTGGCAAAATGTTTGCTTGCGGCCATGCTCATTACCGTACCCCGCATATTCAATTTCTTCATTTCAGTTTTCTTGTTCCATCGCGCGGAAGTGATTTTCATTAATACATTATCCAGCCAATCGCCGAATGGATTATTGAACAGGCTTTCTGTAAATGTTTTATACCACCGCTTTTTTAATGGTTTAGCAGTAGCGAGACGCATACATTTGTTAGGCAAGAAACCGGAGGTCCAGGCATTAGATTTATAAAAGCTTTCAAAAGTAAGGTCACCCTCTAATGGGATAATAGTTGCTATTTCAATTGCTGTATAAATGTTCTTTTCAACTATCTGCAGTTGGGCCTCATCAATATAGTAGTTCATGCAGTAGTTGTGCTGTTTACCAACCAAAAAGGTAAGTTTTTTGAACATATGCATAAACGTACGTGCAAGCCAAAGCCTGTTGCGTTCGGTAATGATAAAAAAATCAATGTCCGAATTGTCATCGGCGAAGTTCTTAGACAAAGAACCTGAAATGCCAATACCGCGAACGTAAGGAAACCGGATCAGGAAGGCACCTACTTCTTTAGCTTTATTGATTAGCCCGGAAGCTTTTTTGTTTCCTTTATTACGCCTCACCGCTATCATATAATCGTTTTTGAGCGAATAAAACCTGTCGAAATGAAATACCAGTTTATTGACGATAAGTTGATCAAGCGCTTCAGTAAAATCATGCCGGCCATACTTGTTTTCCAAAAACAGGAATATCTCGCCGTAGGTTAACGGGTAGTCCCACATGTCAAAGTAGGCAAGGGTAGCTAAAATATTATTCCTGGTATTTAACAATCGTTTATTGTTTTGTTCAACTAAGATGACTGTACTTTTCACGCCTTTGTATATATAATGATGACGTACCCCTTGCAGCTTTGGTTGCCTTTGAATAAACTAATTACACAATATTTTTAGCGCGGGTCCCTGTTGTTTCTGAGCTTTCAGAAAACATTAGTAATGAGAAAAATACACTGTAAAAAAAGATGCCTTTATCCACATCTAAAAAGTTTTCTGAAAAGGAAACGGCGATTATAATAACCATAAAAGCCATGAGCAATAGGTCGCGTTTTGCAACAGCTGCCCTGATGCCAAATGCCAGCACACACAGGTAAACCATCAGCCCAACGATCCCCGATTTAATAAAAAAGCTAATAAACTGGGTATGTGCATTTAACCCGGCCAGGTACGACCGGTAAAATTTATGGTCGAAAAATGGGTCTTTGAGCAAACCAATTTCAGTGCCTGCGCCATGACCTATAACAGGCGATTGTGCTCCCACACTAATGGCCACGTTCCAGCGCGCTAATCGCGGATCGGTGAGTTCGGCGTCGGTTGATTGGCTCAGGTCTTTTTTTAGCTCGGTTACATAACGTTCCTTAAAAGTATCCCGGGTATAAATGCCTGCCATCACCACAATAAATAATGCTGTGCTAATGGCCATAAACCTGAAGCGGTTTCGCCCTTTTAATATGAACCAGGGAAGGGCGATATTTATAATAAGCAGCAAAGCTATAAATATCGATTTTGAACTAAGCTGCAGAATTCCCATAGCTAAAATACCACTGCAAATGAGCCAGAAAAATTTGCGGGTCTTTACTGTTTCCGTTACTAAAACATACAGCAGATAAACCAGTGCTATGGCTATCTGCATGGAAAAAAATGTAGCATGGATCTCTATCGGTTCCGAAAAATTGTGGTTTGTGAACGCTGGGGACGCTAATGCTTTTAAAGGCAGATGATAATATTTTATGGTAAAAAGGGCCTGTAAAAAAAGATAAGTGATAGTGATGGTACAGCCGAATGAAAATACGAGTAAAAAATTATGCCGGTATTTTTTTAGATCGAGCGGGTTAAAACAAAAGATTAACGGGGTAAGCAAAATAGTAACCTGCCTGCCTAACTCTGTAAAAGCCTGGGGTTTATTGGTGGTGTAAATAATGCTCAAAAGCGTTACAAAAAAAACAGCAGCCAAAGCGAAGTTAGCCCTTGTTAATAGCGGCTTTATAGTTGTTTTGCGAATTTGGATAATAGTATGCAGGGCCAGGCCTATTAAAAACAGGTGGCTGTAAAACAGGTTGAAAGGCAGGCTTAGCAATAATAGCATCAGCAGGTAATAGCTTATCCTGTTGTTTAGCGTATCATCAGGCCTTAATAACTTTTCCATGTTGTTGCTGATAGCATTCCAATATAAAATCTTCGTAATCGTTGATCACTACCTCCCAGTTAAACTGGTATTGTATCTTATGAAGGTTATTTTTCACCATTTCGCGTTCGGTATCCTTGCGCTGTACATTCTCAACCAAATGGCGTACCTCATTAGCATTATCAAAATAAAAAGCATCTGAATTGAGTACCGATTTATTGAAAGGGTTATTATGGGCGGCAATCAGGGCTTCGCTGGCCATGGCTTCAAGCAGGGACGGATTAGTACCACCCACGCTATGCCCGTGGAAATACAGGTAGCTGTTGTTCTGTAGGGCACGCACAACCGAATTGTCAAAATTGGCGCCCTTAAACTGGATGCGGTCATCGTTTTTAAATCTGTGGGTTATGAATTTGCCAAAGCGGTTACTGGTATCGCCCAAAACCATAAAGCTTTTTTTTGATGAACTGTTGTTAAAGCCTGCTAAAATAGTTTCGATGTTGTTTTCGGGCTCCATGCGGGCCATCAGCAAAAAATAATCCTCTTTAAGCAGTTCGCTTTTGTCAAACTGCTCACGCTCCTGGTCTGAAAACAGATCGGCACCATAGGGGATATACCGACTGTCAACCTCGTACTTATCCTTAAGGTATGACCTGATTACCCTTGAGTCGGAAATATAATACTGGCTATGTTTCACGGCCAGCTTTTCCGCGTACTTCAAAAATTGTTGTACAGGCTTTGAGTACTTGGAGCGTTTCCACTCCAGTCCATCCATATTGGTAATGATAACGCTGTTGGGCGGGTAAAGATGCCCCCAAACCGAGCTGCTGGTGTAGCCCATAAGCAGTACTACATCAAACTTCCGTTTACGGGCATCCATAAGGCAGTTAAAATCATAGGCAAACTGCCCGGCAGTGCCTATCAGATACTCCGGATCGTAACAATGTACAATGTTAACGCCGTTCCAGGTATCGGCTTCATAAGGGTGGTTGTGAGAGTTATAAACGGTAACTGAATGCCCTTTTTTTACCAAACCGGCCGATACATATTCGGAAATATGCTCAAACCCGCCATAGTAGTTCGGGATGCCCCTCGTGCCTAAGATCGCTATTTTTAGTTTCATGACAATGAAAATTTGCTTGTAACAAGTTGTAAAATATGGTGCTGCTTTTTTGCCAGTGGTATTGCTGTTCAACATGCCGCGCTACCTGGCTGGTGAAGGCATCGCCGGGTGGTTGCTGTGCGGCAAGTAATAGCTTTTGCTCAAAATCGGCATGATTGGCCGGGTTAAAAGTATATGGTTCAAAAAAGTGGAAATTTTTCATAGCCGTTTCTGCCGAGCATAATACAGGTGCATCACAAATGGCTGCTTCAAGCGGCGGGATCCCAAAGCCTTCGGCTTTTGAGGGATATACAAACAACCTGCAGGCCCGGTAAAAAGCTGCCAGATCCGCCTGTTCTGCCTGCGGTATCCACCTGAAAAACCGCTCTTGCTCAGGCGTAAGGCTCTTGATGAGCCTGGCTAAACCCTGCGTTTTTATGGATGCTTTACCAATGAACACCAGGCCGATGCCTTTTTCGTACAGCTTCAGTTTCAAATATTTTTGCAGTAACAAAAGGTGGTTTTTGCGGGGTTCAATGCGGCTGGTGTACAGGATGAAATTTCTTATGCCGAATTTTTCTGCTACCCAATCTTCTGCCTCTTTTTTTGATGACTGATATTGTAGCAATGAGTTATTTACTCCGTTTTGGATAATATGCACCTCGTCAGCGGGAATGTGGTAATAATCACAGATCCGTTCTTTCGAGTAGTCGGATACAGTGGTTTTGATGTCGGCATTTTTAATACTGCGGCCAAAAAGGTAATTGCGCGTTAAGCTGAACAGGATGGGGAAATCCTTCCTGAAATCGTTAAACAGCATATCATGCATGGTAACTATGTACCTGCAGCCGGCTATTTTTTTAGGGCTGATGTATTGAAAATGTGCAAAGTCAAATCTGTATTTTTTGATGTAGGCCGGTATATCAAATACAAAGCGCAGGATGTTGATTCCCCTGTTTTTATAAAGCAATATGTTTTGCGGTGGCAACAGCGGGAACAATCTGCGGATATTATCGGTATCGTGGGCGCCGATGTAAATATCTATGTCCGGGCGGTGGGTCAGCAGGTGGTTATATAATTCGCGTATAAAAGTTTGCGCCCCCTGAAATTCTTTATCAAAGGAGTGGGCATCAACAAACAGTTTTATCTTTTTAGCTGCCATAATTCAATTCGTTTTGATTTAAAACAGCGGTTGGCAGTTCGGCTTCAGGTAAACGGAAATTGCGTTTACCTAATTGATATAACCTCATCAGCGTATGCTCGGGCAGAAATGACATCAGCAGCAAAAAATAATTTTTCAGATGCAGCGGGCTGATAGAAAGTGTTTTCAACAGGTTTTCCCTCGCCTTTTCCGGCTGATAATTATTCCACAGATATTTTTTGCCGAGCAGGGCATAATAAGCTCCTTTTTTGATGCGTGGAGATAACTGTTTAATGCCGATCTCAGACAACTGCCTTCCTTCGGCTTCAGTAATGCTCCCCTTGCGCAGGGCATTGTACTTGATCTGCCTGAATTTACCCGTACGCCATTTTTCATCGATGGTAACAGATTCGGCATTAAGCCTTACTTTGATGAGCGGTTGATTAAGATTAAAAGCTTTTTCGTGTTTAAGGATACCTGCCCACAAAAAATGATCTTCAAAAGTGTAAGCCAACTCATTGTAGCCACCGGCATTTAAAACGGTATCACGCTTATAAAATACACTGGAGTGAATGAAGGGACAAATCCTGTAGCTGAGCTGCCTTATCTGGTTATGGCTTAGGGCGTCGGGTTGCCAGGTAAATATCAAATCGCCGTTAACATCAGTATAGTCAACTCCCGAACCGATAATGCTATAATAGGGATGAGATGTGATGAAATCATACTGAACCTGCAGGCGGTAAGGATAACATACATCGTCGGCATCGAAACGGGCTATATAAGGCGCCCGCGCGTGGCGTAAACCCTTATTGAGGGCCGCAGCTACACCTTTGTTTTCCTGGCTCAAAACCACTATACGCTCATCGTTAAATGAGTTAATAATATCTGCCGTGTCATCAGTTGAGCCATCATTTACAATTAGCAGTTCAAAATCAGCAAACGATTGTTCAAGTACTGATGTAATGGCTTCGCGAATATATTTACCGGCATTATAAGCAGGCATTAAAACAGTAATTTGAGGGCTATGCATACGCAAGTTCCTCCTGCACTGTAGTTTTTGTTTTCAAATGGGGTGTAGTAGTTTCTTTTATATTGAGGAGTAACATCAATTCAAAAATTACCAGTACCGAGAGCTGCTCGAACCAGTAATCAAGGAAAAATATGCCCATTACCATTATTAGTATGGGCAAACCATAACTAAGCTTTTTATAATGCCGGGCAAAAAAGCCAATGTAAAACATAAGAAGGGCAAGCAATCCGAGGATACCGTATTCACTCAGCATTTGATCGTAAGTGGAGTAGGGGTTATTGCGTACCGAACGGAAACCAGCATCCTTGCTGAAAAAGCTCAGGTACAGGTCTAAATGATTGTGCATAAATGCCGGGTTGATATAGATGTATTTTGGGGGATAATTGCCCCTTATACCGGCACCAACCGCCCTGAAAGCTATTTTGGATGAAAAATTTCCGGGAGCTAAGCCCGCTATACTTTGTAAAGGATGGCTGGTAAGATAATTAAAGGTTTGTATTGCACCGGAAATCTTTCCAGGCAATGCAGGATTGAAGGGCTCAAGCCGGCAAAGTGGTAGCTGAGCCCTGTGAGCAGCGATACAGTCGACAAGCTGTTGCCTGTCGGGAGTCATTTCGCCGGTGTTATAAAATTCGGCAAAATGTGTGTTGGGTTCCGGGATGTATAGCCTGCCGTCATCGGTAAGCGGCAAGCCTTTGATTTTTTTATCAAGTGCGCTTGGTTTTTCCTGTTGAGCCTTTATCCTGCTCAGGCTGTCCAGGTAGTTTTGTGCAAATCTCCTTCTTTGTTCATCCCTGGTCATGAATCGCCCGCCGGGATTGGCAGTTGTTGGCTGCGCCTTCGCCTGATCCTGTTTTTCAATACGGTTTTCCCGCAGCGTACTTTTAGTCACTTCGTTAATATACTTTTCATTTTGCGGAGATATTTTGACCAGGGAGATCACATAAAGCAGCAATGCCACTACTATCATACTTTTTTGATTGCGTGTGGTTTTAAAAACAAAAATGAAAGCGAGGATCAGCAGTACCAAAATGCTGATGAGGTTACTGTAGGTAAGTGCCAGCGTGCTCATGCACACGATCATCATGGGCAAATTATTCTTATAAATGAAGTAAAACACACCGAAAGCGCAGATAATGGCATTGGTTGATGAAATGTCAAAGCTTATACCCATTACATCATCGCCGGTATTGATATAATAGCGCTGGTGCATTCCCATAAAAGCATAGGGGTTAATGCTTTTAGTGATCCACATAATATGCATTAGGTTACCTGCCGAGAAAGCTGCGTTTATGATAAAAAAAATGATCAGTGTACGGTAAATGGTTTCGGCATCTGTTTTATCAACCATCAGCTTAACCTGATGAACCGCCAGCAGGGCCAGCGCCCAGCATATCAAAGCCCAGCCAAAAACGGGCATATAATACAGGTTGGCAAAATTTTGGTTGATAATGGCTGCAGCAATAGCTATCGGGAAAACCAGCAGATAGAATAACGGGATCCTTGAATTGCGCAGCTTAAAGCCAAATTGAAAGTTAAACTGGCTTATGTAAACAAAAAGCAACGCCACTATCTTAAATGGGATCCGCACGTTGATAAACAGCAGCAGGAAGATCAGCAGCCGCCAATCGGCATAAGTTTTCCACCTCTTAATATCAAAACCCGGCAAACTGATTGTCATTATTCCCTTGTATTTATTGATGTTCATTTCCCGGTTTTGCCGGCCTTGTCGCAATTGTTTTGTTTAAATAGGTTACGTGCCAAAAAATGGAATGGTTGCCTCGTTAATGTGCTGATATATGCAGATATTTAACCGGGATATTAAAATGTTACAGGCAACCGGCCGATAAAAACAATAGTATAAGAGTATAAACATATACGTCGTTGTTCAGGAGTAAAGCGTTCATCAGGTTTTTTTCGTCAGGTTTGCAGGCACTCGCCTTGCAGGTGCTTGGCAGTATCTTTTTTTATATTATTTCTGTTTACCTGAGTAAAGACAGCTTTGGGGCCATTAGCTGGATGAACGCCTTATCGATATTTGTTACCACCATCCTTGGGCTTGGGCTGGAGCAGGTAGTGATCAGGCGTATAGCAGCCTCACAACGGTCGGATTGGGCGGCGGCGGCATTTTTGTTCCATTCGCTCGCTACTTTTTTTGTAACCCTGGGCGTACTGTTATTATTAAGCTTAGTATTGCACGACAATATTTCTCAGGCGCTTCCATGGTTTTTTATAGCCCAGGGCCTGCTTTTCCTGGGTGTTCCGTTAAAGCAGTTTTTAAATGCAAAGGAAAAATTTACACCCTATGGTATAATCGCCGTTATAAGTAACAGCTTAAGGGTTTGTGGCGCATTTTATCTTATTACGATACATCAATTACAAGTTCACTCTGTAGTGATGGTAATGATAGACACAGCCGGGGCCGAATTGTTGGCCCTGCTCATGTATGTTATCACGAAAACAGATTTCAGTTTTAAATTTCAATTTCGGGCTTATAAAAAGTTGCTTAAAGAGGCCACGGCGCAGTATATATCAGTAATATTTGATATGAGCTTGTCGCGGATGGACTGGTTGTTGCTGGGTTTTATGGCAAGCAAAACCGTGCTGGCCGATTACAGCTTCGCATACCGGGCTTATGAGCTTTCGCGGTTGCCCATGCTTATTATAGCTCCTGTTATTTTACCGCGCCTGTCAAGGCTGATGGCCTTAAAGCCATCTAACCAATTGCAGGAGCAGGTAAATTCCTTTAATACTGCAGAGTTGCTGCTGGCTATGCTCTTACCTCTTGTCCTTAATATACTTTGGACACCTGTAGTGGGAATGATAACCGGCGGAAAATATGGAGCTGCCAATGCTACCGAATTTTTGATCCTGTCGTTGTGTATACCCCTGCAGTTTTTCATAAACCTACTTTGGTCATTAAGTTTTAGCGTTAAAAAGTACAAGGCTGTATCATCTGTTACCGTAATTTGTGCTACAACAAATATTGCGCTTAACCTGATATTGATCCCGCTACTGGATGGCATTGGTTCGGCTGTGGCATTTTTAATAACCAATATGTTACAGGCGGTGCTCTATTACAGGTTAGTGAATAAAAATATCATGCATATCAGCTTACGGCCATTTGTGATACTGCTCCCTGCTGCTTTGGCCGGCTGGTTTATCACAGCTTCAATAAACATACATTTCTTGTTCAGGCTTTTATTGGGGATAGTTTTTTATCTTTTAATAGCTTTAGTGTCAAAGCAATTGAGCAGTCGTAATATTCAAAATAGTAAACAGTTTTTAGCGCAATGAATATTTTATACCTGTGCGATGAATATCCTCCCGGACTGCATGGTGGTATTGGAACCTATGTGCGGCTCATTGCCCGGCAAATGGTAAAGCTGGGACATAAGGTAATTGTTGCCGGGTTGTATAGCCGCGGATATGGAGGCGCGGATGAATTTGAGGATGAAGGTGTAAAAGTTTTGAGATATCGCTGGAGTATTGATGATAAGTGGTTTGAAAATCAGCGGTCTGCCGGGGTACGGATGCTTAACAGGATATTACTGGATACAGGTATTACACAACGGGATATAAAAAGAAGCCTTGCGGCTTATCAAAAAAAACTGGAGCACATTATAGCTGATGAGCAGATCAATATTATTGAAATGCCCGATTATAATGACTATATCAGGTTTTGTAAATCATATGTGCCGTTCCCCACATTACCTGTTCCTGTAGTAGTTAAATTGAATGGTTCCATTACCTACTTTAATGCTGAGGCAGGGATACCGATTGCACCGCATGTTTTGAAAATGGAACGGGATATTTTAAACCGTGCAGCAGCCGTTAGCAGTGCAAGCGCTTACACTGCAAAAAAAAGCGCTGATTACCTGTCGTACAGCAAGCCCATCACGGTGTTGTATAATGGTATAGATACAAACTTAGCTGTAGGAAACAGTACACCGGTCGATACCAAACAGGTGGTATTTACGGGGAGCCTTGTTCAAAAGAAAGGGATTTTTCAGTTAGCGGAGGCCTGGAATATAGTTATAAAACAGGTCCCTGATGCCCGGTTACTAATACTGGGGAAAGGCCCGGTAAATAAAGTAATCACCTGCTTGCAGAAGGATGCAAAAAGCAGTGTTGTGTTTAAAGGGCATGTGGGGAGGGATGAACTTTATGCCTGTTTAAGTAATTCGGCGGTGGCGGTATTCCCATCGTATGCCGAAGCTTTTGCACTTGCGCCGTTAGAGGCCATGGCATGTGGAACAGCGGTGATTAATTCAAACCGAACATCCGGCCCCGAACTTATTGATGATGGCGTTAATGGGTTGCTGGTAGATCCAGACAATATTGAGGAATTAGCATCAGCAATAGTTACATTGCTCAATGAGCCTGAAAAACGGTTGCGACTTGCTTTAGCTGGTAATGAAAAGGTAAAACAATGTTTTGATATCGATATAGTGGCGAGGCAAACCCTACAGTTTTACCAACAGGTGCTGGACAAATAGTTTTAAGTCGATAATACTTAGCCTCATGTCAAAAGTCCTGTTTAATTTTGACTTCAGACTTAAGATTGCCAACTATACGATCCCATACTTTGGTTAGTTAATCTGTTCTATAACCAACTCGTTACGATAGGTATTTCGCGTTTGAGACAGGTCTTTATATTGTTTCAGGTAAGCGTATTTAAGGCGTGTGTTTTTATAAATAACACACGCTATAGCCAGTCCCTCGGCTCCATCTAAAAAACCGAGCCTGATAATGTAATTGCGGAAAAAACCAAAAGCGGCTGAAAAATGTAGCTTGATAAATGTTGCCTTTTTACCGGCTTTGTAATATTTGGCTGCGCTTAGCTGCGCATAAAGAATAGCTTTACGCTCAAAGTCGTCAATATCGGTTACAGAGTGGTGTTGGATATAACCCGCTATGCTTTTGATCTCGGCATCGGAAGGCAAAATCAACGTTTCGTGTACTTCGGTTTCACCCCATTTTACCAATGAACGGTTAAACAAACGCAGATGGTGATCATTTCCCCAATTACCAAAACGGATCAGCTTTTTGCCAAAGTATGATTTGAATTTGATATCGTAAACAACATTCGGTTTGTCAAAGGTTAAATTATGGAGCGATTTAATAAGCTCCAAATCAGGTACCTCATCAGCATCAATACTTAAGATCCAGTTGTAGCGGGCCTGAGCTACCCCTTTATTTTTGTTTGCTCCATATCCGCTCCAGCTTTTTTGAAACACCCTGCAGCCATAACGGGAGGCAATAAGCGGCGTGCCATCGGTACTGTCATTGTCAATCACAACAATATCATCCGTAATTAAAGAAGCCATTTTTATACAATCTTCAATTAAGGCAGCTTCGTTTTTAGTAATGATCACAACAGACACCGGTACCATGCAGCAGTAGTATTAGTATATAAATTATAAAGAGCTTGTTTTGCCCTTTTATAATATATATCGTGCATGTTCCGGGGATGGTTGCCTTAAGATAAATAAACCGGCGAAAAAACATTATGGATTTTGCTTATTCCATTCTGTTACATTAATCAGCTTATCAGAAATGGCGTTTCGACAATTCGGATTGGGACACAGGATAATCCAGCGATCTTTAGTTTGTTCAATTACCGGACGTGTCCCGCAGGTTTTACAATTTTTTACAGGGAAGTTTGGGTTTATATCGATTCTCATAAAAGGCCTTTAAAGCAGGCGGATTATATGGCATTACGCTATAAGCACACGTACCGGTTGCCTCATTATCAAAAATATAATTATTTGTGAGGATTTATTCAGGACGTGTTAATTTGTCCACATTTTGTATAAATGATTTCTTTAGGTGAGAAAAGTGTGCATGATTTTATCCAACTGTGTGAAAAATTTAAATTATTTTGCACAACAGGCAACCTTTTAATAATAGTTACCGTGATGTGCATAGATAAGGTTAAATTTATGTGTTTGATTCTGAGTTTATAACCCCCATATGGGCGAAGAAGAGTTACATCAACTAATCAATGGCTGCGTAAAGCAGGACAGGAAAAGTCAGAAAATGCTCTATAAGGCGTTTTATGGCTTTTCTATGGGCATTTGCCTTCGTTATGCAGGTAACCGTGATGAGGCTGCAGAAGTTATGAACCAGGGTTTTATGAAGGTATTTACCCATATAGACAGGTTTGATACTTCAAGGCCGTTTAAAGCATGGATTGGCCGCATTATGATGAATGTTTCTATTGATTATTACCGGGCCAATTTAAAAATGGCTTATACCGAGGATTTGGAGAGGGCAGAAAATGTGAGCGAGGGGGACCTGACAGATAAAAATTTAAATTATGAAGACCTGCTGGCTATGGTACAGCAGTTGCCACAGGCTTATCGTACTGTTTTTAACCTTTTTGCGATTGACGGGTATTCTCATGAAGAGATAGGGGAAATGTTAAATATCAATCCGGGCACATCAAAGTCAAACCTGCATAAAGCACGTCAAAAACTAAAACAAATGATATTAAAAGCAGAGGAAACTGCTAATAAAACCAATTACAACAGGGGTATGGATTTTAACCCGATTGTGGCCTATAATGGCATAGGTATAGATGTAAGGACAACTTTTTTTAATAATGGTATCAGAGGATGAAAAGCGAAGAAGATTTAGATAACATTTTTAAGAAGAGGCTGGAAGACCCGGCAAATCATCGATCGTTTAACGAGGATGACTGGGATGCGCTTGAGCAAATGCTTGACAAGGGCAAAAAACGCCGTGGAATTGTTTACTGGTTGCCAATTGCAAGCGGAATAGCGGCGATGCTGCTGCTGTTTTTAGGATGGTGGTTTTTTAAACCTAATGTAAAGGATGATAATACAACGGGACAACAACAGGTTAAGGTTAAGCCTACTGTTCCTAAAACAATTCCCGGAACCAGCGGCGGGGTTACACAAAAACCACAAACAGACACTTTATTAACAACCCGGCCGGCCGGGAACAGTAGCATAGCTGCCAACAGCAGTACAGGCAATTATGCCCATACAGGTCAAATAAGCTTAACACCGTCTGTCGCCGGATCCCATCGTAATGTTCCGGGTGCAAGCAAAAAGGGAATTAATGGACGTGATACCATTATGCTGCATGATCCCGCCCTGATGGCAGGTGCTGAGCCGGCTGGTAATAATGGTGCTATTTCAAATTTGCTGGCAAATAGGGCGTTATCACTTGATATAGAATCTTCTCCTTTATCTGTTCCTGATTTTAAAACAAATATTGAAAGGCAACCTATTCAAGCGCCTACAACAAAATCTAATAAAAAAATAATTAAACAGAGCTTTGGTTACCGGCCGCAATGGGCCATTACGGCGCTGGCATCATCTGATGTTAATGGTACAAATTCTTTTCAGGGTAAGGTTGGCAGCAACTATGGTTTACTCCTTTCATTTGGTGCTACTAAAAAGTTAACTATTACAAGTGGTGTTGTGTATTCGTCAAAGCCTTACAGTACAAGCTTTGCTAATTATAATACTACATATAACTTTAAGCATGATCCAATTGATGTAACTGCCGATTGTAAAATGCTTGATATCCCAGTCAATATAGCTTACCAGGTGTATGGTAATTTTCGCAATAAATTATCAGTGGGCACTGGTTTATCCTCATACCTGATGCTGCATGAAAAGTATACTTATAATTATGGCGATGGTGCCAATAGTGCCGCATGGCCTCAAACCTACACCGTACCTAACAGTAAAGGATATCTATTAAGCATTATCAATATTAACGCTACATATGAGCATAAAATAAACTCAAAGTTTGGTGTAAGTGTTCAGCCATATATGAAAGTTCCCATCTCGGGAGTTGGATATTCTGATATCAAATTGCAATCGACAGGTGTAGCGGTAGGTGTAACGTATAACATCAATTCGTTTAGAAAGCCTTAATGGTTTCCCGTGCGTTTGCTTCTGTGAGGTTTGCATTCACTTATACTAAATGGAATTATTATCTTGCGCCACATTTACGCGCACAAGATAATTCGCCATGAAAAAACTACTGTTTTTTGCACCTCTGTTGTTATTGTTTTCATGCGGGCAGGGCCCGGCGCAGCAGCTCGAAAATAAAAAACTCAACCATCTCGCTGTCGAATATGTAAAACTTGGTTTAACCATAGGACAGTATGATGGTGATTTTGTAGATGCCTACTATGGCCCGGACTCATTGAAACCCAAACAGGAAGCACTGAAAACTTTCCCTAAGGATAGCCTGCTGGCATCGGCAAACAGCCTGATGAATGACCTGCGTACCATCGCCAATACTTCGAAAATTGATACTAATAAGATCCGCGCTAATTGGATGGCCGATCAGTTGATTGCTTTCAGTCGCCGGATCCGTATTTTTTCGGGAGAGGAAAGACCTTTTGATGAAGAATCGCGCGAGTTATTTGGTGTAGCTGCCCCGGTTTATACCGATGATTTTTTTAAGGGGCAGATAGCCCTGCTCGACAGTGTTTTACCGGGTAAAGGTAACGTAAACGACAGGTTTCAAAAACTGGCTAATAAGTTCATTATCCCAAAAGATAAATTAGACCCTGTTATAAAAGCGGCTATTGCCGAAGCCCGCAAGCGCACAATTGCCCATTACCAACTACCTGCCGGCGAAACATTTACGCTGGAGTATGTAACTAATAAGCCATGGTCGGGGTATAACTGGTATAAAGGGGGGTATAAGAGCACCGTACAGATCAATACCGATCTGAAGATTTTTATTGACCGTGCCATCGATGTGGGCAGTCATGAAAGCTATCCCGGACACCATGTATACAACATGCTGCTGGAGAAAAATCTTTACCATGATAAAGGCTGGGTTGAAATTTCTCTGTACCCGTTGTTTAGTCCGCAATCGTTGATTGCCGAGGGCAGTGCCAATTACGGTATTGAAGTAGCTTTCCCCGGTGATGATAAAATAAAGTTTGCGAAAAATGTATTGCTGCCGCTGGCCGGTTTAGATACCACCGGTGCCGACCTGTATTTCAAAGCCCTCGCTATAAAAGGCACTTTAAACTATGCCCGCAACGAGGCAGCCAGAGGGTTGATCAATAATACCATGAGCCAGGATAAGGCATTGTCGTATCTTAGAAAGTATTGCCTCATGAACGATGAGACAGCTCAAAAATCGATCAGCTTTATCAAAAAATATCGTAGTTATGTTATCAATTATAATTACGGCCAGGATTTGGTAAAAAACTACATTGAATCAAACGGAGGTACTGCCAGGGCTGCCGGAAAACGCTGGGAGCTGTTCGGTAAGCTATTGAGCCAGGAGGTTGCGCCGGTTAGCTTAGTGAAGAAATAGAAGTATGAGTTCCCTGTAGAGGATTCCTGTAACACATTTTGTAATGTCATGGCTTTATTAGCTATGGCATTTTTTATTGGCGAAATGGTATGCGCAGGTAACGGATGAATATTTGTAAAATAATTTTTATTCATACATTTAGAGAGCACCGTTGCAAACAGGCGCATCATGTATGCTGAAATGCGTCGGCCCCCAATTTAACACCAAAATTTACATTATAAATGATTAACACCCGGTATTTGATAGCCCTGTGCTTTGCCGCAGGCATTTACACGTCCTGTAAAAATCAGCAAGGCAATCAAAACAATAACTATAGCGGCTGGCCTGCCTATGCGGGTTCAAAAGAAGGGTTACGGTATTCATCCAATGACGAAATTACTTTAAATAATGTAAACAAGCTAAAAGTGATGTGGACTTTTAGCACAGGCGATAAGGACACTGCTAATCTTAGCCAAAATCAATGCAACCCCATTATGGTTGATGGCATTTTGTATGGCACCAGTCCTAAATTGAAGCTGTTTGCGCTAAATGCTGCTACAGGCCTGAAAAAATGGCTGTTTGACCCCGCAAAGGATGATACCACCAATAACGGCGATCCCATGGCTTATTATAAGGTGAGCCGGGGGGTGATATACTGGCAAAATGATGATGGCGGCGAAAAGAGGATTTTCTACAGCGTGGGTGCTAAAACCTGGGCTATTGATGCCGAAAACGGCACTCCGGTGCGCTCATTTGGCAAGGGTGGATATCTCGACCTTACTAAGAATTTAGACAGGGATACCAAATCATTTGTCGCAGGAACCACTCCCGGCGTGGTTTATAAAGATGTATTGATTGTTGGTGACCGTGTATCCGAATCAGCCGATGCAGCCCCTGGGCATGTGCGTGCTTACGATGCCCGTACAGGAAAGTTAAAATGGATCTTCCACACCATACCGCATCCCGGCGAAGTGGGTTACAATACCTGGAAAGATACAAC
>Ga0157372_10001875_pt1 | contig 22797 bp, 8 predicted proteins | sample C55metaG_FD_115307 | JGI IMG/M metagenome (GOLD analysis project Ga0157372, IMG submission 115307) | Corn rhizosphere microbial communities from Kellogg Biological Station, Michigan, USA - C5-5 metaG | ecosystem: Host-associated > Plants > Roots > Rhizosphere > Soil | place: USA: Michigan... | reverse complement strand
CGAATGTTCACGAAGTAGCTGAGCGTGCCGTAAATTCCCAGGCAAGCAAGCGAGACGGCTGTTAAGCCAAAGAAGCTCAGCAGCATGGTCCGTAATCTGTCTTCAGCGAAAGACTCGCTCAAATGCTCCGTCAACGGCTCGATGTCGAAGACCGACCTGTTCGGTTCGAGCCGCCGGATGGTGCGGCGAATGGTCTCGCTCATTGCGAGCGGCTCGCCTCGCGTGCGGAGCAGATAATAAGGATCAGGAACCGGCGCGCTCATGCACCAATACACCGTCGGCACTGGCTGACTGTTGATGCCGTCCTCGCGAGCATCGGCAACAATTCCTCGGATTTCGCCCTGTAAAGGGAAATTGGCAGAAATGTTGTAATTCAAGTGGTGACCGAAGGGAGAGCTTGAGCGGAAATAACTGTTGGCAAAGCTGCGGTTCACGACTACCGTATTTGGCTCGTCATGGCAGGTCTCGCCGGCCAATAAAGGAATTCGCGTCACCCCGAAATAACCGGTCGAAATGAATCTCGGATTGGCAACAACTTTGCGGTTCGGGTCTTGCTCGCCTTCCAAAATCTTCACTTCGGCATCGGATGGTTGTTGACCGACTACACCGGGCAAGAAGAGAGAAGTCGCCGCGCCTTCAACTCCGGGCACGGCGCGGAGTCCATCGAGAATTCGGTTTATCTTCTGGGTCAGCGCTTTCATGTCCGCCGTCTCTCCCCAGCCTGCGCTGATGTGCAAAGTAAGAACGTGGTTGGGATCGAAACCAGGCGAGACACGCGCCAGTTCCTGCAAGCTGCGCAACAGTAAGCCCGCTCCCGTAAGCAACGTAACGGCCAATGCTACTTGTACGGCGACCAGAATCCACTGCAAAGGGCCGCGGAGCCCAACTTGGGTTCGACCGCCGCTCGCCAAGCCTCGGCCAATTTCTTTTCGCGTGCTGCGCATTGCTGGCAGAATGCCGCACAGCAGCGTTACGACTACTGAAGAAATCAGCGCATAGCTCAGGATTCTCCAGTCAATCGTGATCTCCTGGACGCGTGGGAGATCAGGCGCCAGCATCCGAAATGCTTTCGTGCCTGCGCCGGCCAATCCCACCCCTGCGACCGCGCCGATGAATGCGAGCACGAACATTTCGGTCAGCAGTTGCGCGATTAACCTGCGCCGCGACGCACCCAAAGAGAAGCGGACGAAAATGCCGTGTTCACGGTCCGTCGTTCGAGCAAGAAGCAGCGCAGCGATGTTTGTGCACGCAATTAGAAGCAGCAGCGTCACCGAACCATAGAGAACCCAGAGAGAACGCCGCGCTCCGCCGACCGTATTTTCTTTTAGCGGCGTAATCTCAACCGCCAGTTTGGCGTCGGTTTGAGGGAACTGCTTGCCGAGTTGAGTCTGCACCGTCGAAAGATTCGCCTGCGCTTGTTCAACACTGATGCCCGGCTTCAGCCGCCCCACGACCGTGTACCAGGTCGAGTTGCGGTCGTTTGCGTACGGCGCATCCGGGGGCACTGGCATCCATACATCTACATCTTTGTCCGGGAACAGAAATGATTCGGGCATCACGCCAACCACAGCGTTCGCATTTTTTCCGAACCACAGTTTTTTGCCGATTACATTGGGGTCGCTATGAAAATGATTTCGCCAGAGCCGCTCGCTGATGAGCACCACGGTCGGACCGCCAAAGTGTTCCTCTTCAGGCGCGAAATCCCTGCCGAGCATTGGCGCAATGCCCCAAACCTGCAAGAACCGCGGAGCTACGCCCGCTCGGGTTGTCTTTTCCGGCAGTTCCCCGGATGTCTCTGAAACATCCTCCTTGTCATAACCGGTGAGTGCCTGGAACGTGGAATTCATTCGGTTCCAATCTTCCAGCCGCACCGGCGCAACAAATGGCGAAGTGCTTTTTTCCGTTGATAGGTATTGCCGCGCCAGCATGAGTTCGTCGCCATGCGGAAACGGCAGCGGTTTCAGAAGGATTGCATCGATCGCAGAAAACACCGCCGTGTTTGCGCCGATACCGAGCGCAAGGGTGACCACCGCGACCGCGGTGAACCCGGGGCTCTTCCTCAACTGCCGCAGCGCGTAGCGCAAATCTTGCAGGAGTCTGTTCATAGCTGTGCCTCACTCATACCGCAACGCCACCATGGGATCGACCCTCGCCGCTCTACGCGCCGGGAAGTAACAGGCAATCATTGCCGCCGCGAGCAGGAACACCGCCACGACAGCAAATGGTCCGAAATCGACCGTACCGACTCCGTACAACGTGCTTTGCATCGCCCGTCCGAGAATCATCGCGCCCACCAGTCCTAAACCAAGACCGCCCAGGGCCAAAGAGAATCCCTCGCGCAAAACCAATCCCAGAACTTGTTGCTTGTCCGCGCCCAGGGCCATGCGCAAACCGATCTCATGCGTGCGTTGGGTTACGCCGAACGCCATCACCCCATAAATCCCGACCCCAGCCAGCAACAGAGCCACCACCGCAAAAGTGCCAAACAGGCTGGCGATGAATTGATCGCCGAGCAGCGCGCGGTTGAGAAGTTGGTCCATGGTGATGACGTTAGCCAACGGCAGCTCGGGGTCTACAGAGTGAATCGCGGCTGCGATGCTTTTGGTCATCGTCTCTGGGTCGCCAGTAGTGCGCACCGCAATGCCTGCCTGTGGCCATGGGCTTTGCCAGAAAGGCACGTCTATTTCCGGATCGTCATCGTTGCGCAGACCATTAACCCGCACGTTGTGGAAGACTCCAACAATCCGCCATGCGATGGTGGCGCCGACGCGGGTCTCGCCAGGAATCAATTGATCCACGGAGACGGTTTGAGTGAGGGGATCCACGCCGGGCAAGTAGCGGCGCACGAAATTCTCATTCACCATCGCGACTGGAGTGGACGTCGCGGAGTCCTGATCGGTGAAGCTGCGCCCGCGCACTACTCGAATTCCGTAAGTCGCGTAATAGCCTGGTGAGACCATCTGAAACGGTGAACTCGGCCGTAAAGAAGGATCGCTGACCGGTTGTCCGGAGACGCTGAAATACATTCCTCCAAACGTCCCCTGCAGCGGGCCGCCGGTAGAAACAGTTGCGTTCACGATGCCAGGAACTGCCTGGATCTTCTCCAGAATTTGCCGGAAATACGGATCGATTCCTTCGGGATGAGCAAAGCGCTTTTCCGACGCAGGAAGAAAAAAGGTTAAGAGGTGGTCTCTCCGGATACCGAGATCTATCCGGCTGACATTCCATAAGCTATGCATGGCCAGCCCGCAAGCGGCCAGCAGCGTAAGCGCCAGCGCGAACTCCGAAATCACCAGGATTCTGCGCAGACGGTACTTGCCCGCACCGGTGCCGGCCCGTCCACTTTCCTTGAGCGCCTCATTGGGATCCACACGAGATGCGCTCCACGCAGGAGCGTACCCAAACAAAATCCCTGCTACCGTAGTTGCGACCAGTGTAAAGAGCAGGACCGGAATGCTGAGCCTTATGTCTGCCTCGGAAGGTAGATCGAATGGCATGTTAGCCATTAGCACTCTCAACATCACCACACCCAGGCCGACGCCAACAGCCCCGCCAACTGTCGCCATAATCAAGCTTTCGGTAAGAAATTGAGCAAAGATGTGGCGTCGGGTTGCGCCCAAAGAGGAACGAACCGCCACTTCTTTGGTCCGCGAGAGGCCGCGGGCCAGCAACAGATTCGCGACGTTCACGCATGCAATCAGCAGAACGAAAATTACTGCGGCCATTAAAAGCCACAAGTTTCTGATGAGACCCGGTGGAATGAAATCGAGGTGCAGCGGCTCAACGCTGGCGCCCCATCCTTTATTAGATTTTGGAAACTCCTGCGCAATGTGATCGGTGACGGTCTGCATGTCAGCCTGCGCCTGCGCCAGCGTTACCCCTGGTTTCAGTTTCCCCATCACCAGCAGTGAGTGAAAGTCATGGTTCAGTTGCTGCGGCCTGAAGGCCAGCGGCACGCTGACGTCGCCTCCGGTGAGGCGGTCAGCCATCCCAGGAGCGAACACTCCGACTACGGTATAAAGCTCGTTATTGAGGCGAATTGGAGTTCCAATGATCTTCGGGTTAGAACCGAGTCGTTCCCACGTTTTGTGAGTCAGAATCGCGACGTGGTCTTTTCCCGGAATATTTTCGTCGTTGACAAAATCGCGCCCCATGGAAAATCTGAAGCCCTGCATGTGGTAGTAGCCGGGACTTACCACTCTCGCCTGCACCATCTCCGGCTGCTCAGGCGTGGCCAGATTGAATTGATTGCCAGTCCACGCTTCGATGTCCTCAAAAGTCTTGTTCTGGCGCTTCCAATCGAGGTAGTCGCCGGCTGAAACCGAATTGCGTCCTTGAGCAACCTTCGACCACACCATCACTAGCCGATCAGCATCCGGATAAGGCATGGGCGCGAGCAGCGATGCGTATATCACGCTGAAGATCGCGGTGTTGGCGCCAATTCCAAGCGCCAGGGTGATGACTGCAACTGCAGTGAAGCCGGGATCCTTTCTCAACTGCCGCAGCGTGAAACGGATATGCTGAACTATCGCAGTCATCTTGCCTCCTCATTCGTAACGCAACGCCACCATGGGATCCAGTTTGGCCGCGCGCCATGCGGGAACAAATGCAGCAATACTTCCCACTAGCGCGATCGAGCACAGGGCCAGAACGAAGCTGAGCGGATCGAATGGCGACAACTGGTACAGCATGAAATCCAGAAAGCGCGAGCAGGCGAGAGCCAGCGGCAGACCCACGGCGACGCCGATGGAACTGATCAGCAGGCTTTCGCGCATGATTAACCAGAGGACTTGCTGTCGCTGTGCGCCCAGCGCCATTCTCATGCCGATTTCCGCCGTGCGGCGGTTAGTGCGGTATGCCAATGTGCCGTAAAGGCCGGTTGCTACCAGCAGTGCCGCCAAGGCGCCGAAAAAGCCGCCGAGACGCGCGAACATCGCCGGTTGCGCATAGGAAAACTCAAACTCCGCCTCTTGAGTTGCCGGATTTTGCAGCGGAACATCGGGATCGATTTCATGGATGACTCTTGCGACGGTCGGCAGCAGGTTGCCGGGTGCCCCGTCGTAGCGAATCTCAACATGCATTGTTTGTCCAGCGCGAAGGCCCTGGAAACTTACGTAATAAACCATGGGAGTGGGGGACTCCGACACGCCGGTGTATTTGCTGTCCTTCGCCACGCCTACGACGGTGAAATCGCGATTGAGCTTATGGCCCAATGGATTGGTATTCTTCAGGAACCGCTTTACAAAGGTTTCATTAACGACAACGACGAGCGGGGACGCTGGCGTATCCGCGTCGGAGATGTCGCGGCCCTGCAGGAGCGGGATGCCAAGCACCCCGAAATAATCCGGTCCGACCGTGTTGCTGCGGATCAATCCATCGGATCCATATTTGGATTGAAGGTCGAGCCCGTCCAGCACTACATCGTTGTTATCACTCCATCCCGATCCCAGTCGGTTTTCCATGACCGTGACGCCTTCTACGCCCGGCAGGACGCGAATACGGTCAACGACATCGCGGTAGAAAGCGTAAGTCTGTTGCGCCGTGCGCGCGCGTTGGGGGGTGACTCCAAAGACTAGCAGGCGGTCCGCTCTCATTCCCAGATCCTCGGTTTGGTATCTACGCAGGGTGCGCAACAACAGACCAGCGGCAACCAGCAGCAGAAGACAAATGGCCACTTGCGATGACATCAAGACCCGGCCGCCAAGTGCGCGCTCGCGGGATTGGCCCATGCCCCCGGATGTGCTTTTGAGAACGCCCGAAATTGGCGCGCGCAACGCAATCCACATGGGCGCCAACCCAAACGCAAGGGCCACAAGGAGCGATGTGCAGAGCGTAAATAACAGCACGTTGCGGTCGGGATCGAGACCGCTTTCGATTTGTGCCCACGAAGCGAGCGCCTGTGTAGCAAAGATGGCAAACACCCAGCCCAGAGCAGCTCCAGCCAGGACCAGCAGCGAACTTTCGGTCAGTAATTGCCGCAATACATGCTGCTTGCCGGCGCCGATCGCCATCTTCACACTAAATTCGCGCTGCCGCGCTTCGTTGCGTGCAATTAACATCAAGGCGACGTTGGTGCACGCAATCAGCAAGACCAGTAAGACCAGCTCCATCAAAATACGCACTTGATCACGGTACTGCTGCCCGCCGTGGAGTCCCTTTGCCGGGTTGAAATCCAACAGGGGCTTCCACTGCTTGGAATCGATATTGCCGACGCCGATTTTCGCGGCTTCGAAGAAGGTTGATTGCAAGGCGATCTGCGCCCGTGTGGGTGCGACGCCTGCGCGCAACCGCGCAATGAGCATCAGGCACCACCATTTTGGCGTCCCGTAAAGCGTGTTGAATTCCGCCGGAATGCCCCACGCATTCAGTTCCGGACGAACCTGGAGAGGAATCCAAAAATCACTGATGGTTGCGCCGCCTGGACCATTGAAGCGAGGCGCGGTAATTCCTACGATCGTGAATGCAACGCCTTTGACGTAGAGAGTGCTACCGAGAACGGCGGGACTGCGGTCGAAACGCCGATTCCAGTACCAATCACTGATCACGACGACTTGTGTGTGGTCTTTTTCGTCCTGTATCGTTAGACCCCGGCCGCGGACAATCTGCGCGGTCAAGCCGGAGAAGAAGTTCCCACTGACTTCGTAACCCGCGGCTTCTTCCGGAGTATCACCATAACGCACGGCAACTTTGTCCAACGCCAATGGGACATAGGCGATCAGATCGTCAAACACATCGTGCCGCTGCCGCAGCGCCTCAAAAACTGGCTCCGAAAACGAAGTATTGTCGTTCCCGGTGTTGCTGGCGCCGGACGGCTGATTGCCGCTTTCAATCTGCAAATAATAGAGTCGCTCGGGGTCGCGCACTGGCAGTGAGCGCAGCAGCGCCGCGTTCATGACGCTGAACACGGCCGTGTTCGCGCCGATTCCGAGGGCAAGCGTGAACACGGCAATCGCAATGAACGCCGGACTCTTGCGCAACTGGCGCAATGCAAAGCGAACATCTTGAAGTAGTCCGTTCATATGTTCCTCATTCGTACCGCAACGCCACCATGGGATCGACCTTGGCCGCGCGGCGGGCGGGGATGTAGCTCGCGAAGAGTGCCACCCCGATGACAGCCGGTAAAACCAGAGCGAACGTGGAGATCAGCGGTGCCTGAGCAACCGGCACCAAACGTTGCAGCACACGCTCCGTCCCAATCGAACTTAAAACTCCAATAGCGATGCCGGCGAAAATCATCGTCAGGCTTTCGCGGAGCACAAGTCTCAGAATGTCCGCTGAATTCGCCCCGACAGCAATGCGTACTCCGAATTCAGGCACGCGCTGATTAGTGAGATAGGCAATCACGCTGTAAATTCCGACACACGCGAGCAACAGTGCCAACCCGGAGAAAATTCCAAACAGAAGAAGCAGGAATCGTTGCTGCGCAAGCGAGGCGCTTACTAGTTGTTTCATCGTCTGCACTTCGTAGAATGTCTGATCGCCGGTGGCGCCGCGCACCTGTCTCTGCAGGGCTTGAACCATATTCAGTGGCGGAACCTTGGTACGTATGACAATGGAAATGATGGACGAAAAGAAGCGAACCAACTTGTCCGGGACCTGGGCAAGTGGGTAATAGATTTGGTCCTGAATCCTTGAGATATCATCGCCTGCAAGTCCCCAGTTCCGAACGTGCCCGACAACACCGACAACTTGTATAGGCTTCTTGCCCATCGCAGGAATCCAAAGAAGTTTTCCAACCGGGTCTTCGTCGCCAAACGTGTGCCGCGCCAAATTTTCATCAATGACAACGACTTGAGTCGTGCTGAGCTTATCGTTTTCGTCAAAGAATCGGCCGCTTAAGAGCGGCAGCCGCATCACGGTCATGTAATCCGGACTCACGGCGGATGCCAGCGCCTGAGGTAACTCATTGGGAGAGGGAATCGCGGCTGTCGTCGAGTACCCTAAGACGTTCTCGCCTTCGCGCATGGGCACGATGTCCGTGAGCGCGGCGGATTTGACTGCGGGAATGCGCTTTACGTCATCGAGTAACTGTTGCCAATCCGCTCGCGCCTTCGCAGGGTCTTCGAGAACCGGGGGAGACACAGCCACATGCGCGGTCAGAACGTTATGGATGTCGATCCCTGGATTCAGGGAGGAAAGATGCAAAAGCGTTCGCCCCAGGATTCCGGCGACGCTCAGCAGTACAAGTGCAAGCGCGATCTGGCAAATGACAAAGCCACTCAACGGCCTGCGGGCGGTTCCCGCGATGGTGCGCGTTTGAGAACGGAGTGTCTGTTCAATTGCGCCGCGGTTCGCCCGTAAAGCCGGTATCAAGCCGAAGATAAGTCCGGTCAAAATAGAGGTGGTGATTGCGAAAACCAGAACGCGCCAATCTGTGTGGATTTCACTGGCGCGCGGCAGGCCGTCAGGCCAGAGGCGGATGAATGGTCGCGTCCCAACGATTGCCAGTAACAATCCAAGCGCGCCGCCGCAAATTCCAAGCGCGCCACTTTCCGTCAAGCACTGGCGTAGCAAACGTCCTCGTTGCGCACCGAGCGCGAGCCGCAACCCGAATTCGTGTTGACGCGAAATGACACGCGTCAAAAAAAGGCTGGCGACGTTCACGCAGCCAATGAGCAGTACAACACCGACTGCGCCCAGAAGGAGCCATAGCGTAGGCCTGACCTCGTGCACAAGTTCCGACTGAAGCAAATGCGGCACCAGAGTGGTGCCTCCATCGTCGGCCGGGTACTCCTTCGCAAGCCGCTGGCTCAGCACCTCGAGTTCACTTTGGGCTAGTGCCAGAGTCATGCCATGCCGCATTCGCGCGACCACATGAAGGAAGCGCGCACCGCGCCATCGCATCCTGAGGTCGTTGTTCTGTCCAAGAGGCGTGAACACATCTGCGTCACCGTCCAGTTGAAACCCGGGCGGCGCGATTCCAACAATTGTGTAAGCGGCGCCATCGTAAAGGAGTTGCTTGCCCACGGCACCGGGACCAGCCCCGTAACGCTGCTGCCACAATCGTGCGCTGATGATTGCAACCGGGGCTGCGCCGAGTTGGTCCTCCGCTGCTTCGAACGAGCGTCCTTTTAATAAGGGCAGTTGCAAGACTGGGAACAGGTCCGCCGAGATTCGGCGTCCGGTGACATACTGCGGTTCGCCCGGCGAGCTCACCGTTCCGCCACTGTAGGTCCATGAAGCGACACGTTCAAACGAGCGGGTCTCGTGCAGGCAATCGAGGAAGTCGGGATACGAAAAACCCCACACGTCGCCGAACTTTTCGGCTCGAATATGCACCACGACCAAACTGTCGGAATCCGGGTATGCCAAAGGTTTCAGCAGGACGTTGTCAATTACCGTGAACATGATCGTGGCTGCGCCACAACCGAGAGCTAGGATCAAAATCGCCAGCAGCGCAAAGCCAGGCTTTCGCCGCAAGCCGCGCCACGCGTAACGAACATCCTGAAGAAAACCGTTCATATGTTCCTCATTCGTACCGCAACGCCACCATGGGATCGACCTTCGCCGCACTGTGCGCGGGGATATAGCACGCACCAGCGATCACGCTAATTAGAAGGATCGACACCGCTGCAAAGGTCAACGGGTCCGTCGGTCTCACTCCATAAAGCAAATGAGAATAACTGGAAAGCATTCGCGTCAGTAACAATGCGCCAATCGCGCCGAGCGCAATACCAACGAAACCCAATTTCAGCTCTTGCCCAATAAACAGACGAAGAACACTTGCTTTATCAGCCCCGAGAGCCATGCGAATGCCGATTTCCTGCACGCGTTGCGTGATGGAATACGAAATCGTCCCGTAGATTCCACCGCCGCGAGCAGCAACGCCAAGCCAGCGAATGCTCCCAAAAGAATCATGGGGAAACGCTGCTCAGACATCGAATCCGTGACGATCTGCCGCATAGTTTGGACGTCATAAATTGGCTGATCGCTGGCAGCCTGATAGATCGTTGCTTTAACGGCAGGAATGAGCGCCGCTGAATCGATCGGCGTACGAACCATCACGCGTGCGTCGGGGTAATTAATCGGTACCCACTGATCCGGGACCGCATATAGCGAATAGTACGTCTGGTACTGGTTGGCCACATCTGCGTCGTTCAGCCCCGCATCCTTCACGTGATTTACGACGCCGACAATTGCGCAAGGGCCGAAGGCGGCGAATCCGGCGGTAATCGTGTGACCGATAGGTTTTCCGCCGGGAAAGAATTTATTCGCGAAATTGCTGTCGATCACGGCGACACATGGCGAGGTGGTGGTGTCGTTCTCATCAACGAAACGCCCTTGCAACAGTGGAATCCCCATGACGCGCAGATAGTCAGTTCCGGTGAGGAACCATTGCAGCCGCGGTGCTCCTTGCAGTGATTCGGGTTTCTTCGAGTCCAGCCAGAACGGCAAATAACCGCCTTGTCCAGTCAGCGGAATGGCAGTCGTGAAATCTGCCGCCTGCACTCCGGGAATCCGACGAATGCGCTCAATTAATTGTCGGTAAGCGGTGCGAGTGCCGGCCGGAGTCTTCGTCAGCGAATGCGAGATCCCGACTTTGAAGGTGACGATATTCTGTGTCTGGAAGCCGGGATTAACATTCGATAAATGGAGTATTGTGCGGAACAGAAGGCCTGCTCCCACCAGCAGCACGAGCGTCAATGCCACCTGGATGACCCCGAAGCTGCTCTGCGCCCGACGATGGGCCGTGGTAGAACCATGGCCACCTTCCTTCAGCGATGTATGCGGGGCGGCGCTCCAGGTTTTCATAGCGGGCGCGAGGCCAAAGAGAATCCCAACCGCTATCGAGACCGCCAGTGTGTAAAAGAGAACGGGAGCATTTACCGAGATCTCATCCATGCGAGGCAAGATTCCCGGGAGCGCCGATAAAATGGACTTGGTCCCGAACAAAGCAATCAAAGTCCCGACGCAGGCCCCTGCTAAGGAAAGAACCACGCTTTCGGTCAACAGTTGCCTTGCCACGCGGGCTCGATTCGCCCCCAGTGCCGCACGAATTGCAAACTCTCGATTGCGCGCCGCTGAACGGGCCAGCAGAAGATTGGCGATATTCGCACAGGCGATCAACAAAAGCAGTCCAACCGCGCCCAACAGCAGTGCCAGGATTTGACCCGCGTCGCCGACGATGGCCTGCTTCAGAGGCTCAACGTAAATTCCGAGATCGCGGTTATCGTCTGGATAGAGATGGTCCAGACCGTTCTGGACTGTGCTCATCTCCGCCTGACTTTGAGAAATGCCCACTCCAGGTTTCAGACGAGCGATGGTGAAAAGTCCATCGTGACTTCCCCGATTTTTTAGAACAAGCGGATCGAGTTGCCCGAGTGGCGTATAGACATCGGCCTCGTCTTCGATACGAAAGTTCTGCGGGGCAACTCCCACAATTGAGTAATTGACCCCGTCCACGGTCACGGTCTTGCGCAGTACTTCAGCGCTGCCGGCGAACCGCTCCCTCCACAACTGATTGCTAATCACAGCCACCGGCGCGCCGCCGTGCTCGTTTTCCTGCGGGGAGAATTCTCGTCCGAGCGCAAGTCCCGCACCCAGAGTGCTGAAGAAGCCCGATGAGATTTGTTTGGAATTGAGGTGCGAAGGCGTACCCGGGGATGTTAAATCAACCGCTTGCTTCCGAAACGCCGCCATCTGCTCAAAGGAACGAGCATTGCGTTGCCAATCCTGAAAATTTGGATACGAACTCCACACGCGCGGAAAGCGTGGATTGTTTTCCCACACCCTGACGAGGCGGTCCGGTTGGAAATAATGGAGCGGAGCGAGGACCACGCCTTCAACGACACTGAATATCGCAGTGTTCGCGCCGATGCCGAGCCCCAGCGTGATCACGGCAACAGCCGTGAACCCCGGACTCCTGCGCAACTGACGGAGCGCATATCTCAGGTCTTGCAGTAGGCTGCTCATAATTCAGTTCTCACTCGTAACGCAGCGCATCTACCGGGTTGACCCGAATCGCTCGTTGCGCCGGCAGCCAAACTGCGATAACAGCCACCGCGATCAATAGAGCAGGCACAAGCGTGAACGACACCGGGTCCCATGTTTTGGTCTGAAATAAAAGGCTTGCGAGAAGACGCGCCAGGCCGAACGCCGCGACCAGACCTATCAGCATGCCGATTAGAGCCAGCCGAACACCCTGAAATATCACCATGCTCCTGACCGCACTTTTCTCCGCGCCTAACGCCATGCGAATCCCAATTTCCTGAGTGCGCTGTTGTACCGAGTACGCCATCAATCCATAAATCCCGATCGCCGCCAGCAAGAGCGCCGATCCGGCGAAGATGGTCAAAAGCAACATGTTGAAATTTTCGCGCGCCGTGGAACGCACAACGATTTCATTCATCGAGCGAATGTCGGAAACGGGCAGGCCGCCGCTCGCTTCCAGCAGCGCTTTTGAAATTGCCGGGCGCAGCGATTCCGGAGAGACGCGGGTTCGGACCACCCACGCGATTGGCCCGATTCGCGCGTTGAGCGCGGTTACCCCATCGGTGACTTGGGCCGTAGGAACGTACATCATCGGCCCAGGCTCCTGACCAAGGCTGCCTTCGCGAACGTCGCCTACGATCCCGACCACCTGCCGAGGTGGCTCTTCAAATTCCGGACCGACTCCATGTCCGATCAACAAGTGATCAGTAAGAGGATCGCCCTTGGGCCAAACTTTCCGCACCATCGCCTGATTGATAATCACTACCCCGGTCGAGCCGCCACTGTCCTGATCGGTGAAGAACCGCCCACGAATAAGAGGGATTTTGAAAACTCGAAAATAGTCGGGCGAAATCGTCAGCCAACCAGCGCCACGAAGAGAGGCGTTATCTCCAGCAGGACGGCCAACCACGCTGAAAGGAAGGCCAAATCCGCCCTCAAGGGGAACGCAGCAGGTGGAAGCTGCTTCCGTAACTCCCGGCAACGCGTTAAGTCGTTGAACGCCGTCGCGGTTTAATTGCGCCACGCCGGCTGCCTTTTCGAAACGTGGGCCGGTGAGTGACATTCGCATCGTGAGCACATTGCTTGAATCAAAACCAGGATCGACATGCCGAAGTGCGATGAAGGTGTGTATCAGCAAGCCAGCGCCGATTAGCAGCACCAGCGCCAAAGCCATCTCAGTCACCACCAGCACGGAACGGGTTTTGTTCTGGCGAAACGAGCCTCCGGAACGCCCGCTGTTTTCTTTCAGGGCAGAGACAACGTCACTCCGCGAAATATTAAGCGCAGGAATCAGCCCAAATAAAATTCCGGTCAGCACCGCAACCACAGCGGTGAATGCAAGCACTCTCCAATCCAGGCCGACTGCGGCGCCATCTTCGCCGATTCGTGGAATGGATCCAGGGTTCAGCGACAACAAAAACCGTACGCCAACCATGCCGAGGATGACGCCGAAGACTCCACCGGTAATCGAGAGCAGGACGCTTTCCGTCAGCAATTGGCGAACGATGCGCCTTCTGCTTGCACCCAGCGCCGTCCGGACAGCAATTTCCCGCTTGCGACCCGTGGCCCGGATAAGCAGCAGATTCGCCACATTCGCGCACGCGATAAGCAAAACAAAGCCGACTGCTATCACCAAAACCCACAACGACGACCGTACGTCATTGAAAATCACATCTCGCCAGGGCTGCACTGCGAAACCATCTTGCGCCTCGATTACGCCGGGAAATTTGCGCCGGAATTCATCCGCCGAAAGTTTGAGCTGGGCGTTCGCCTGCTTGAGTGTTGTGCCCGGCTTGAGGCGGGCCGCAGCCAGAAAATAGTGCGCCTGATCGTTGCTATTCAGATCGAACTGAAAAGGAAGCCATAAATCCGCCGGAGGGTCGGTAACAAAGTCTCGTCCCACAATGCCTGTCACTGCATACGACTCTCCGCCGAGGGAGACGGTTTTGCCCACAATCTGCCGGTCGCCTCCGTAACGGCGCTGCCAGAGTCCATAACTGAGCACCACCACGCGGCCGCCACGAGGTCTGTCTTCCTCGGCGGTGAAGGTACGGCCCAATATCGTCTGCGCTCCGAACAACTGAAAGTAGTCCGCAGTAACGTGAATGCCTTTGACCTGCTCAGGAAACGAGCCGCCGGTCAGATTCATGCCGGGCCCGCCAAAGTCATACGCAGAAATGTGGTCGAACACATTGTTCTGCTCACGCCATACATTGAACTTGGTGACCGATGCGCCAGGTCCCGAACCTTGCGGCGATGTCAGCAGGAACTGCACAATACGGTCTGGATCGGGATAAGTTAGCGGCTTAAGCAGTACGGCATTGACGACAGAGAAAATTGCAGTATTCGCCCCAATGCCAACCGCAAGAGTGACGACTGCTACTGCGGTAAAGCCGGGCTTCTTGCTCAGTTGTCGCAACGCGTAGCGAATGTCTTGTAAGAATCCATTCATCTGCAAAACCCCTCACTCGTAACGCAACGCCACCATCGGGTCGACCTTGGCCGCGCGGCGCGCGGGCACGTAGCTGGCCAGCAAGGCAGAAACCAGAAGCGTGCTAATGACAGTAGCTAGGGTTGCCGCGTCCGAAGGCTTAATCCCGAAAAGAAGTCTCGCAATGAGTCTTCCGGTTCCTAACGAACCAAGAATTCCAACCAGGAGCCCGATCGAAGCAAGCCTTCCCGCCTCGCGCAAAACCAGGCGATAGATAGAACCGCGTTGCGCACCCAGTGCCATGCGGACCCCAATCTCACGAGTGCGCTGACCAACCGAGTAAGCGACAACTCCATACAGCCCGACGACGCCGAGAACAAATGCCAGACCCGCATACCCTCCAACCAGCCAGGCTGCAGCGCGATGTAAGTAAGCGGTCGGAGAATCGTCAATGATGCTGTGCATCGTAGCCTGCTCGAAGGTTGATATTTCGGGATCAATCTGATGAATGGTTGCGCTAAGAGTCGGAAGCAGTACCTGCTCAGATTGCGCGGTGCGAACTACCAGCCCAATATCCGGCGTTGGATTCTGATTAAAAGGAACATAGATCGCGGCGCCGCCCGCGGTGTCAAGCGGGCTTTCCTTAATATCTGCGACCACGCCAATTACTTGCATTGCATGCTGTGGCTCGTCGTAATAGGAAATTTCTTTTCCGATGGGATCGCTGTACGGGAAATATGTTCTCGCCAGAGTCTGATTAATGATCACTACGCGAGGCTCGGACGCGTCTTCCGCGTCAGCGAAGTACCGGCCCTTGAGTAAACGGGCCTTCAATGTCGTGAAGTAACCGGAACTTACCTGGCGATTAAAGGTTTCATTATGCTCATCACGATTGGCCCGGCCCAGGACTTCGAACCATGTCGATCCCCATCCCGAACTTACAGGCAAAGCATTGGCAATTCCGACCGACTCTACTCCGGGAAGGCTCGCGACCCTGCTTACGATCTGCCTTCCTAACGCAACAACTTGTTCGTTTCTTGAATATCTCGTTTGCGGAATCTTTACCTGCAAGGTGGCTAGGTGATCGGCCTGCACCCCGATGTCGATGTGAAGCAATCGATAAAGGCTTCGGTCGAGAAGGCCGGCGGAAACCATAAGAACGGTGGTGATCGCCAGTTCGATTACGACGAGATTGCCGCCCAAGCTTCGCCAGGTTGTTGCGGCAGACCCGCGGCTGGCTTCGGTTAAACCCTCGTGCAGCTCTGTTGGCGATATGCGGAAAACTGGGACAATTGCGAGAACCACTACCGCGATTACGGCAAGGCCCAGCGCAAAACCCAAGATGTGCCAGTTGAGACCGAGTTCTTGCAAATATGGCATGCTGCCCAGCATGTCGGCGGGGACCAGTTTCGGAAAACCCCGCATGGCCCATTGGGCCAGAGTCACTCCGAGTAGACTGGCGCCAACTCCGATGATTGCGCTTTCAACGGCGAACAAACCCATCAAGCGGAGTGGTGAAGCGCCGAGAGCTCCGCGCACCGCGACCTCCCGCCGGCGCGCGTCCGAGCGAGCCAGAAGCAAACTTGTAGCGTTGATAATGCCAGTCACAAACAGCAGCAGCGCGCCGCCCATCAGCGCGAATAGGATGGAACGGATGCCACCAGTGATCACTTGACTCAGTGGAATAGAAGACGCGTTTTCGTCACGATTGGAGTCCGGATATTCTCTCTGTAGTTGCTGTGCAACAGACTCTACTTCTGCAAGTGCAGCCTGCGGGGAGATTCGGTCCTGCAGCCGGGCGACCACGCCGAGGTTGTGACAACCTCGATCTTGTTCGCAACGGTCAGTTGCTTGCAAAGTTGTCCAGAAGTCCGCGGCTCCTACCGGAGCGAAATGAAATTCGCGCGGAAGGACTCCAATGATCGTGCGTGGGACATTATTTATCGTTAACGACTGACCGAGTATTTCCTTCTTTCCGCCAAATCGTGTCCGCCAGACCTTGTAGCTAAGAATCACTGGGCGAGGTCCGCTGGCTACGTCCTCACCGGAATAAAAGCCGCGCCCGAGCGCTGGAGTGATCGCGAGAGTGCGGAAAAAATCGGAGCTTACGCGAGCGCCCCTAACCTGCTGTGCCCCAGTGGGGGTGCTCAAGGTAAATCCGCCGTTCAAGGCGTATGCGCCCATTGAGTCGAAAGCATGACTGCGGTTTTTCCAGTCAAGAAAGTCGAGGTACGAAACATCGAAATACGACGCTGATGAACTCGGGCTGGTGGGATAGGTTTCATTGATGGCAACTAGCCGCGAGGGATTTCCATAAGGCAAAGGTTTGATCAGGGCTGCATCGACAAATCCGAACATTACGACGCTAGCGCCAATTCCCAATGCAAGGACCGCGATTACCATCACGGCGAATCCGGGAGCCCTGCGCAACTGCCGCAGCGCGTAGCGAATACCTTGAAATAGTCCACTCATAGTCTTCCTCACTCGTAACGCAACGCCACCATGGGATCGACCTTGGCCGCGCGGCGCGCGGGCACGTAGCTCGCGAGGAGAGAAGCGATGCCCAGAACCGCGGCAGTCGCAATTAGCGTTGCAGCGTCCCACGCCTGCACTCCGAAGAGCAGACTGCGAATCGAGATGGCGGCCGCCACTGCGCAGAGCAGTCCCGCGATAACTCCTATCGTCGTCAGCCAGACCGCTTCCTTCATCACGAGTTGATACACCGAACTGCGCTGGGCCCCGAGCGCGATGCGCACGCCGATCTCACGCGTTCTGCGTCCGACAGAATAAGCGACGACTCCGTAGAGACCGACAACTCCCAGGAGCAAAGCCAGAGAAGCGAATCCCGCAACCAGCCAGGCTGAGGAACGATGTATGTAAGCGGTTGGCGAATTGTTGATGAGGTCCAGCATGGTTGCTTCATCCAGCGTCCCAATGCCGGGGTCAATTTGTCGGATGACGCTTACCATTTCTGGCAACAGCGATTGCTCGGACTGCGATGTGCGCGCCACCAAAGAAAAGTAGGTGTTGGGGCTTTGATTGAATGAGTAATACACCGCTGGCCAGATCTCTGAATCCAGGGAGCCATCTTTCACGTCTTCAACCACCCCAACAACTTCGGAGATGGATTCAGGCGAAAGATCGGTGTCGCCGATTTTTTTACCGACCGGGTCCTCACCGGGAAAATACTCTCGCGCAAACGCCTGGTTCACCATCACGACGCGAGGCTTTGAAGCATCGTCGAGCTCGGTAAAATAGCGCCCCCGCGACAGCTTCGCGCGCAAGGTTGTGAAAAACGCAGGGCTCACCTCACGCTTATTCACTTCATTGTGTTCGCCGTTATAAGGGCGGCCCACGAAGCGAACCCAAATGGTGTTGCCGTTATGACTCACGGGCAGCATGCTGGTTACGCCAACCGATTCCACGCCCGGCAAGTTTGCAATGCGGTTGGTGATCTGCTTTTCCGCCGCCACTTGCTGCTGTTCTCTGGGATAGTCGACCTCCGACAGCGCAACCGAAAGGGTCGCCAGATGATCGGCCTGAAAACCGATTTCAACATGGAGCAAGCGATACAAACTCTTGCCCAGCAGCCCGGAACTCACCAGCAACACCACTGCCAGCGCCAGTTCTATGACGACAAGATTTGCCCCAAAACGGCGCCATAAAGTTCCGGCGGAGCCGCGACCGCCTTCTGCCAGCCCATCGCGTAATTGCCGTAATGGCATGCGGACCATTGGAGTAATGGAAAACAAAACCATCGCGCCGATCGAAAGAACTGCGGCGAACTCCAAAACATGCAGACTAAGCCCGAGTGTCTGAAGATAGGGCATGTAGTCCAGCACATCCTGCGAGATCATTCCCTTCAGGATCTGCATACTCGCGCGGGCCACGAATATGCCGGGCACGCTGCTCGCGATAACCAGAAGGGACCCCTCGGTTGCAAACTGCCGAATCAGCCGGGTATGCGAAGCACCGAGCGCACCGCGCACCGCCATTTCTCGTTTGCGTCCCTCGGAACGGACCATCAGCAGGCTCGACACATTAACGCAAGCAATCAGCAGCAATAGACCAGCTCCGCCTTGCAGCGCCAACAGCACGGGGCGAAGGTCGGCAAAGATCACATCTGAAAGTTTTTCGACAAACGCCCCTTGCCCCCGATTGTCGCCCGGATATTGAATTTCTAATTGCCGGGCGATCGCCTCCATATTGGAGCGGGCGGTGGCAATTGTGACTCCATCTTTTAGGCGGCCTATTCCAGTAAGGCTATGGCAACTACGCCGGCGACTGCACGGATCCGAGGGATGCAGTGTTGTCCAGAACTCGGCGTTCCCAGCGGGCGAGAATTGAAAGCTCTTCGGCATCACTCCCACAATGGTGTAAGGAACTCCGCTCAAGGTGACGGTTTCACCGGTCACGTTCTTGCGTCCGGCAAACCGCTTCTGCCAGGCGCCGTAGCTCAATATCACCGTTTGTGGGGCTTCCGGCAGATCCTCGCCGGCATAAAAGTCGCGCCCGAGGAGCGGGGGAACTCCCAGTGTGCGAAAAAATCCATCGCTTACCACTGCCCCATGGACCGGCTCAGTTCCCGTGGAAGTGCGCAGTAAGTGTCCAGTCTGGTTATAGACATCCAGAGAACTGAAAACTTGGCTGAGCCGCTTCCAATCCAGATAATCGGGGTATGACAGATTGGCACGCGGCATCATCGAAATACTGCCGGTGGCCTCAACCAACTGGTTTGGATTGGAATACGGCAGTGGCGTGAGGAGAGCGGCATCGACAAAACCAAATATGGCCAGGCTGGCGGAAATTCCCAGCGCCAGCGTCAGAACAGAAGTTGTCGTAAATCCTGGGCTTCGGCGCAACTGCCGTAGCGCGTAGCGTAGGTCTTGCAGTAGTCCTGTCATCCTCGTTTCCTCAATCGCACGCAAACATCCTTTCACTCGTACCGCAACGCCACCATCGGATCGACCTTGGCGGCGCGACGGGCCGGAACATAGCACGCCAAAAGAGCGACGCCCGATAGCAAGAATGCAACGACCGCAAACGTTGCGGGGTCAGATGGCGTCACTCCGAACAACATGCTTACCATCAGCCGTGTCACACCCAGAGCGACAACCACTCCAAACAGCACGCCGGCAAGAATCATTTGCACTCCGTCTTTCAAGACCATGCCGAACACGTGAGCCGGTCGGGCTCCCATGGCTATGCGGACGCCTATCTCGCGGGTGCGTTGCACGATGAAATATGAAAGCAAGCTGTAAATTCCCAACACCGAGAGCACCAGCGCCAATCCCGCAAACGACAACAATAACGCCATAACCATTCGCTGCTGCTGCAGCGGCCCGGATGCAAGCTGCTCAAGAGTTGCGACGTCGACCACTGGGAGGCCACGGTCTATCCGGTGAATTTCGCGCACCACAGCGTCGGAAAGGCTGGCAGCATTTACGCCTGGAGACGTGCGCACCAGCAGGTTGTGTGGACCATCCAGCAGCCACGGGAACTGCTGGTACGGAACGTAGATTTCCGGATGAACGCCGGCGTCAGGACCCTGGCTGAGAAGGTTGCCGGCGACTCCTACGACGGTACGCCACGGCGCAGCCTCTGAATCAATGCGAAGTTGCTTTCCAATTGGGTCCTGGCCCGGCCAATGAATCCGCGCCAGTTCTTCGTTCACGATCGCGACTTGCTCGCTGGTTTGGGTGTCGTGCTCATCGAAAGTACGTCCCTTACGCAAGGGAATTTGCAGCGTGCGGAAGTAATCGGTTCCAGCGATCACATAATTCGCGTCGGGAACTTGCCCCGCGGGAGGGTTCGGCTGCTCTGACGTTACGAATGATTGTCCAGACCAATCATCGATCAGCGCTCCGCGCGAAACGCTTGCTGATTCGACACCGGGCAAGGCTCCAACTGCGGCGATCGCGCGCTGCCAAAACTCAACTCGCGTCCGTGGCTGCTTGTAATGCTCGCCGGAAAATGGTATTCGCACGGTCAGAACATTGGCCGGATTGAACCCAAACTTCACTCCGCTCAACTGCGCAAGCGTCCGTACCATGAGGCCGGCTCCGACCAGAAGAACGATTGCCAACGCAATCTCGCTAATGACAAGGGCGCGGCGAAAGCCACGGCTGCGCGAACTTTGGAATGACCCGCGGCCTTCTTCTTTGAGCGCTCTCGTGACCTCGAGACGCGACCCCTGAAAAGCAGGAGCGATACCAAACAGAAAGCCGGTCGCCAGCATGGTGACAAGCGAGAAGGCGAGAACTCTAAGATTTGCCGCGCCACTGGCTAAACTCGGCGCTGACTGCAAGAGAGGGGCGGGGGCCAAAGCAGCTAAGCCTTTACAACCCAATGAAGCGAGGAGGATTCCTAATATTCCACCAACGATGGAAATCAGCAAACTTTCCGTCAGCAATTGGCGGACTATGCGCTTCGGGTCAGCCCCAACTGCTTTGCGAATAGCCAACTCGTTGGCCCGGACTGCGCCGCGCGCAAGCAAAAGATTTGCCAGGTTCGCGCACGCAATCAACAGAACAAAAATCACCGCACCCATCAGCACATAAAGTGCGGGGCGCGTACCGCCCGCAAGCAGGTCACGAAAGGTCGCCAACTCCGCGCGCCAGCCCTTCAGGCCGGGCTGCACCTGTTCCAGTCGAGTCGAAATTTGATTCAGCCGCTCCTCGGCCTGGTGAACACTTACACCAGGCTTGAGACGTCCAATTCCGAAATAGTCGTTCCACAAATTCGCCGGCGATAGCGCTATTCCAGAGAGCCACATCTCCGGCAGCGGATTGCCCGGCGTGGCATACAGCCGCGAAAAGTTGGCGGGCATGATGCCGATGATTGTGTAGCTGGACCCGTTAATATCAATTGCACGACCTATCACGCCCTCATCGCCGCCAAACCGTCTGCGCCAAAGCCCATAGCTGACAAGCGCGACACGCGGACCTTCTGCCTTATCTTCGTCACTGGAAAACGCGCGCCCGCGAAAAGAGCTGACGCCCAGCACCGAAAAAAGATTGCTCGAAATGACTTCGCAGGGGTCGGCTTCCGTTTCTTGCGTCCCCGTGAGCACGCACGAACGATCGGTGAGTGCGGCCATATCTTCGAATGCGCCGCTCTGATCGCGCCACGCGAGCACCTCCGGCGGCGAAATAGGATTACGCGTCCAACCGCGCGAAGGATTCTGCTTGCGAACGAACACCAGCCGACTTGCGTCCTTAAATGGCAGTGGCCTGAGCAGCACCGCGTAGACTGCCGAAAAAATTGCTGTATTCGCACCGATGCCAAGCGCCAGAATCAAAACCGCGATGACAGTGAACCCAGGGTTCTTGCGAAACCGCCGCAGTGCGTAGTGAACATCTTGAAAAAGTGCGTTCATCTTCTTCCTTATGTTGTAGAACTTTCTACTCGTACCTCAGCGCCACCATGGGATCGACCTTCGCCGCGCGATAAGCGGGAACGATGGTTGCAAACAGCGCCACTATCGCCAGCAACACTGCAACAGCCAGAAATGTGATCGGGTCTGTAGGCTTGACTCCGTAAACCAGCGTTGACATCACTCGCGCCAGCGCCAGAGCTCCGACAATCCCGAGAGTCACTCCCAGCAGTGTCGGCTTCATACCTTCCATCACGATCATGCGCAGGACATCTGACAAACGCGCACCCAGCGCCAGTCGAATCCCGATCTCCTGCACTCTTCGCCGTACGCTGTAAGAGAGAACGCTGTAAATTCCAATCGCTGCCAACACCACTGCTAGCACGGCGAACGCGCCCATCAGCAGAAGATTGAAGCGCGGTTGGGAGAGCGATGTGGTCACGAGTTCGTCCATGGTCAGCACATCGCGCACCGGAATATCCCGATCGATTTCGTGGATCACATTAGTGACTGCAGGCGCAAGGCTCGCGGGATTGCCATTTGATCGAACCACAACTGACATGGGAAATGACTGCCAGTCGGCTTTCGTCGGCGCACTAAGTTGGTCAAGCGGCACATAGAGCGCCGCCGCCGGCCGCGTCTGATCGAGGCCGTCAAGTTTCACGTCGCCTACAACTCCGACAATTTCCCGCGCTATCCCCGGTAAAAATGTAAGAGTGATGTGCTTGCCGATGGGATCTTCGTTTGGCCAGAACTGCCGCGCCAGAGATGCGCTGATCAGAATCGTCGCTGGGCGTGATGCGACATCCGTGCTGTCAAAATCGCGGCCCCGCAATATCGGAATATGGAATGAGCTCATGTATCCGGCGCTGGCCAGCCTCACATCGACTTCAGGCTGTTCCGCCATCGGTACCACCGGACGACCTTCGACCGCAATCGGCTGATGCGAGCCATTGCCATCGAGCGGAACGTCGTCGACGACGCCTGCTGACACAACTCCTGGCAGAGCGCGAACGCGTTCAAGTACACGTTCGTAAAAACTCACCTGCTGCAGCGGCGT
>Ga0157372_10001874_pt1 | contig 22830 bp, 17 predicted proteins | sample C55metaG_FD_115307 | JGI IMG/M metagenome (GOLD analysis project Ga0157372, IMG submission 115307) | Corn rhizosphere microbial communities from Kellogg Biological Station, Michigan, USA - C5-5 metaG | ecosystem: Host-associated > Plants > Roots > Rhizosphere > Soil | place: USA: Michigan... | reverse complement strand
TCAGCTCGGACTCGTCGGCTCGGTCGCCGACTCGGCGAGCTCGTCGGCGACGGAGAGCCGAACGTCGTTCATGTCGTATCTCGTCGATCAACGAGCGACGATCGCGCGGCTCGCGCTGCGACACGTCGAGCTCGTCGCCGCGTCGTTGCTCGTCGCGGTGCTCATCGCGCTGCCGCTAGGTCTCGCTTTGGAACGCGTGGCCGGCAAGGCCGAAGCGGTCATTCGCGGCGTCGGCGTGCTGCAAACGCTGCCCGGCATCGCGCTGCTCGCCTTCATGATTCCGCTCCTCGGCATCGGTGTCATGCCGGCGCTCGCCGCGCTCGTGCTTTATTCGCTCTACCCGATCATGCGGAACACGTTCACCGGCGTGCGCGACGCCGATCCCGCCGCCGTCGCGTCGGCCCGCGCGCTCGGCATGACCGACGCACAAATTCTCCGCGACGTTCGCCTACCACTCGCCGCGCCGATCATCATGGCCGGCATCCGCACAGCCGCCGTCGTCAATGTCGGAACCGCGACACTCGCCGCCTTCATCGGCGCCGGCGGCCTCGGCGAACCCATCGTCGCCGGTCTCGCCCTGTCCGACACGCGAATGATCCTCTCCGGAGCCATACCCGCGGCGCTCCTCGCGCTGGCCGTCGATGGGCTACTCGCTCTGCTCGAGCGTTTCCTCAAGCCTGGCGGCTTGGCTTAAACGAGATCGCCGTGGCCTCGACCTCTGTAGGCGTCAGCGACGGCTGGCAGCGACAGGAACTGCGCAGTTACCTGGCGCTGGCGCTGGCGCTGGCGCTGACGCCTGGAGTCTTCAGTTGTCAGAGATCCCTTTTAATCCACCGCGCCTTTTCTAAACGGCGCCTGCGAATCTCGTCCGTATCTTCACGGTTCGCTCGAGGTCGTCCCTCGTTTGCAGGATCTTCTGCCTCAGGTCTGTCGGCAGTGCGCGGTGTTGCGCGAGGAAGTCATCGATTCGCTTCAGCGCCTCCGGAGACCGCTGCCCTCCGATGAATCCGCCGAGCCACGAACCAAGAAAGAAGATTCGGCGGTTCTTCTGGATCCACGCGAGGGAGTCCAGCGCCGGGACGAGGAACGGGAGCGTGGTCACCGATTGATCCGGCGCGTTGAACGCGCGAAGGCTCGCCGTCACCCAGTCCTCGTTGAGCGTCGAGTCGTGGAAAAAGCGACGGAAGTATTCGGTCTTCACCGCAGCCTGCGGGCGCGCGGCCGCCGCGACGAAGGCGCTGCGCTGTCCGTTGACCGTCGTATCGCGCCGCGCCTCGGCGGTGATCAGAGCGTCTCCATCCATCGCTCCTCGTTCCACCAAATGAGTCACGATCGACCATCGCGTCGGTTGACGCAGTGGCGTCCCGGCGATCGCCGTACTGTCCAACCAGGAGCGGAGTCGAGCGAGGGCGGTCGTTGACGTCGCGACCGAGATGTACGTGTCGAGGAAGTTCTTGCGAATGCCGTAGGTGCGCTTCGCGTCCGAGGCGACCGAGAGAAGTATGTCCTCGACGCTCGGTGCGATCCGTCCGCGTTGCGCGTCGGACAAATACACCGACGTCGCGCGGCTCAGCCGGCCGAGAACGCCCGCCGCGATCTGTTCGTCTGCCTCACTCGGAAGCTCCCGCGTCGCGGAGGCGATGAACTCGGCGGGGGCCAAGCGGGCGTCGCGCACGAGATCCCACTGTGCGCCCCACAGCATCGCGCGGAGGAACGGATCTCTCACCTCGCCTATGTGGGCCGACAGCCAGCGAGAGCTCTGCGGGTCCAGCATCACGAGCCCGTAAGCCTGATCGTTCGCGTTCGCGAACACGAAATCCGGAGCCCGGCGACCCTTCGCCGCCGCGACGACCGTCGTTTCCGCCGTGACCTCAACGGGGATCGACGTCGGCTGCGCGCCTGCGGACCAGAGCACGACCTCCGTTCGCATCGGCCACACACCGCGCCCCGAGAGCGATTGCGCCGGATGCTGGATCAACGCGAGACGCCTGACCGTGCCGTTCTCCGTCTCGAGCACTTGCTCGGTTACGGGCAGTCCGGGTCGCAGGATGTACTGGCGGCCCCACTCGGTGAGCGGACGGTGCGCCGCCTTGCCAATCGATGCGAGGAGATCCTGCCACGTCGCGTTCGCGTAGGCGTGCGTGATGAGGAAATCGTGAAGCCCGGCCCGGAAGGCTGAATCGCCCACGAGATAGTTGAGCTGCTTCAGGATTCCGGGCGCCTTGTTGTACACGATCGCGCCGTAGTTGCTCTTGGCCTGGTCGAGGTTGGCGAGTTGCTGCCAGACCGGCGTCGTGCCGGCGGTCTGATCGACGTCGTAGGCGGCGGGCTTGTTTCGGAGATAGAAAGACATCCAAGGGTTCGGGAGTCCTTCGATGTCCTGCATCTTCGCCGCCATGTAGGTCGCGAATCCTTCCTTGAGCCAGAGGTCGTCGAACCAGCGCATCGTCACGTCGTCGCCGAACCAGTGGTGCGCGACCTCGTGGTAGATCGTCGCGCGGCGGCCGAGTCGCTGGTTGAGTGTGGGCGGCTCGCGATAGATGAACGACTCCTCGTTGAACATCGTGACGCCGGGATGCTCCATACCGCCGAACGGAAATGCGGGCGAGAGCATGTACTGAAATTGCTGAAACGGATACGGGACGCCGAAGTACTTCTGCAGCGATCCGATTGCCGACGCGACCTGAGTTTGCAGCGAGTCGACCTCGACCTCCTTCGCGCGCGAAGCGCGGACCCAGAGGTGCGTGTTGCGCGGGCCGCCGGTGAACTCGTGCCACCGGCCGGCGGCGAACGCAAACAAGTACGTCGGCAGCGGATCGGTTTCTCGGAAGTGATACGTGATCGCGGCGCTCGTCGTGTCGACCTTCTGTGTGATCCCGTTTGCCAGCGCGTGCCATGTCGCCGGCACGGTCAACGACAGCGTGAGTCGTGCCTTGAGATCGGGCTGGTCGAAGCAGGGGAACAACGCGTTCGCGTCGGACGGCACGAACAGGGTGTAGAGGTAGTCGGCGTTGTCGCGGTCGTCGTGAAAGCGGATGATGCTCGCGCCGGCGGGCGCGATGAGCGCCGAGAACGACGCCGTCACCGCGTTCTGGCCGGGGTGAATTTCGCCGGCGGGAATTCGCAGGTGGGCGCCATTGAACGACGTCGGGGCGTCCTTGCCATTGACCCGAACGTCGGCGAGGCGCGGGCCGCGGAAGTCGAGAATGACGTCGCGCGAGGCGTTCGCCGCGAACGAGACAGTGATCGTCCCGCGCGCGGTATCGCGCGACACGACCGACAGATCCATCCGGTAGCGCACACCCGAGATATTCGCGGCGCGTTGGCTCGCCAACTCGCGTGAGACGCCGGGACCCATGGGGTCCGGCGGAGTCGTTCGCGCAAACGTCAGCGCGGTGAACGCAATGAGCGAGGCGAGCGAGTGTCGGTGTGTCAGCATGGCGCGAGGAAGGATGCTGGAAAGTACGAGGCCGCCACGATTCCGCGACGAATAACTCCGTTTTACGGAAAAACCAGTTGACGGCGGACCACCCACGCTCCATACTACGGAAACTTCCGTAAACGACTCCGGACGGGTTTCGATGGCTGACATCTACTTCCCACCGCGTGAGCTCGCCGTCATGAGTGTTCTCTGGCGCCTCGGCTCCGCCACCGTGACCGACGTGAAGGACGCGCTGGGGGAGGAGCTCGCCTACACGTCGGTGCTTTCCGCGCTCCAGACGCTGGAAGAGAAGGGATATGTGCGCCACGAGGCCGAAGGCCGCGCGTATCGCTACTTCGCGACGGTGGAGGCTGAGCGCGCGGGAGGCAGCGCGTTGGCCCGTATTCGTGACGCGATTTTCCAAGGCTCCGCCGAGCGCATGTTCGCCCAAATGGTAGCGGACAAACGCTTGAGCAAGACCGAGCTGCAGCGCATGCGGAAGCTGCTCGCCGAACGGCTGAATCGCGACGCGGAGGATCGCTGATGATTCTCTTGTCTGTGGCGTTCGCCATCCTCGTGTCGATCCTGGCCGCGTTGGCGGCGATCGGCGCCGAGAGCGTCGCACGAGTTCTGCGCTTCTCGACTCGGTGGATTTGGGTCGCGGGGCTCGCGCTGTCGATTGGGTTGTCCGTAGCGGCGGTCTTGGTGCGGCCAACGGCATCACCACCGGCCGAACCGGTATTCATCGGCGGCATCGAAGCCGCAAGTGCTCGATCGCCGGCGGGATGGTTAGGGCGAATGCGCGCGGGAGCCACGGCGGCGACGCGCTGGTTCGACGCTTCCACCTACACGCGACGGCTCCAGCGAACGGATCTCGCGCGCGTCCCCAGCGCTGCGATCTTCGCCGCTTGGGGCGCGACGAGCGTCGTCGTCGGGATTCTCTTCGTCGCGGTCCACGCTCGACTCCGATCTGCACGGCGTCGGTGGCCGCGCGCGGAAGTGATGGGCGTTCGGGTGCGTGTGGCACCGCATATCGGGCCCTCCGCGATGGGGTTCGCGAGACCGGAAATCATCATACCGCAATGGCTGACCATGCGATCCGGTTGGGAGCAACGGATGGCGATCGAGCACGAGACGCAGCACATCTGTGCGCACGATCCTGAGTTGCTGACGATCGCCTGGCTCGCCGCCATCGCGCTCCCCTGGAACCCGGCTGTGTGGTTCATGCTCTCGCGCCTCCGTCTCGCGATGGAAGTCGATTGCGACGCGCGAGTGCTGCGTTCCGGCGCCGGCGCCGCCGAGTATGGGTCGCTGCTTCTGATGGTTGCCGAACACGCATCGCCGATCCGTCCGAGCGCGCTCGCGCTGGCCGACGACGCGTCACACCTTCGCTCGAGGATCGTTGCAATGGATCATCACGTCTCACGATCGGCGCGCGCTCGCGCCGCGGCGATGGGAATGCTGGGCGCAGTGGCCTTGTTGGTCGCATGCGAAGCAAAGGCTCCGACGGCCGCGGAGCTCGATCGGCTCGACGGCGCAACGGCGGCGCAGGCGGCACGACGGCTTGGGTATTTGACCGATCCGGACAGCAACGTCGTATATCGCATTGACGGCGCCGTGGTCTCGCCGCAGGCCGTGCGAGCGCTCGAGGCCGAAAAAATCGCGGCGATCGAGACCCGCCGGATTCCCGGGAGCGAGCCGGAGATCCGGATCACGACATCCGCCACGGCGCTGCGCGCTGCGCCCGACGTGCCCCGGAAGCTTGGGCCGGCGCCCAAGGCCCTCTCGGAGCCGGACACCGCCATCGTGTGGTTCGTCAACGGCGTGCGAACGACGTTCGACGCGGGCGTGAAGGTGCTCAACCGTGCGGACATCGAATCGGTGGAGATCATCAAGGGTGACGCCGCCGAGGCGATATACAACGTGCCGCGGGGGCACGGAGTCGTCGCAATAAAGACGAAGAAATAGGCCGTCGGCCGAGACCGCGCCGCCGCGTCGTGCGAGCTACATTCCGCGCATGACGATCACCGTGGAATTGCTGCACGACGACGCGCGCGCGCCGCGGCGGGCCACCGAGGGATCCGCCGGCTACGATCTGTGCGCCTACGTCCGTTCGCGCTCGATCAAATGCTCCGACGGACAGCGCACGTGGACGGAGGAGCCGGCCGCCGACCTGGGCGACGTCTTCGACCTCGCGCCAGGCGTCACGGCGCTCGTCCCGCTCGGGTTCAAGGCGCGGCTACCGCTCGGCGTCGAGGCCCAGATTCGCCCGCGCAGCGGGACGACGTTCAAGAAAGGGCTCGCGATTCCTAACGCACCCGGGACGATCGATTCGGATTTTCCCGACGAGTGGATGGTGCTGGTCAAGAATCCGACCTCGGCGCCGATTCGAATCGATCACGGAGAGCGGATCGCGCAGATGGTCCTCGCCAAATTCGAAGTCCTGCCGATCGAGAGTGGGCGAGTCGACGCGACGACGGACCGAGTCGGAGGGTTCGGAAGTACGGGCGCGTAGAAAGCGCGCGGCCGCCGTGGATCCCACGGCGGCCGCGCTAATCTTTCAATTCACCGGAACTGGCAGGCTTCCGGCGGCCGAGCTGTAATCAACCGCTCAGCGATTTCCGGCGATCCTGCCGTTACGAGTTCCGCTAGACAATGGATCACCTCCTCGGTTTTCGGGTGACGTGTCGCGTGCGTCGCAGAGGCGCGACGGTTATCGTACCCTAGTGAACGGATCACGGTTCCGCAACTTCACGACCTGTCGCGGCGTATTGAACACATGAACACGGCGACACTCGCGCGGTCGAAGACCGGAGGCCGTCTTTCGACGCGCCGCTGGACGTACTTCAAAGTCAGCCGGGCGCATCGGTACAGCATTCTGTTCGCGCTCCCGCTGCTGCTCGGATACGAGGCGCTCGCGGCCGCGCTGGCGCAACCCGGCAAGGCGGAGCTGCGAAATGGCGCCGACGCGATGTTGCGCGGCGCGTTCACCGCGGTCGCCGGTCCGAGGGGCTCGCTGATCTTCATCGGCGTCATCGTTCTCATCGGACTCGCGCTCGTGATTCGCGACCTTCGACAGAGTCGCGACCGGCTGCGTCCCGGAATTTTCGCCGGCATGCTCGGCGAGTCGATTCTTCTCGCGAGCGTGTTCGGAATCGTCGTCGGCGTGACGACGGCGAAGTTGCTCGGATCGCTGCACTCGTTGAGCCTCGGCCCGATCGATCAAACGACCTGGGCCACCCGTCTCATGCTGTCACTGGGCGCCGGTTTGTACGAGGAGCTCTTTTTCCGCGTGCTCCTCGTGACGGGCATCGCCGCGGGCGCGCGCGTGTTGCTCGGCTTTGGTCCACGCGCGTCCGGAGTCACCGCCGCCGTCGCCGGCGCGCTGATCTTCTCGGCGTTTCATTACATCGGACCGTACGGCGACAAGCTCGAGCTGCAGTCGTTCGTCTTCCGCGCGTTGAGCGGGTTGGCGTTCAGCGGTCTCTATCTGCTGCGCGGGTTCGGCATCACGGCCTGGACGCACGCGCTCTACGACGCGTTCCTGCTCTTAGCGTAGCCCGAGTAGATCCGCGAAGACGTCGGCGGCGCGCGGGTCGCCGGTTTGGCTCAGCCAGAAAATCGCCGAGCGTTTCGCCGACGGATATTTCGCCGTCTTGGCGAGGTCCATCAACGCGGGAACGCTCTCCGCCTTGGGCCGCTGCGAGAGCGCGAAGACCGCCTGCGAGCGCAGCTCGTCGTCCGGCGTGTCGTCGCGCTTCTGCTCGATGCCGAGGTGGGCGACGGCGCCTTGGCCGAGCCACATCAGCGCGTCGCGGCGAACGCTCATTCCCCGCGTGTTGTCGCGTGCCACTCGCAGCAGGAGCGGCCAGGGATCCGGCGCGTCTGCCAGCACCAGCGGTAGGACCGCGCTCGCCGCCAGCCGCGCGTTGTCGCCCGTGACCAGCGACGTGAGCCACGCCGTCGCATCAGCGGTGCTGGCGTTGATCGTCTCGACGTTGGACGACACCGGCGGGACCGGGCCGACATAGACGCGCAGGCGAGTCACTTCGCCTCCGAACACGGTCGCCACGACGCGGGTCGGCCCGTGCACACACGGGCCGCGCGACCAGTCGTTGCCGCGCCGATACATCGTGTTGTCATCGGTGCCGAAGTAATAGCTGTCGTCGAACACGTGCCCGATGTAGCTCCGTCCGTCGCCGCATGCCGTTTGGCGGGTGGGATAGATCACCTGGACCGGCCGGTCGGCAGTGGACAGCCGCTGCGCGATCGTCTGCGCGGCGACCGGTGTCGATGCCGCGGCCGCGATGAGGATCGCGAGGCGCGCGCGAGGGTCAGCGAAGAATGAGGTCATGGAGAAACTGAAGCGCTTTGGGGTCGTGGCTCTGCCCGAGCCAGAACATCGCGCGCTTGCGGATTTCGACGTCGGAATCGTTCCGCGCGATCTCGATCAGCTTGTCGAGTGTGGGACCCTCCTGCCGCTGCGCGAGCACGAACGTCCACTGCTCGCGCAGCTCGAACGGCTGTGAGCGATCGTACAGCCGCGCGAACTCCGTCGCGAGGATGTCGCTCTCGCCCAGCCAGAAGAGCGCGTCCTTGCGAGTGTCAGTCGGCGCGTCGCCGTTCTGCACGAGGCGCGTGAGCTCGGGCGCGATCGTCGTCGCGTCGGCGATCGCGGCGGCGGAAATCGCCTCGTTCGCGTTGCGCCCGCCGATCGTCGGCGCGACCGAGAGGAGGTAGTGAGCGGCCTCGGTCGGGTCGACGCTGCCGAGGTCCGTCGCGTCCGACGCCGACGGCCAGCGGCCGCCGACCCATTTGCGAACGCTGATCGTCCGTCCCTCGCTGCGGCCGATCGACACGCGCACCGGACCGGTCTCGCAAATGCGCCCGCCCCAGTACTGCACGCCGTCGCCGCGGCGGCTGTTGATGGAGACCCCGCCGTCGCCGTTGCCGCACACGCCCGGCCGGGCCGGGTACGAAAGGCGCACCGTGCCCTCTCGTACGGCGTCGACTCGCCGCGCGACCGACTGCGCGGCGAGCGATGAGAATGGCGCCGCGGCAACCAACGCGAGTACCGCGACGCTCCACCTCATTTGTTGATGAGCTCCAGGATGAACGCCTTCACGCGCGGATCGTTCTTCTGGCTCAGCCAAAACAGGGCCTTCTTCTTCATTTCCACGTTTGGATCGGTCCGCGCGATCGACATCAGCTTGTCCGTCGCCGCGGGTTCGCGCCGTTGCGAGTAGATGAACAGGATGTGCTCCTGCATCTCGTCTTCGCCCTTGGACTGATCGTACAAGGTGTTCAACACGTTCAGATCCATCTCGCGGCGCTGCGACGCCCAGAAGATCGCGTTCTTGCGCGTCTCGATATCGAACGTCTTGTCGCGGGCGATGTCGAGCAGCCAGGCGGATGCGCCGGGCGACCGGCCGGTGGCGACGCCGTTCAGGATCTTGCTCCGCAGCTCCGTGCTCTTCGTCGTCTTGAAGAGCGTCTTGAAGAACTCGAGGTCGGCGATGTTGTTCTGCCCGAGCCAGAAGATCGCGTCGCCGCGCACCTCCTCGGGAATTTTCTCATCCTGCGCGACGCGCTGGAGCGTCTGCCGCGCCGCGTCGCGCCGTTGCTGCGACACGGCGAAGATCGCCTTCTTGCGAACTTCGTCGTCCTTCGACTGGAAGATGATGGAATCGAGCGCGGGAAGCGCCGCTTCAGCTTGCGACGAACCCAGCCAGAAGATGGCCTGCTCGCGCACGTCGGTGCTCGGGTCGGAGCGCGCGACGTCGAGCAGTGTGGACACGACGGACGATCCGCGCTTCTGGGCGATCAGGAATACCGCCTTTTTCCGCATTTCCACCTTGCATGGATCCTTCTGCTTGAGCACCGCTTCGAGAATCGGAATGGCGTCGGCGGAGTTCATGCTCAGCAGTCCGTCCAGCGCCGCCATCCGCATCTCGTCGTCGGCGCGAGAGCCGGTGCACCCGGTGGCTTGCCGCAGCTTTCCAGCCTGGGAGGCGACATCAACCGCGGCGTCCGCATCCCCGAGCCTGGCTTGCAACGCGCGGATCTGCGAATAGAGATCCGTCGCATCGTTGGCCATCTGGGTGTTCTTGCCGTAGTTCAGGTTGTATTGAGTCAACACGTCCAGCGCTTTTCCGAGATCGGTCTTACTGCCGTTGTCCTTGCCGAGCTGATAAAGGCCCCACGCCTGCCAGTAGAGCGCGTCGCCGGCTCGCTGCGTCAACGGATAGAGCTCGGCGAGCGACGCGAAGCTATTCGCCGCACGCCGATACTGTCGGTCGTCGAGCAGCGAGCGTGCGGAGCGAAAGAGTGAATCACTGGCGGCGCTGTCGCGCGCCGTGGGCTTGGCCGGCGGTTGCGCGCCGCCGACGGCAGCACCGGCGACCAGAGTAAGAACCACCATCAGAGTCTTACGCATATCGATTCCTCGTCGAATCAGGTTCCGCTCGGCAGTCGGCCGGCGGAGAGGTTGCGAATGTTGGAAATCACCGACCGCCGACGGATCGACTGCTCGATCAGGTCGAGATCCTCCGGCGAGTGCATACCGCGGTTGCTGTACTGAACGATTTGCGCGAGGACGAGCTCGAGGTCCTCGAGCAGTCGCTTCATCGTGGCGTCGTCTGCCGGCGCCGCGCTCTCCAGCAGACGCGTCTCACCGAGCAAATCGCGCGACCATTTCGCGAGCTGCGGGTCCACGTCTCCGCGGCGCGCCGAGGCGCGGAACGCGGTGATCATCGCCTCGCTGCCGACGACGTGGTTCACGACGGCGAGCCGATAAGCGACGTTCATCGAGTTGGGCTGATCGCCCAGCGACGACGGTGCGTCACCTCGGGCATTGTCCGTCACACTATCGGACTTGCCCGCGACCTGAACAGGAGCGGTCGTCACGAGATCCGGTCCGGCGTGCAGGGTGTCCCGAGGCACCGTGGCCAACGGAGCTTGTTTGCCTTGGTCGTCGTGGACTGGCGTTCGCTCGACACCACGGCCGATGGCGATTCCGACCGCGACCAAGCCTGCGGCGGCGACGCCGACGCCGGGCCATACCCCCCAATAGCGTCTCCGCCGCTCCGGGAGGGATGTCGGCGGCGCATCGGTTTGCGACCGTCGAGCCTCGGCGATGCGGTTCCAGATCTCGTCGCGCGGGACGGGACCGGGTTCGTTGTAATCGCGTGCCGCTCGGACGATCAGCTCGTCGGCACCGTCGGTCGGGGGCGTGTTGTGCGTCATACGATGTGGTCTCCTGCGAACGCGGCGAGCGCCAACCGCAGCTTCGCGCGTGCGTCGAACAGCCGTGCCTTCGAGGTGCCCACGGGAATGCCAAGCGTGCCCGCGATCTCGTCGTGCGTGTATCCCTCGACGTCGTGCATCACGAACACTGGGCGGAGCTTTTCCGAGAGCGCGTCGATCGCCGCGTGGAGCCGCGTGCGGAGATCCGAGGTCAATCCCGCCGGATTGCCGGCGGCGGGAAGCTCCGCGATCGAGTCCATGGTGTCACTGCGCACGCGCAATCGTTTCACCTTTCGCATCCCGTTCAGCGCGACCGAGACGGCGATCGTGTGCAGCCACGTGGCGAGCGATGAGTCGCCGCGAAACTGCTCGAGCCGCTGGAACGTGCGAATGAAGGCCTCCTGAGTGAAGTCAGCCGCCAGGTCCCCGTCGCCGGCCATCCGATGCATCAGCCGGTAGATCCGATCGACGTGCGCGTCGTACAGCGCCCGCTCAGCGGTGCCATCACCATCGATGCACCGAGCGACGAGCTGGCGATCCACGGCCCGCGGATCAGAGGCGAAAACTTGAGGCAGGGGTGAGCTCACGTGTGTCCCAAAGTCAGGCAATAGACACGAATCGGAAGGGGATGGTTGGGTTTGAAAAGGCGCAACCCTCCCATTCCGAGTTTCTCGTGGCTGGTGGGTTCGGCGCGCTGCGAGAAATCGGACGTCTGAAATCTGACGTCAGACATCAGATTAGGCGTGACGGTCGCGATTCCACCCGTCCAACGCGGGACATCGCCCAAAAACGCCGGGTCTGACGGCAGAGGTCCGATATCGGACGTCCGATTTCAAGCGGACAGCCGAACTATCCCAGGCGCAGCGAGTCCCCGAGTGGGAGCGCGCCGTTACCCAAGCGCAGCCGCAAGCTCCTCAACAATGTCCTTGACGGACCGTACGTCCTGGATTCCCCCCACGCTCTTTCCCGCCTGCCAATACTCACGTGCCCCCGCCGACGTCAGCGACGACTGCTTCAACCGGCGATGTGACGTAGCTGCGTAGATCGACCGCATCCAGTACTTCATCCTGCGGTGGCGTAGCATGTATCGCGCGATCGGGCCGGCCCGCAGACCCAGCCGCTGGATGTATTCATTGTTGAGCACGGCGACAGGAAGCCCTGTCAGCCGCTCTGTGAGGACGATGTCCGCCGGGTCGGCCGCGACGATCGCGCGCTTGTAGTCCTCGTGCGCCCGGCACTCGTTGGAGGCGATGAACCGCGTCCCGAGCTGCACCCCGTCGTAGCCCAGGTCCATCATCGCCCGAAAACCGCGCGCGTCTCCCACGCCGCCCGCGCAGATCACCGGGAGCCCGAGCGGCGCGACATCGTCGAACAGCGCCTGAGGCCCGAGCTTTCCGGGGTGACCTCCTGCCTCGCTGTTGACCGCGATCAGGCCGCGTACGCCATTCTGGGCGGCTTTTTCTGCCCAGCGTCGGTCGGTGACGTCATGATAGACGATACCGCCGACCTGAGCCGCCCGGTCGACCACCCATCTCGGATTGCCGAGCGACGTAATGAAGAACCGAACGCCCTCCTCGAGCGCGATGTCGACCCAACGGACGAGCCGTTCGTGATATGATCGCGACGATTTTTCGATCAGCGCGTTCATGCCAAAAGGGCGGTCTGTCGTTCGTCGGATAAGCCTCAGCCCCTCTCTGAAATCGTGGCCGTAGACGAAGGTCATCGACACCGGCTGCACGATCCCGATGGCGCCCGCGGCCGAGGCGGCGGCGACGAGCTCGGGGTTGGTGCAGGGATACATGGCCCCGCAGATGATCGGCAGATCGATCCCCGCGTCGCGGGCGAGGCGTGTTCGGTGTGCGACGGACATCGTCTCAGCGGTCGGCGAGCCCGATTGTGGGCCGATCGAGGAGTGTTGAAAAGAATGTGCTGAAGTACTTCACATTCACGCGCGAGTGAATTGTGAAATTAATCTGTTGCGCGGATATCACAAATCTGATCCGGACATGTACATCGCCGATTTCGCGCTCATCTCGCTCGATCCGCGTGTTCTGCACGACCGATCGCGTCGTTACGAGCTCGAGCACACGACAAACGACCGCGCGCGCTCGGCGGCTACGAGCGCCGAGCTCTCTACGATGACGCGTCGCCGCGCTGCGAGCGTCGCCCTCGGTGCCGCAACCAACGTCCGTGCGAGCTCTCCTGCGCCGGACTCGCACGTGAACGGACCGCCTCCCATGTTGGCGCGCCGACTCAGGAAGAGACAGTCCGCGCTGCCTATTTGGCTGTTTGTCCAATTTGCGCTCGCAAGGCGATCATCGCCGCGGGATCATCGCTGACGATCCCAATCACGCCACCCGCCCAGAGGCGCCGCGCGTCCTCGACCTCATTCACCGTCCACACGTGCGTGGGGACCTGGCAGGACGCCGCTGCCCGGGTGAGCCGGCCGACTGGGACGTTGATGCCGTACCGCTCCGGAATGCAAAGGGCCCGGTACGGCAGCGAGCGGGGGACCAATCCCACGGCGCTTCGCCAGTACAGCGAGACGACGTCGCGCCGAGCGGCGCCGATGGAAACCTTCGTTCCCCGGAAAGGCGTCAAGGCACGGATGTCCATCGAGTCGATCAACACGCGATCCTCGCACCCGTGGCGGCGGAAGAGCCGCAGCGCCTCCGGCGCGGCCTCGGCGACCTTGATCTCGATCAAGAGCGGAATCCCCGGGTACCGCTCCAGAAGGCCCTCCAGGGTGGGCACGCCGACGCCCTTTTCGGCGAAGGGGAAGCTCCGGCCTCCGTCCGGGGTGAATCGGGCTCCGGCGTCCGCCTGGGATAGCTGCGCGGCGGTGAGCCGTGCCACGTGGCCCGATCCGCCTGTGGTTCGATCGACGGTCGGATCGTGGATGACGACGACGACCCCATCGCCCGTGATCCGGATGTCGAACTCGATCGCGTCGACGCCGAGGCCGAGGGCGTAGTCGAACGCGGCGAAGGTGTTCTCGGGGAAACGGGCCGCGGCGCCGCGATGCCCGACGACGAGACGGGCGCCGGGATCGTATTCGGCGAGGACGTTCAAGACTCGCCTCCTTCGATCCCAGCGCCCGTGCTACCGCCCGACGAACGGGGCGGGGTCAGTACGTGTACGCGATCCGCGTCATGATCATGCGGCCGATCTTCGGCACACCGACGAAGCTCGCCACGCGATTGTCGAGCAGGTTCGTTGCGTTCAACGACCATCGCGGGGACCCGTTGACCGGAAGCACCCACGAGAATCCAGCGTCGATGAACGCGTTGACCGGCACCGGCGGATACGGCGTGGAGCCCGCCGGCAATCCGTACGAGTTGAACACTCCCGAGTTGACCGGGAATGCATCCGCGTAGCGGCCGCGCACCTCGATTCCATATCCGTGCTCTTGGCTGTCGTACCGCAACGTAGCTGTAGCACGGTGCTTTGGCGTGTTGGCGGCGAGCGGGTTCGCCGCTGTCGCGCCGGGCGCATCGGAGTAGACGTTCTTGTTGAGGTTCGAATACGTGGTTGCGATGGACCACCCCTGCGGGAGGAGGAAGTCAGCCGCGACGTCAAAGCCAGCCACATTGATGTAGCCGGGCGAGTTCTGGTACGAGAACACAAGGTACGGCTGCGTGTAGAGCGGGCTCTTGAACGCCGCTGCGCCGACGGGCACCTGCGCCATGACCGTCGCAAGCCCTGTCGCCAGCGCTTGGGCCTGTGCCGCGGCTTGGGCCGGCGGTACGCCCTGGGCGATCAGCGCCGCCGCGATGTTCGCGCCGAGGTATTGGCCCAGCTGCGTTCCGTTGAAGAGGATGCCCGGGTTGAGAATCTGCGTCGTTGGATCCGAGGGGCGCCGCTGGAACCACGCGTCGGCCTCGAGGCTCATACGCTGCGAGAACGATCCTTTGTAGCCGACCTCCCACGTGTTGGCGAAGTTGGCGCCGAGCGGCGCGTAGTTGGCCGGCACCGATCCGAGCGGCTTGCTCGTGTTCAGGTCGACCAGGACAGTCCCGACGTTCGCGTCGGTCGGCCGGAGGCCCTGAATCAGGGGCACGGCGGCGAGCAATGCTGCCTTGGCCGCGTCGCCTCCAAACTTGCTCGACGGCTGCGACGCGATGATCGCCTGAAGCGGACTGACGCCGCCGAAGGCCGCGTTAGGGGTAAGGAAGCCAGCGTAGGCCGATGCGGCCGACGCGCCGATCAAGCCGGGAGCATAGGGCGAGCGCATGCAGAGGGAACCAAGCGCGCCCGTACAGCTGTTTGCGAACTGCCATCCGGTCTTGGGCGGGTTGCCGAAGATCTGCACCGGCATGCCCGGCGCCGGCGTCTGACCCGAATACTGGTCGAGGAAGAACGAGAACGACGTGGGTGACGCGTACGCGCGGTTGAACGTGACGCGGAAGTTGTTGTTCGAATCCGGCTTGAAGATCAGTGCGGCGCGCGGCGAGAACTGATAGCCGTCGATGCGTGAGTTCGCGTCGACGCGAGCGGCCGCGAGAAAGTCGAACATCCTCGAGAGCGTCGTCGTCGTTTGAACGTAGCCACCGTACTCGTTGATGTTGTCGTCGTTCTCGTTGCGGCCGTCGATCGTGCCTTCGGTCTGCGGACGCGTGGCGAGATACTCGGCGCCGACGACGAACTTGGTGCGGCCCCACGAAAGTCCCTGCTGCACCTGCGTCGCGAGAATGCTCGACTTGTCGACGACGGGAATGCCGGTGCGCAAGTAATACGTGCCGTTGGCGTCGAGGCTGTCGGAATTTCCGGAGTTCGACTTGTCGTAGAAGATCTGCGCGAAGAAATTTTTGTGGTGGAGGCGCTCCTGGAGATTCAGATAGCTCCAGTCTTTCGCCTGCGCCGCGCCGAACGTCGTCGTGATCTCGCGGGCGCTGCCGATCATCGAGTAGCCGGCGCTCGAGATGAGCGTCGTGTTCTCGTCGAGCTTGTAGTCGAGGCGCGCCTCGCCGGCGTAGCGCTTGAGGTCATTGTCGTTGATCACGGCCTGACCTCGGCGTGACGGCGGAATGCGCGGATCGGTGCTCGAGTAGACCGTCGGTTGGTTGGGATCGGTGTACTCAAAATCCTTGGCGGTGAACGCCTCGGCCGAGAACTTGTACGCCAGTTTGTCTTCGGCGATGATGCCGGCGTGGCGGAAGCTGCCGCGGACGAGCGACCGTTCGCCGCCGTCGAGCGTCAGCGACGTGCCGGCCGACTGGAACGGCGACTTGGTGATGACGTGCAGCACGCCGTTTCCGGAGTTCGGGCCGTAGAGCGCGGCCGCTGGTCCCTGCAAAACCTCGATTCGATCGATGTCCTCGTTCGTGCCCGTGAAAAGCAGCGGCACGTTGACGCGCAGCGACGGCACGCCGGCATACCGATAGTCCTGCAGCATCAACATCTGCGTGGAGAACGCGTTGTTGAACCCGCGCGACACGATGTTCGCCTGCGCCAAACCGCCGGCTGAGATCGACAGTCCCGGCACCGCCTTCAAATGGTCGGTGACGGTGAGCGACGGCCGCTCTTCGATCTGCGCCGACGTGACGACGGAGATCGGGTTTGGAGAATCCTGAATACGCTCGGGCTCCGCGCCGGAGGTGGCGGTCGTGACGACCTGCTCGAGCTGAGCGGCGATCGGCGTCATCGAGAAGTCGAGCGTCGCGGTCTGACCGCCGCGGACCGCGAATCCATCCACGCTCTTTTTCGCGAGGCCAATGCGGGCGGTGACGGTCACCGTGTACGCGCCGGCGGGCAGATTGGATAGGGTATACTTGCCGTCCGCGCTCGATCGCACGGTGACGTTTCCATTGCCGCCCGCGCGAAGCGCGTTGATCGTCGCGTTTCCGACGGGCTGACCCGAAAGGGCTTCCGTCACGCGACCGCTGATGGTGCCGGTCTGGCCGGCCGCCGGTGCCGCCGCGACTGCAGCGGCAAGCAACGCCAACCACGCACGTCGCCAGGGAGAGCTGCCCGAACCATAGGTGGCGCGCGGGCGCACGACGGAGCGTACGGTCTGCAAAGACATGCAGGTCTCCGAAGGGGGGAGTAGGGAACCCGGAACGGGTCGGGTGGGTGGGGCACCGACCAACGCCTCCGACGAAAGATCGAGTTCGTCGAGGGGCGCTCTCGATCATAAGAAACGGACGTGGAATTACAAGTACGTCATGTGTCGTAGAAACGCCGACAGTGCGCCGCCAACGCGCGTGCTAAGACACCTGTCTGTCGTTTGAACGCTGAGAAATGGTTTATGGATCAAGAACCAGGGCGGCGTACGCCCGAATTCGGTGACGAAGCGGCGCGTCGATCGACTCGCCGATGCCGACCTGGGCTCGCGCGGACGGCGTCCCGACCATCGCGATCGGCGAAACCGATTGGGTCCACTCGATCCCGGCCACGCGCTGCCATTGCGAGAACGATCGGCCCGCCGGCGCCGTACTGCCCCCCCACCAATACAGCGCGAGAGGCTGTGTTTGGAGCGAGGCTCTGTAAGTAAACGCTGATGAACCAACCATGATGGCCGACGGCAGGACAGGCATCGGCAATCGCTGTGACACGACGATGCTCGGCAGCAGCCCGACCGGACCGCCCCCGATGGCGATTTGCTCGAACACTGGCGCATCGGCGTTCGTGCGCGCGTACGTGGCCGTCGCCGCCAGTGGGAACGTACCGCGCCCGGAGAGCGCGAGTCCCGCCGTAGCGACGATGCGCTTGACGGGCGCGTCGAACGTTTGGCCCAGCGTGCCGCGTGCGACGAGCGATTCGGTGAGCGTCGCGGCGTCGCTGCGCTGTAGGGCCGCGAGACTGGCATCGGCAAAGCCGATGCCCCGCGTCGTCGACACTCGAGGGAGGATCGGGGCGTTGGGATTCGCGAGGCTGAGATCGGCGACGCTGCCGCCAAGGCGATAGCGGAACGCCCAGGAGTCGTAGAGAAGATTCCCGTCGAGCATGGCGTCGCCGCCGATCAGCCGCGAATCGAAGCGAACGCTGTCGGAGAACATGCCATGCAGATCATTGGCAAGCGCCGACGTCCGCTGCGTGACGCCGAACGCGTCGAACCGAATGCCCGGCCGGGTCCCAAACCACTCGCCGGTGGCCGAAGCCCCACGCCACTGGGCGGGCTCGCCGGCGAAGCCCTGCAGCATGAGTGCACTTCGACCGATCAAGTCGCGCGTGGTCAACGCGAGGCCGCCCCCGGTGCCATCCGCGTCGGTGCGCGGAACGGGAAGCCAGAGAAAGATCCGCGGCGCGAGACCAAACGGACGAGGCGACGACGGAACCGTCATCGAGAACGCGCGCGATGTCATCGGCGAGACCGCCGCCGCGGGGGTGAGGCTGGCCGTGATCCGCGCGCCGATCGGAACCGCCATGCTCCACGTCAGTCGGCGCAAATCGTAGCCGCGAGCGTACAGCGAGAGGAACCACACGGTGGCGTCCGCCGGGTTCGGCTCGGCCGCAACCGCGGCGCCGGTGACGTCGGTGAGCTGCCGCCGCTCGTGCGTCGCGAGGTTCACGCGTTCGATTTGCGGCACGCCGGTCGCGTCGGTCGTCGTGACGATGGACGTCGAGTCGTGCCAGGCAGCGTCGTACGCATCGACGTTCTCGAGGCCGAGCACCGGCGTGGCCGCGCCCGTCGCGAGGTCGACCACCCGAAGGCGCCATCCTTCGCGCGTGTGCACCGACACGACGGCGCGCTTTCCGTCGCGCGAAACACGCGGCCGGAAGTAGGACTCGTCCGTCCCACCCTCGGCGAGGACGCGAACGGCGCCGCTTTCGAGATCCACCGAGACGAGCTCGCACCAACCGCTCCGGCAGCGAGTGGCGATGGCGCTCCGCCCGTCGGGACGCGGATCGGCATTCGTGAGGCTCGCGCCGCGAGTGATGCGATGGACGGATGAGCGCTGCGGGTCCCAGATGTAGAGATCGGGCGCGCTCGAGCCATCGCCGCGTGGCGTGTTTCGCGACACGAGGACGCGGCGGCCGCGCAGGAAGCGAGGAGATTCGTACGGGGCCCCGGCGCGCGGCTGAAGGCTGGCGAGCACTTTTTTCGGCTGCGGATACATCGGCCGCGCGGGGACGTCGGCGGAGTCGCGGGCCAGAAGCATCGAATCGCGTCGCGCTCGGCCGGTGTCGGCCTCTGCTGCCGTTCCCCAGATGACGAGTCGTGAGGGCAGAATCGGAGAGCGCAGTAGGATCGCGACGCGCCGGCCATCCGGCGAGATGGCTGGATCGCCAGTGTACCACGAGAGACGCTGTACGATGTCTCCCGTGTCGGCGCCGACTTCGATCGCCGGGCGAGTGGCGAGCGCGTTACCCGTGAGATCAGCGGTGAACCGGCCGTACAACACGGAAGCCGATTCACCGAACACGCCGCGAAACGCTTCGTCGAACGAACGATCCTGCCGCGCCGTCATGCGCCGCCACACGAATACCAGACTCGAATCGCCGCCGCGATCGGCGAGCCATTCCAGAAACGCCGACCCGGCGAGGTAGGCAAACGCGCCGCCCTCGAACGCGCCCGACGAATTCAAATTCTCATATCGCGGCAGCTGGCCCTCGAGCGCGAGCTCGCGCAGCAGCGCGGGCCGCCACACGCCGTGGGGCCGACCCGAGCCAGTAACGCGTCCCTCGATGAAGGTCGCATAGCCTTCGATCACCCAGCGGGGGGCCCGCTCCGCGATCGGCCCGACGTCGATGGGAAGCGCGCGCTGGAGGGACTCGAGTATGCCGTGGCTACGCGACGGACGAGCGAGGTGCGCGATGTGGCCGAACTCGTGCGAGACGAGCATCTCGCCCCAGTCGCGAAATTCGCCGATGTCGTCGCGCGGGTCGGGAGGGGAAGCCCAGAGATAGATCGTCGGCCTTTTCAGAAAGGGCCACGCCGAACCATTGGCCGTCGAATATGGATTGTCGACGACGACCTGTGTCTTCCGCCTCGGCGCGTAGCCGACGACGTGCGCGACCGCCGAGTCGATCGCGTCGGCGCGCTCGGCGATATGCCGGGTCCAGGTCTCGAGCGGAAGCGGATAGTGAAACGCGAACCGGCGCGTTTCGATCGTGCGCCAGGGCAGCCAGGTGCGGACGACGAACTGCGCGGAGGCTGCGACCGGAATCGCCGCTAGGAAAAGGAAAAGCGCGGCGGCGCGCGCCGTGGCCGCGATCCCTATTGCTGACTTTTGGCCGGGGCGAGCCGGTCTTGCAGCCACGTAAGCGGAATCACGAACAGCGGCGTGAGGAAAAAGCCGAGCAGCGTGTTCAGCCAGATCAGCGCTATGTAGAAGCAGCCGAGGCCGAGACCCACCCAGAGAGTGCCGAAGGGACCGTGCGTTTCCAAATGAGCGCTCCTGACGCGTGAGCAAGCGGCAAGAAGTATAGCAATCGAGGGGTACCGCTTCCAGCGCCGAGGCGCGACATCCGCACGCCGCGGGCTATCTTGACCGAGTGTCTCCCTCGCTCGCGGATTCCATTTTTGGCGGCGTCGCCGCCTCGTTGGCGCCTCACGACCGGATCGTCCTCGCCGTTTCGGGCGGGCTCGATTCAATGGCGCTGCTCGACGCCGCCGCGGCGGTGATGGAGCGCGAGCGTCTCCTGATCGCGACGTATGACCATGGGACGGGCGCCGCGGCCAGAGACGCATGCGCGCTGGTTCAGCGCGAGGCCGCGGCTCGAGGAACCGAGTGCGTCGTGGGTCGGGCGCGCGGGCCGCTTCCCGGCTCGGAGGCGGCGTGGCGCGACGCGCGCTGGTCTTTCCTTCGCGAAGTGGCCCGCGCGAGCCGCGCGACCATCGCGACGGCGCACACCGCGGATGACCAGATCGAGACCGTGCTGATGCGCATCATGCGCGGCGCGGGTCCGCGGGGCATGGCCGCGCTGCTGGCGCGCGGCGAGGTGTTGCGGCCGTTGCTCGACGTACGTCGATCCACGCTGCTCAACTTCGCGGCCGCTCGCGGTGTCGAATGGGTCGAAGATCCCACGAACGCGTCGCGACGATTCCTGCGAAATCGGATTCGACACGACCTCCTCCCCGCGCTTCGCCGCGTGAACCCGCTCATCGACGACGAATTGTTGGACCTCGGGCGACGCGCGGCGGAATGGCGGCTCGAAACCGATTCCGCAGCCGACGTCATATCGAGAGTGGATCCGGTCGCGCGTACGGCCGACGTTCGACTCGCCGCGATTCGGGGTCTCGACGCCGGCCAGGTCGCCGTACTTTGGCCGGCTGTCGCGGCGCGAATCGGCGTCACGCTCGATCGTCGAGGCATCAGTCGCGTGGCTTCGTTTTCGAGCAGGTCGCGCGTCGGCGCGCGGATTCAGGTTTCAGGCGGCTGGGAAATCGTTCGGTCACGACACGCCCTTCGACTCCGTTCCACGCCCGGGAGACGGGAGACCGACGAGACCCTGTTGGACCTCTCGAGCGAAACGCGGTGGGGCGGATGGACGTTCTGGTCAGCAAGCGGGTCGGGCCGGGCTTCCTCGACCCCCAGTGGCCAGTTGGAATGGAACGCTCGGCTGCCAATCGATCAGCCGTTGCGGGTGAGGGAATGGCGTCCCGGCGACCGGCTCATCGGTGGCGCGGGAGGGACGGGACGGAAGGTCAAGCGGCTGTTGAACGACGCCGGTGTCACCGGTCACGAACGGCAGGGCTGGCCCGTAGTACTGTCAGGAGATCGAATCGTCTGGATTCCTGGAGTTCGCCGCAGCGACGCGGCAACCGCACGGTCCGCGGGCGCGCGGGGCCAACCCATCCTAACCTTTTCCTGTGCACGCAACGGCGGCTGATCCGCGACTCCTGGGTCGCGACGTACGACGGATCGTCTACTCGGAGCCCGAGATCGCGGCTCGCGTCCAGGCGATCGGGACGGAGATCACGGCGACGTATCCAGACGGCGAACTATTAGTGCTGGGTCTCTTGAAGGGCAGCTTTATATTTCTAAGTGACTTGGTGCGCCAGATTCGGCGGCCCCTGCAGGTCGACTTTCTCGTGGCTGCGAGCTACGGCGACTCGACCGTGTCCAGCGGGAACGTGCGTTTGGTGTACGACCCCGAGACCGAGCTCGAGGGTAAGCACATTCTCCTCGTCGAGGATATCGTCGATACCGGTCGTACATTGAATCGCCTGATGGATTTATTGTGGGCACGGAAGCCGCGATCGTTGGAGATATGCGCGTTGCTTCATAAGCACATCGCCAAGGAACTTCGGTATCCGACGCGATTCATCGGTTTTGATGCACCCAACGAGTTCCTCGTGGGGTATGGTTTGGATCACGCAGAGAACTTCAGGCACCTTCCGTACATAGCGAGCTTGCGGTAATGCCACTTCCGATGCAGCCGAAAAACAAGAAGGAGTTCAGTTGGGGACGGTTCTCGAAGACCGTCGCTTTCTGGGTTCTCCTCATCCTCATTCCTGTCGTCCTCATCCAGCTCTCGGGCACAAAATCCGAGGCGTCGAAGCAGATCTCGTACACGCAGTATCGAGACGAGCTGGACCACGGGAACATCGCCAAGGTGACGATCACCGCCGGCAAGATGGTGAACGGCACCGTCAAGCAGCGGATCACCGTCCCCGGCAGCGACCAACAGTACAAGAACTTCAGCGTCCGTCTTCCGGTCGAGAATTCGGAAGCCGAAGTCGCCGCGCTGAACGCCAAGAACGTCGCGATCGACGCGAAGGACGCCGGCGTCTCCGTCACGGCGTGGGTCGTGAACTTCGTGCCGTGGCTGATCGTCATCGGCTTCTACCTGTTCGTCTTCAAGCAGATGCAGGCAGGCGGAGCCAAGGCCTTCTCCTTCGGTAAGTCGAAGGCGAAGCTGCTCACGGGCGACACGCCGAAGGTCACGTTCGCCGACGTGGCGGGTGCCGACGAAGCCAAGCAGGAGCTTCAGGAAATCATCGAGTTCCTACGCGACCCGCAGAAGTTCACCAAGCTCGGTGGGCGGCTGCCGAAGGGCGCGCTGCTCGTCGGCCCGCCGGGCACGGGCAAGACGCTGCTCGCCAAGGCCGTGGCCGGCGAAGCGGGGCGTCCGTTCTTCTCGATGTCGGGCTCCGACTTCGTAGAAATGTTCGTCGGCGTCGGCGCGAGCCGCGTGCGCGACCTGTTCGAGCAGGGCAAGGCACACGCGCCGTGCATCATCTTCATCGACGAGATCGACGCGGTCGGCCGCCATCG
>Ga0157372_10001871_pt1 | contig 22853 bp, 23 predicted proteins | sample C55metaG_FD_115307 | JGI IMG/M metagenome (GOLD analysis project Ga0157372, IMG submission 115307) | Corn rhizosphere microbial communities from Kellogg Biological Station, Michigan, USA - C5-5 metaG | ecosystem: Host-associated > Plants > Roots > Rhizosphere > Soil | place: USA: Michigan... | reverse complement strand
GCCAGCCGTGAACGCACGAATGTCGGCAGCGTTGCAGAAGGTGGTTCTGCACGTCATCTGCAAGCATTGCCGGAGCTGAAGATTCTTGAAGACGTGCGGGACACGTGGTCCCGCGTGAGCGCCGAGAAACAGCTGCGCGACGCCTTGGATAAGGTGCCGGTGAATGCCGGTCCGCTGAATTCGAGCAGCCTTGTGCATCGGTCACTGCTATTGATGCGCGAGGTCTCCCCCGATTATCTGCGGCAATTTTTGTCGTATGTCGATGCGCTTTCCTGGCTGGAACGCATGAGCGGGGATGGGGCCGCCGGTGGCCACGAGGCTGCTCGCAGTGGCGGAAAGGCGCGGGGCAAGGCGCGCTAAGAATTCCAGCGGTCCATCAGTCGGCAATGTGACATGGATATCACTGCCGGTTCTTTTGACCAGCAGGCACGCAAAAAAGGGAGCCGAGGCTCCCTTTTTCTTTGCGGCGGCTATTAGCTGTTGACCGCTGCGTCCTTGACCTTCTTCAGGGCACGGACCTTGACACGCACGGTTGCCGGTTTGGCTTCGAACCACTGGTCCACGCCGGTAAAGGGGTTCTTGCCAAAGCGGCGCTTGGTTGCCGGCACCTTGACCGACGTCACCTTGAAGAGGCCCGGCAGCGTGAATTCACCGGCGCCCTTCTTGTGCAGCGAAGCCACGATGGTGTTCTCCAGATGGAGCAGCACCGCCTTCACCGCCTTGGCGTCGACGGCAGCTTGTTCAGCCAGATGGCTCACCAGGCTCGCCTTGGTGAACGTGTCCTTCAAAGGCTTGAGGGTCGGCGTCGTTGCGGCAGGCTTCTTAGCCGGAGCGGCCTTCTTAGCCGGCGAGGCCTTCTTTGCAGCGGTCTTGGCAGCGGTCTTGGTTTTGGTGGCCATAGTGAGAATAGATGGTTGAGTAAAGTTGACCATTCAATGGAAGCAGCGCTGTGCAGCGCGCTTCGAGCAAGCATAGCAAAGGTTCAGCACCGTGGAGGCGTTATCTAGCCTGTTCGAGGGCCAGGGAACGCTTATTGCATGCGGTTTGGTCGTTTATCAACCCGTTGAGACACTCCAAGTCGGCACAAGCATGGCCCAACCAAAATCGTCGCGGAACGTGGTGAGCCCCGAAAATCCCGCGCCCGTGCTCGCCCGGCTGCGTCAATCCAAGATGACGCGCTCGACCCATGCGTACGTTCGCGGCAGCACCGTGAAGTTTTACGAGTGGCTGAGCGAGGTGCAGCCGCACACTTTCCCGGAGGGACCCGTCATCTGGATTTGCGGCGATTGCCATGTGGGTAATCTCGGCCCTATTGGCGACGCCTCCGGCGCCACGCGCATACAAATCCGGGATCTGGATCAGACGGTGCTTGGCAATCCTGCGCACGACCTGATTCGGCTTGGCGTGTCGCTGGCGACGGCCGCTCGCGGTTCGGACCTCCCGGGCATCGTGACCGCACGAATGGTGGAAGCGCTGATGTCGGGCTACTTGCACGGCATCGATCCGGATGCTGCGGTGCACCTGCCGCCGCGCCCCGCGTCCGTGCGCACTGCCATGAAGGCGGCGACTGCGCGCACCTGGAAGCAACTGGCCCAGGAGCGGCTCGATGGCGCGTCCCCCTCCATTCCTCTGGGGCATCATTTCTGGCCCCTCTCACGAGAAGAACGGCGCGAACTGAAACAACTCGTGAGCCAGCACGGGGTGGTTGCCCTGGTGGCATGCCTTTACGAAATGCCCGGCGAAGCCTCTGTCCGCGTTGTGGACGCGGCGTACTGGGTCAAAGGGTGCAGCTCACTCGGGCAGCGGCGCTATGCCGTCTTGCTTGCGGTCGACCAGGATCGCGGGCCGCGGTACCGGCTGATTGACATCAAGGAAGCGGGGAAGGCCGCTGCACCCAGTGCCTCTGCGGGCGAGATGCCCCGGATCAACGGCGAGCGCGTGGTCACCGGCGCGCGGTGTCTCTCTCCCGACCTCGGAAACCGAATGGCATGGGGGCGCATGCTGGGCAGCAGCTTTTTCATGCGTGAGTTGCAACCGCAAGATCTGAAGTTGTCTGTCGACAAGCTGGAGCACAAGGACGCCACGGTATTGGCCGCCTACCTGGGGAACATCGTCGGCCTTGCACATGGCAGCCAGATGCCGAGGGATGTCGCGATGGCGTGGCACCGCGAGTTGAAGGCGCGTCACGGCCGATCCATCAATGCGCCGTTCTGGCTCTGGTCTTCGATCGTCGACCTGCTCGGGTTGCACGAACGCCAGTATCTCGAACACTGTCGCGCCTGGGCCGGCTGATCTGCTGCGCCGCATCCATCTACGGGCACAAACGCTGCTATCAACGCTTCCAGGCCATCGTGAGTCAATCAACGATTGCGGATGGCGCTCGGCTGCACAGGTGCGCAGCCCAGACATCAAGGAGGTGGCGCGATGTATGTAGTGATGGGTGCAACCGGACATGTGGGGGCCGCAGTTGCAGAAACGCTGCTGGCGAGCGGAGAAGACGTGACGATCCTGACCCGGCGGCCGGAGCGCGCTGGGCGCTGGCGCGACAAAGGCGCATCGGTTGCGATGGCCGACGTGGAGGACGTCGATTCGTTAAGGGCGGCATTCCGGCGCGGGCGGCGCGCATTTCTGCTCAACCCACCTGCGGATGTTTCCGGCGACACCGACGCGACGGAGCGCCGGACGATCGCCAACATCCTCGCCGCGCTGGAGGATTCAGGGCTGGAGAAAGTGGTGGCGGCGTCAACCTATGGCGCGCGGCCCGGGCAGGGCATTGGCGATCTGACCACGCTGTGGGAGTTGGAGGAAGGCTTGCGTCGCCAGCCAATCCCGGCCGCAATCAATCGTGGCGCCTACTACATGACCAACTGGGCCGGCTTGCTGGAGACGGTTGCGCAAACAGGCAAGCTGCCGAGCATGTATCCCGCCGACATGCCCATGCCGATGGTGGCACCGGTCGACCTTGGCGAGGCGGCAGCGGCGCGGCTTCTGACAACGCTTGACGACGTGGGCGTGCGCTACGTGGAAGGCCCGCAGCGCTACACACCGCGGGATGTTGCGCAGGCGATGTCACGCACGCTCGGTCGCGAGGTCGCGGTTGAAGTTGTGCCGCGAGACCGCTGGGAGGCCATCTACAAGGGGCTCGGTTTCTCCGATGAAGCTGCCCGCGCCTATACACGGATGACGGCCGTAAGCCTGGACGAGGGTTTCGACAAGTCGGGTGACATTGTGCGCGGCCACGTATCGCTGTCGGATTTCATTGCTGCGGCGGCGCATGCGTGATGCCCCCGCAATGACCGCCGTCGCACTTTGCTACGCGACGAGATGGACGAGAAGCGCACCGTTCAACCCGGCCACCAGCACAGCCCCCGCCGTGGCCAGCACAATCAGGCACTGACTTGCGGCGTGCTGTCCCATCAAATCGGGCCGGCGCGCCAACCAGATCAGTGCCGCCATGGGAAACGGCACCACCATGCTCAGAATGACCTGGCTGAGCACAAGGGCGCGTGTGACATCCATACCCGCCCCGATGACGATGAACGCAGGCACCATGGTGATCAGCCGGCGCATCCAGACCGGCAAACGCACACGCAGGAAACCCTGCAGCACCATCTGCCCGGCCAGTGTGCCGACCACTGAGCTGGACAATCCCGACGCGATCAGCCCGACCAGAAACACCAGCCCGGCCGATGCCCCGAACAGCGGCGCCAACGTGACGTAGGCATCCTCAATGCCGGCCACCTCCGCATGTGTGCCGTGAAACGCGCCCGCTGACACCATCACCATGGCCAGGTTGATGCAGCCGGCAGCGGCCAGCGCGGCCACCACCTCGCGGTTGGAATACCGAAGCAGTTGCGACGTCTCCGATGCGCTGCGCGGGCGCACACGCGCATTGACCAGCCCCGAGTGCAGAAAGAGCGCGTGAGGCATCACCGTGGCCCCGACAATCCCCGCCGCCAACATGAACGCATCGGGCGGCAGCGCTGTGGGCACCAGGGTTTGCCGGAGCGCGGCCGCCCACGAAACGGGCAAGATCCACACTTGGACGATGTAAGAGATACCGATCACGGCCACCAGCGCGCCGATCATCAGCTCGATATGGCGGAACCCGCGCGCCTGCAGCGTCAGCAGCAGATAGGTCAGCACACCGGCGACAACCATGGCGTGCAGCAACGGCATGCCTGTCAGGAGCGCGATGCCCACGGCGGCACCCACGAACTCCGCAAGGTCGGTCGCCATGGCCGCAAGCTCGGCGATCAGCCACATGCCAAGCCCGGCCGGCGCGGGCAGATGCCTGCGACAGAGCTGCGCGAGATTCTGGCCCGTCACAATGCCCACCCGTGCTGAGAGCATCTGGAACAGCATCGCCACCAGGCTGGATGCGAGCACAACCCAGAGCAACTGATACCCGTATCGCGCACCGGCTTCAATGCCGGTGGCGATGTTGCCCGGGTCGGTATACGCCACCGAACCCACCACGGCCGGCCCGACAAACGGGATGAACGTGCGCCAACCACGTCGCCGGCCTTCCAACGCTTCGCGCGCGTGGGCAACGACGCATCGCGATGCAGAGGGGGTGTCGTTTTCAAGCGCGAGACTGTCGTCCATGGAATCTCCGGAATAGATGGCGCAGGGCCCCTCCGCAACGCTCGTACCCGATCGCTCGCAGGCCAGGCGTGCGGCGTGCGATGGAACGGGTGTTGCGGAGGAGGGTGGCGCCATGAAGGCGCTCACCCATTCCCGGAGAACCCCCATGTTCATGCACAACAAGCGATTGCAGTACACCGTTCGGGTCAGCGAAACCAATCCCGGCTTGGCCAACCTGCTGCTGGAGCAGTTCGGTGGCCCGCAAGGCGAGCTTGCTGCCGCCATGCGCTACTTCACGCAAGCCGTTGCCGAAGAAGATGCAGGCCGCAAGGACATGCTCTACGACATCGCGACGGAGGAGCTGAGTCACCTGGAGATCATCGGCACCATCGTCGCCATGCTCAATCGCGGCGCCAAGGGGGAATTGGCGGAAGCGGTGGATGAGCAGGCGGAGCTGTATCGCAAGCTCAATGGCGCAGGTAACGACAGCCATGTGACGCAGGTGCTTTATGGCGGCGGCCCGTCGTTGACGAACTCGGCGGGCGTTCCGTGGACGGCGGCCTATATCGATTCGCTGGGCGAGCCGACGGCGGACCTGCGCTCGAACATTGCGGCCGAAGCACGCGCCAAGATCATCTATGAACGGTTGATCAACGTGAGCGATGACCCCGGTGTGCGCGACGCGCTGCGCTTTCTCATGACGCGCGAAGTGTCGCACCAGAAGTCGTTCGAGAAAGCGCTGTATGCCATCAACGGCAACTTTCCCCCGGGCAAGCGGCCGCCGGTGCCTGAGTTCAGCGACGCGTATTTCAAGATGTCGCGCGGTGGCCCCATCGTGCAGGCGCCGTGGAATAGCGGCACGGGCCTCGAGCTGGTCTCGGACCCGCCCGTGCCCGTCGACGGCGGGGACGGCAACGCATCGGTCAACCTGACCGACGCCGAGCTGGAAGCGCTTGAAGCCATGAAGACGCGCCTGGCGTCGGATCCGGCTGTCGATCCGACGACCGGCGCGGAGCTTGGTGAAACGAAGGCGTAACGTCCACGTAACGACCGCACCCAGGCCCGGGTGCTGCGCCGCTCGGGCCTGGACATTGCGTCTACGCCAGGCGCTGGCTGTTTCAATCGAACAGACATGGAGACGCTCTTGCATATGCAAGAACTGCTTGCGATCGCGGCGCTCACTCTTGCCGTGATTGCCATGTATTCCCTTGCTCGTGGCTTGCCCGCAGGTGTGTTCGGGACAGGCGGGCAACCACTCGCGCTGATGTATTCGGGCGTCAATCCGCCGCATCCTTTCTTGAACGGAAGGCGATGATGACGAGCAATACAGCGCACGAAGGCGAGGAGCGGTTCGAGTGTGCCGGCCATACCGTCACTGTCAGCGCGGAGCAAGACGCACAAGGCGTCTGGGTGCCACGCATCTCTGTCGCAAACGGTGAGCGCCAGTTCCAAATCCGGGAAATATCCCAGACGTGGCGCGGCTGGCATACCGAAGGCGAAGCCATTCGCGACGGCATGGAACAGGCCCGCTTGCTGCTCACGCATGAGCGGCCTTGAGTTCGGTGCTCTAAGCGCTGGGCCTACGGCTGAAGCGGCCAGACGCGGTCGTCAATCACTCCATAGAGCGCTTCGCCCGGCGCAACGGGTGCGGTCCACAACCCTGTGAACTCGCCGAATGCGGGTAGCAGCGCTCCGCGTTGTCCGAAGCGGAAGCACGGCAGCCGGAGCCGGTCTTTCCCGCGTCCGCTGATGACGATGCCTGGGTGCACGTGGCCCGCGATGACGTAGCGATCGGGCACCACCTGCGGCTCATGGCATAACGCGAAGGGGCCGATTGCCCACGGTTCTTCCACCACGTTGAATCGCAGGGCCGCAGGCGGGTCGCCCGCATGGCGGTCGTGGTTGCCGCGGACCAGCGTGCAGGCTACCTCTGCGTGTCGTGTGCGCCAGGCGTCGAGCGCGTCGATGGCCGCGTGCGCCTCGCGTGCGTGCAGCAGGTCGCCCAGCCACGCGATGTGTGCGACGGGCAGCCGCTCCAGCATGGCATCCAACCGGGCAACGGCCTGGACGGTGCTTCCTGCAGGCACCGGAACGCCGCGCGCGCGGAACGTCGCCGCCTTGCCGAAGTGCGCATCGGCCACCATCAGCATGCGTTGCGCAGGCCACCAGAGCGCGCGTTCGGGCAGCAGCCATACGGTCTCGCCCGCGCAGTGGATGACGAGGTCTTGGAGTGCGGTCATAGCAGTGGCAGCGGCTTTGATGGCTTGCGTGGCCGGCGGGTGCGGTGGCTGGACTTGCCTGCGGCGTCGGGCGACTCGGTCAAGCGCAAGGCGGCCTGCACGTCTGCATCGATCACCGGCCGTGTTGCGGCATCCGGATCGGTCGGCTCGGGGCCTGCCGCGCGCTCGGCTTCGGCCAGCATGCGGGCGATCCGATCGGCGAGTTTCTCGGTCGAGAGCTGCTCGCGAAAACGCTCCACCATCAACGGAAAGCCGAACGGCGAAGGCCGGGTCAGCGCGCGCAGTTCAAGCCGCAAACCACGCATGCGGATGAGGGCGGATTCTATGCGGTCAAGGTCCAGCTCCTGGCGCAGCACTTCCGTTTCTGCTTGCGAGAGCAGCAGGTTGCCGGGGTCGTGGCGCCGGAACACTTCATAGAACAAGCCGGACGACGCCTGCAACTGGCGCGCGCTCTTGTGTGCGCCGGGGTAGCCCTGGAACACCAGCCCCGATACGCGTGCGATCTCCCGAAAGCGGCGTTGCGCCAGTTCTCCGGCGTTGAGGCTGGCCAGCACATCCTGCATGAGCGTGTGGGTGGAGAAGAGTTCGCCACTGGCAAGCAGCGCGGGCCAGTCGATGGGCGTGGCCGACAGGAGTTCGAGGCCGTAGTCGTTGAACGCCAGGGAGAACGTGGCCGGTGTGCGATTGGCTGCGCGCCAGCCCAGCAAGCTTGCCAGCCCAAGGTGCGCATGCCGCCCGGCAAACGGGTAGAGAAACAGATGCCAGCCCTCGCGGGAGTGCAGGGTTTCGGCCACCAGCGTTGCGGTGGTGGGCAGCGCAGACCAGCGCGCCTGCAGCTCCAGCAGCGGGCGTGCGGCTTCCATTTCGGGGCTGTCGAAACGCGCATGTGCCGCCGCATCGAGCTGCGCGACCACCGCGTGCGCCAGCTCGGTAGAAAGCGGCATGCGACCGCCGTTCCAGCGTGGCACGGCAGCGCGTTTGCCGGTGGCACGCCGCACATAGGCCGTCATGTCCTGCACGCGCACCAGCTCCAGCAGGCGGCCCGCAAACAGAAAGTTGTCGCCGGGGCGAAGCCTGGCAATGAATCCTTCCTCGATCGACCCCAGCGCACCGCCGCCGGATGCGCGCCACCAACGCACAGTCATCATTGCATCGCTGACGATGGTGCCGATGCTCATGCGGTGGCGCCGTGCGAGCCGTGCATCGGGCACGCGCCAGATGCCGTGTTCATCTGGCGTGACGCGGTGGTAGTCGGGATATGCGGTGAGCGAGTGGCCGCCTTGTCGCACGAAGTCGAGCGCCCATTGCCACTCGTCGTCGCGCAAGTCTCGGTAGGCCCAGGCGCGGCGCACTTCTTCCAGAAGCGCGTTGGGCACGAAGCCGCCGCCCAGCGCCACCGTCACCAGATGCTGGACAAGCACATCGAGCGGCTTGTGCGGCGAGGTGCGGGCTTCCACGTGGCCCGACATGGCGGCTGCGCGGGCGGCCGCGCCTTCCACGAGTTCAAGGCTGTGCGTCGGCACCACCGTTACGCGAGAGGGCCGGCCCGGCGCGTGGCCCGATCGCCCAGCACGCTGCAACAGCCGCGCCCCGCCCTTGGGCGAGCCGATCTGCAATACGCGTTCCACCGGCAGAAAATCGACGCCCAAATCCAGGCTTGATGTACAGAACACCGCCTTGAGCATGCCTTGCTTGAGCCCGGTCTCGACCCAGTCGCGCGTTGCGCGGTCCAGTGAGCCGTGATGCAACGCAATCAGCCCCGCCCATGCCGGCCGCGCATTGATGACGGCCTGGTACCACAGCTCCGCTTGCGAACGCGTGTTGAGAAACACCAGCGCGGTGGTGGCACTTTCCAGCTCTTCCAGCACGTGGTGCAGCATCGCCATACCCAGGTGCCCGGCCCATGGAAACCGCCCTACACCGTCGGGCAGCAGTGTATCGATCTCCATGCGCTTGGGCAGATGGCCTTGCACCAGCGTGCCGGCGGCGGGCGTCGTCGCATCGCCCAGCGCGTCCATGGCTTCCGCCAGGTTGCCCAGCGTGGCTGAGAGGCCCCACACGACTAGCCCCGGTGACCACGTGCGCAGCCGCGCCAGCGCCAACTGCACCTGCACGCCGCGTTTGTTGCCCACCAGTTCGTGCCATTCATCGACGACGACCACCCGCACAGAGCCCAGGGCTTCACGCGCATCGGCGCGCGCGAGCAGCAACGACAGGCTTTCGGGCGTTGTCACCAGGGAGGTGGGCAAACGGCGCGATTGCGCGGCACGCTCGGCACTGCCGGTGTCGCCGGTGCGCTGCCCGAGGGTCCAGTGCGGCGCCAACGCCTGTGCGGCGTCGGTCAATGCGCGCGTGGTGTCGGCCGCCAGCGCACGCATGGGTGTAAGCCACAGCACCGACAACGGCGGCGCGCCGCTGCGCCCGCGCACTTGCGCCAACCGTTGCAGCGCACCGAGCCAGACGGCATAGGTTTTCCCCGCACCCGTGGTGGCGTGCAGCAGGCCTGATTCGCCGCGCGCCATGGCCGACCACACGGCGCGCTGGAACGGCATTGGCTCCCAGCCGCGCGCGGCAAACCATGCATCAAGATCGGGCATTGCGGGTTCGTTCATGACGGCGGCAGCAGGCTTTCCAGCGTCTGCAAGGTATCAGCTTCGGCAACGGGCTTGTCATGGCGCCAGCGCAGCATGCGCGGAAACCGCACAGCGATGCCGCTCTTGTGGCGCGCGCTGCGTGCAATGCCTTCAAAGCCGAGTTCGAACACCAGCGTGGGCGTTACGCTGCGCACTGGGCCGAAGTTCTCCACCGTGGTTTTGCGGATCAACGCGTCGACCTGGCGGATCTCTGCGTCGCTCAGGCCGGAGTACGCCTTGGCAAAGGGCACCAGCTTGCGCTCCGGCACGTCGGGCGGTGCATCCCATACGGCGAAGGTGTAGTCGGTGTACAGGCTCGCGCGCCGGCCGTGGCCACGCTGCGCATAGATGAGGACGGCATCGACCGAGAACGGATCGATCTTCCATTTCCACCACACGCCCACATCCTTGGTGCGGCCGACGCCGTAGCGCGCGTCGCGCCGCTTGAGCATCAGCCCCTCCACGCCAAGCTCGCGGGAGGCTTCACGCTGCTGCGCAAGATGCTGCCAGTCGTCGCCTTGAAGCAACGGAGACAGCTCCAGCGCCGGATGGATGCATTCGGCAATCACACGTTCGAGTTGCGCGCGCCGTTCACTTTGCGTGCGCTCGCGCAAATCCTGCCCTTGCCATTCGAGTAGGTCATACACCAGCAGCACGGCTGGCGCCTCTCGCAGCACGCGCGCGTTCAGCGTTTTGCGGCCGATGCGTTGCTGAAGCAGCGCAAACGGCTGGACGCGGCCCGCTTGCCACACCACGATCTCGCCATCGAGCACGGTACCGGAGGGCAAGACCTCCGCCATGGCGGACAGCTCGGGAAAGCGATCGGTGATGAGTTCCTCGCCGCGCGACCACAGCCATGCGCTGTCGGCCCGGCGCACGAGTTGCGCGCGGATGCCATCCCACTTCCATTCGATTTGCCATTCAGCGGGGTGGCCGAGCAGCGTGTCGAAGGTTTGCACGTCGGCCTGCAGCGGATGCGCAAGGAAGAAAGGATATGGGTGCCCGGTATCGAGCGCGTGGCCGTCGGCACTGGCATCGGCCAGCAGCGCGCGATAGCGCTCGGGCGTGGGTGCCTGGCCGATGTCGGTATAGCCCATCAGCCGTTGCGCGACGTGCTTGGGGTCGGTGCCGCCCACTTCGGCCAGCGCGCGCGTGACCAGCAGTTTTGACACCCCCACGCGAAACGCGCCGGTCATCAACTTCATCAACACCAGCCGCGCTTGCAGTGGAAGGCCCCGGCACAGTTCCGCAAGGCGAGGCAGTACCAGCTCGGGCGGCTGACCGCGCAATGGCAGCAAACGTGTTTCCATCCACTCGGCCAGGGTGGCGTCGTCTGTGTGATCCGCATCGGGCAGGACGAGGGCGATGGTCTCAGCCAAGTCGCCCACGGCTTGGTAGCACTCCTCAAACAGCCAATCCGGCAAGCCGGATGTGGTCTGCGCAAAGCTCGCGAGCACGCGCACGGGCACCAGCTGGCGGGGCTTGCCGCCAGCGAGGAAGTAGACCGCCCAGGCGGCGTCGGCATCGGGCGCGGTGCGCAGATATGCCACCAGTGCGGCCAGCTTGCCGTTGCTCGACGTGGTGGCGTCGAGCTGCGCGTACAGATCGGCAAAGGCTCTCATGGCGCGGGCGGATCCACTGGCGCGGACGTGTCGCGTGCTTCGGCTGCATCGCCTTCTTCGCCGTCGTCGCCATATTCGGTGGCGAAGGCGCGCGCATCCAGGCCACGCTCGCACAGCCAGCGCACCATCGGGGCCACTTGCCCGTGCGTGACATAGACCCGCGTGGCACCTGTGGCGTCAATGGCCTGTAGCAAGCCGGGCCAGTCGGCATGATCTGACAGCACGATGCCGCGATCGACGCCGCGCCGCCGACGCGCCCCGCGAAGCTGCATCCAGCCGCTGGCAAACGCATCGGCATAGTCGCCAAAACGGCGCATCCACGGCGTGCGTTGTGCGGATGGCGGGGCCAGCACGAGTGCGCGTCGCAAGTCTGCACGCGGCACGTCGGTCACAACTTGTGTGGGTGGGAGCGCAACGCCCGCGTGCCGATAGGCGGCGTCTAACTGCAGCATGGCGCCGTGCGAAACAATCGGCCCAATGCCGGTATCGAGCCCCGAGAGAATGCGCTGTGCCTTGCCGAACGCGTAGCAGAACACAACGCTTGCGCGGCCCGCCTCGGCATTGCCGCGCCACCAAGCGTTGAGCTGCGCAAAGATCTCGGTCTGCGGGCGCCAGTGATAGATCGGCAGTCCGAAAGTGGATTCGGTGATGAAGGTATTGCAGCGCACGGGCTCGAACGGTGTGCAGGTGCTGTCCGCCTCGACCTTGTAGTCGCCGGACACGACCCACACGTCACCGCCATATTCCAGCCGCACCTGCGCAGACCCCAGTACATGCCCCGCCGGATGAAAGCTCAACCGGACCCCGTGATGGACGATGGATTCACCGTACGGCAGCGTCTGCAGGGGGATGTCGGCCCCCAGCCGCGCGCGCAGCACGCCCGCCCCCGGAGCAGCAGCCAGGTAATGCTGGTGCCCGACGCGGGCATGGTCACTGTGAGCGTGCGTGATGACGGCACGGTCAACCGGGCGCCATGGGTCAATGTAGAAGTCGCCTGCCGGGCAGTACAGGCCGCTGGGCGTTGTCACGATCAGGTCTGCCGCGCTGGTCATCGCTCGCTCTCATTGGGTGCCCCTATCTGACGCCTGCGCCAGCGTTAACGCAATGGCTGCTTGCGCACGGGCTCGCCGCGCATGTCGGCCGGGCCGCCGGGGCCTGCTGCGGCATTGGTGCCCGAAGGATCATTGCTGCCGCCAGGCTCGCGCGATCCTACGGGCGTGTCCGTAGCCAGTGGGTCAGACGATTTTGGCGCAGATGCCGGCATGGTGTCCGGGTACCGTGACAAGGAGTGTTTTGCCGTCTTAGGTTGAGCCGCTGGTGCGGCGTCTGGCGATGCCGGATGCGGGGCAACGGGCTGTGCGAGCGAAAGCGCGCTGCCAGTCGTCGATACCAGGAAGAACAGCCAACCCGCTGCTGTTCGCTTTGTCACTCGTAATGCGTGATGCATGCGTGGCCTCCGTTGCGCTCCCGTGGCGGAAGCAGCCGGCATGCCCGGTCTGGTGATCGGTGGGTGCGGTGCAGTGAGCTTCGCGGCCCGCGGCGCCGGTTTGCCATGTCTTCAATGGTGGGAAAAAAGGGACGGTCGGCAGCCTCGGGGCAGTTCAGAAGTTGATCTGTATCAGCCAGCGAAGGCCAGCATCGGCGTACCGTGAAGCCTATTAGAAAGAGCCATTCAATAGGCTAAAACGGGGAAACGTCATGCTTGAACATCAACCGGACGAGGTGGTCGCCGCCACCCTTTGGGAACTGGAGTCCTCTGTGTCCGATGCGCTACCCAGAGGCGCGCTCGTCAGCTCTGCTCGTACCAATTGCGGCGGCTACGACGTCGCAGCGAGGTGGACGATGTCGACACTCCGTGGCAACCGGCAGGAATGTACGTTGGCAGTGCATTTCAGCTTGGCCGAGGCGAAGGCGTACTGCCGATGGAACCATCCGAGACGGGAAGAGATTCGCCGGCGGGTGGGCGAGTGGCTGTGCGTCCAGTTGGAGTTCCGGGGCTCGGAGCCGTGCGCAGACACAGGCTACGACTTGGCGCTCACCGTGCCCAACGCATTCTTCGTCGACGAGAGAGACGCCATCCGCGTAGGCCGTGAAGACCGGGAACACGATTTTTCGCTCCATCGGGGCGCATCACAGCCGCCATTGACGTGAGGGCCGCCGACTGGCGCTCTAAACGCCGGTTCGTTGTGCGCCGTCAACGCATGGAGTTACACAGCAGCTACCTTCGAATGGCGGCCCGTCAATGTGGGTACGCGGGAATACGGAGGCCTTATGCGCGAGCGGATCAACGAAGTCGAAAGGACTTGTCTACGTGAACTCCAAGATGCGCTCACAGAGACGCTGCCCCGTCGCGCCGTCTTGCGGCTTGAAGGGGATGAACTGGACGGAATAGATGTACACGCGTGGTGGATCGTGGAAGGCCCGCAAGGCGACAAGCAGGTCAATTCGATTTCATTCCACCTGACGGAGTTGATGTTGCAAAGCTACTTTCACCAGTCCGTCGACGCCCGTGCAAGTACATGCCGACGATTGAAGGATTGGGCGAGCTGGGCGCTCGAAGGCGCAGAAGAGACCGACGACAACGAGATGGGCTTCGATATCTGCGCGGTTGTACCCGGAGGCATTTTTCGTCCAAGCGTCGACGCACAACGGCCCTGACATCTCGGTCGCGGGGTGGGTATCCTTTTTGGGCCGGTGTTCGGGGGTGAAGCGCTGGATGACTACGTTATGCAGCGCTTCACCCACGCTGAGCGCTGTGGGGGAGCGGCACAGGCCAATCGACAGGCGATTGAGAACAGACGTTGCGGCAGACGACAATCGCCCGCAAAGCCTTGTAATACCGCGATTCTTGAGTTTTGTGCCGTTAGGCATAACGTGGCCGGCAACACAGGGGCTTAGTCTGGCTTTGCGCTAGGTCATAGGGTCATATCTCGCGCTTAAGAACACGTCGGGCATGTACGCAACGGCCTGCCCGGGCTAGGCCGATTGCAGTTGCGCCCAATACGCCCGCCAGTCTGCTACTGTTACCCATAGGGCCGCGCGGAGCTGAGTGTCGGTAAGGTCGGTGAGCGATTTCGCGTGGAACCGCCCCTCGCAAAGAGCCATTGTCGATGCTCGAAGGCCACCCCGAATACCCCACATCCGCATGATCTCCCGAATCATGCCGGTACGCGGCAAGCTTTCACCACGTGCGCAGGATAACCAGCCGTCCAGGTAAGACCGAGCCGCCCAGTACTGCTCGTGCGACAACTCGGTGTTGTCTCGCACATCCTCCAGGCCGCGCCCGTTGAGGTGGTTGCAAAGGGCCTTCCAAACCGTGCCGGCGTCTACGGCGCCTTCCTCTGCCAATTCGATCTGCAATGCGATGTGAGTGAGTTCTGCCCGCTGCTCGATGGTCATGCGTTCTCTGGCTGGTGCCGGCGGACTGGCGCAGCGTGCGCGGGCGGCCGACCCGCATAGGATGACCTGGCCGATTTGCACGTCGCCATTGCCGGCGGAAATGCTCTGCTCGATGTTCGTCTTGTTGCTCACTTACGTATCCCCCACAGCGGCGCGGGGCCGCTTGGGGAGGCTACGGTGCGGTGGCGGGGCTGTGGGTCAACGAGTGTGGCAACCCTAGCTGCGGAGCATAGTCCGCTCGTTGCCGAAGCTAAAGGCGCCTTTGTGCAATGCAACGATGATTTGCGATTGCCTCGCGCTCAAACAACGCCGGCCGCCAACTTACTCTGACTGGGAAAATGGTCGCAGGTGTGCCGGGGTGCAAGTAGGCAGTTCGTTGACATTTCTTTAACTATTAATTATCGCGCACTATTGGTTCCGTTTTGGTGTTGGCGATAATCTGAGTTCAAAAATCAGAATTTGAATCGGGGTATGCGGGTGCATACGCTGGACCTGCTGCCGAAGTGGGGGTCAGGTTTCTGTCTTCGGTGCCGCACAAATTGGCAGGTGTTGTGCGAAGTAACTTAAACATCAAAATGGGTGAAACAATGTCAGTCACGCCATAAACCATCTTTTGTGCAGCAAATTCGCAGTTTGCTATCGGTGTCAAAGACCGGATCGTAAATTCTCCTGTCATTTTGTGCGATACAAAATCTAATAAGGAAGAGCGTTATCAGTGGTTGATTCGGGAAGATAATACGATTGCTCTTCGAGTTGATCCTACTCTTATTCTTGATGCCGCGAAGTTGGCGGACTATCAGACGTTCTACCTTAGCGTCTACAACAGCCAGAAGATCCTTGATACACAAAAGTGGGTCTACGACGGCGACAAGCACTTCCGAAACGAAGGGAATCCGAATTTTGTCATCGACAATCAGGGCCGCGCGACCAGTAACGGAAATCCCATTATCGTTCATGCATACAATGGGTCCCCAGCGCAAGAGTGGAATCCAAAGAGTGATTTGAAACTCAAGCCGACCCGGTTTTTTTACGCGGCCAATAAACGGTTTGCCATCGGGGCCAAGCGTGCAATAGCCAACCAGCCAGTGGTTCTGCTTGACACGACGAACAACGTACCTCGCGATCTCTATGAGTGGATTCCGCAGGAGGACAATACCTTCGTTCTCAGCGCGGGAGGACAGACTTTGGCTTTGACTGCCGCTAGCGTTGCGCAACAACAGAGTATGTATTTGAGCGTCTATGACTCTAACAACGTGACGGCCGGTCAGCAATGGATCTATGACGATAACGGCTACATCCGAAATGTTCAGGACCCGACCTTCGTTATCGACAACAAGGGCAGCAGCCAGACCGACGGAAACACCATTTGGGTCTACAAGTTCAATGGGTCGGACGCGGAGCAATGGGTGCCGACGACTGATCTGAGCTTGGAGAAGAGCACGTAGGACGGGTAAACGCAGGCTACCTGGTCTGTATTTCCCCCACTACTTGGTGGTTCAGTTTCTCTTCTGGCTGCCGAAGGTGGAAGTACGCAGATAGCTCAACGGTCCCTACTATTGCGTGCTCTGCGTTTTCCGGCGCCTCTCCCGGGGGAGGGGCGCCAGCGCCCGAGTGTGCAGGGGCGCTTTTTTTCCCGGGGCAGGCTTCGGCGAGTGGAGGAAGTTTAAGTGCGGCCTTTGCGCGCCTTAAAGTACCCATAGCCGGTTGCGTATGGGGACTCAAATATTGCGCGAGCGCACAACGTCACGCGCCTGGGGCAGGCAATCGACAGATGCCCGCGCCGCAGTCAGTGAGAACTCTAAAACGTGACGAAAATGACGGCGGGGTCGCCGCTGCCGAGGTAGGTGGGTGCAAGGCAGTTTTGCCCATCGCACGTGGCGGATTGCACCGGGCCCTGCACCTGCGTCTGCCACTGGTCTCCTTTCCGCTGGCGCTCAAACTGGATCTTGCCACCCGAGCTCATCTCCCATGCGACTACTTTCGGGAAGTTCTGGCAGCCCGACTCGTTCGAATTGCTGTCATATATCTCGAAATCCCCTTGTTGGCCAGCTTTGACGAGGTATGTCGGCGGTCCTGAGTCATGCATACATTGGCTGAATTGCCGCGTGAGAGTGATATCTTTCCCGGTCATGTTGCCGAAATTCATTGTGTAACCTTCCCATTTCTCAGATGGTGACCGGACCCTTTTCGATTGTGCAGATAGGGGAAGGCTCGTTGAGCCAAGGGCGGCGCAGAGAGTGAGCACGGCAAACCTCAGTAGACGAAGTTTCATGGCTTCAAATTCCAGGTTTATGTCCAATCGAAAATGGCCTGTGCGATCTCGTTCGGCACAGGACTAAATGCAGTCGAGCTTGGCTAAGTCTAAGAACCCATTGATGCTGATTCTCATGAATTTTCCTTTGCTCTGATCTTCTCTGTCGTAATAAGGCCTACGCGTACCGAAGCTGGTTACGCCGAAGCTGTCATCGCTATTTTTCGAACTTGTCTGGCTGAATCTCCAGCTCAAGCGCCGTCGTAAAGCCACCGTCATTCAGACTGTGGACAACACGGCCTACCGACCACCCCGTCCCGTCAATCTGCGGCTTCCACCCGCTCACCTTCGCGTGTAGCGACGGAAACAACTCAGAGCGCCCGCGCGCCAGCGTGATGCTGAACGTCGCCACGCCGCGCTGGATCTTCTGCCACTCGGCCCGCGCCGCCCGCTCCGCGTTAGACGGTGACGCGCACGTGTGCCGCAGCACCTTCACGTTGTCAGGGTTCGGGTTGGTCTGCACCGTCTGCAGCTTCTTCCTTTCCCTTTGGTGGTGCGCTGCTCCTTCGTGGTCACGGCGTTGGATGCGTCAATGACCACCTCGCCGCGCACGCCGGCGCGTGTGTTCTGGTAGTGCGCCTTTACGCCGTTGTAGTTCTCCCGATCGGCACGCTGAACGTGTGCGTATCACCCGACGCGCGCGTGATGCTGACGGTGGGCAGCGGCGGGCCTGACCGGCTGGTCGGCTCGCCGGCGGGAATGAAGAGCAGCGTGCCGTTCTTGACGGTGGCAATGGCGTCGAACTCCTTCGCCAGGCGCGAGAGAAGGTTCGCATCTGACTCGCCGGTTTGGTCGACGTGAGCAATGACCTGGCCGGTCAGCTTCTTGCTCACGAGCCAGGTGAACTTGTTGCGTAGCGCGATGGCCTGGACGACTTCAGCGACGGTCTTGCCGGCGTAGGAATCTTCGCGGCGGGTGGTGAGGCCGCCGTCCATGTCGGCGCTGCGGGCGCGGATGACCAGGCGATCCGGCGGGCCGGCGTGCTCCAACTCGTCCACCTTGTAGGTGCCTTTGTCGACCAGGCCAGCGCCTTCCCAGCCGAGCGAGAGCGACAGGCGTGCCCCTTTCTCAGGCAGGTCGAGCTTGCCGTCGCTGTCGTCGAGCTCGATGTCGAGCTGGTCTGCCTCGAAGCCGGTGTTGTCGGTGAGCGTGAGCTGTTTCTATTGTGCCGTGCGCTTCGATGCGTTGGAGTGCATGCAGGATTTTCGGCGGCTCGATCTGGGCAATCGGGCGTTTGCCAATGATCGGGAAAACGAAGCGTTCGAGCCTGCTGAGAATGTTCTCTGCGTGCTTCTCGTTCCAGGTCGGCAAAAATTTGAGATGCCACTCACGTGCGACTGCCTCAAACGTATTTTGGGCAGCGCTGCGCCCCATGATTTTGATGGTTTTGCGCGCAAGCGCGGGATTGATGCCCGCTGAGATTTGCTTGCGCAGCGTCCAGCTTTTCTCGCGCGCGTCACGCAGGCCGACGTCTGGGTAGACGCCGATCGACACGCGCTTTCCTTTCTCGCCGATCCGATATTTGAGATGCCGCCACTTGCCGCCAGAGGGCGACACTTCGAGGTAGAGGCCGTTGCCATCGAACGGGCGTTGCAGCTTGTCGGTGGGCCTGGCGCTTCGAGTTGAGATATCAGTTAGTGACATTTGGGGGCAACTCATTTTGGGGGACCAAAGTTGCCCCCAATGTTGCCACCAGAATTGTCGCGCTGCCAACGAATGGCAATGGACGACAGCAGGCGAAAATCGCCCGCAAAGCTTGGTAATGCCGCGATTCTTGAGTTTTTGTGCCGTTAGGCATAACTTGGCCGGCGAATAAAGCATAACGTGGCCGGCATCACAGGGGCTGAGCCTAGCTTGATGCTAGGCCATAAAGCGTAACTTGGCCCAACGGGGCGAAATAAGGCATAACGTGTCCAAATGGATTTCTTCCCGCCGAGGCGCGCGCAATGCGGGTCGTGGGAGGTCATAGCAACCGAGGTCTCCGAGTTGGGCGTTCGTCATTGGACCGTCTACGTACGGATCATGAAGACGCATGCTGCTGTTCCGCTCAGGCGGAATAGCACATGGGCCACGTGCGCAGGCCTGAAATCTGTGCGCCCAATCGAGCTGTGCACGACCCCCGACCCCTTCTGTTGAACTAATCTTCGGTTCGTAGATAGGTGTCGAATGGTTTGCTTCTGCATTGTCTAATAGAGTATGACGCTGTCTATTAGACAGCAGGTGCACAAGTGACCAACCCCTTAGTTCAGCAGACCTTTCCTTCATGGGCTCCGCCCCCACCCTTCGGCTAGCCTATCAAGTTCAACGGCGAAGCCTTCGTAGACCCTGAGTCCGCTCGAAGGACAATTTTCTGTGCACGTGCGGCGTCAAAGCTGTCGCCGCCGGAGCGTGAATATCGCCTCGATTCAGAGCGAATGGTGAAGCACGCCAACACGATCATGCGGGAGGTGACTGGGGATCGCACCGTATGCAGGGAAAATCCATAGGGCACTGCGCGGATTGCGAGCTGCCGCAGGAGGCAGGCACGGTGCGCGAGGCATGTGCTGTTCAACAGGAGTTTGATGAAGTTCGCACCTTGCTCGGTCGCGCAATCATGCGTAATGATTAAATTTCTTTGAGATTGCGTGTCGTAGTGGGGTTGTTAGAATCGCGTGCCTTTTTCATCCACTCCAAGTTCACGCATTCGCGCATGCCCATCCTGAAATTCATCAAACGCTTTGCGGTTCTAGCGATACTCATCTCGGCAGTTCTGGCGACTTCTGGGTGCACGGCGGTCATTGGAGCATCGCTCAGATACGCGACGGCCACGACGGCATCGACGGAAACGTATGTTGTGGATGGTGAGCCGGCTGCTGTCCTGTCGCAACTCAATGGCTTGATGAGGGGCGGGGATAAAGTCACTCAGTTGAATTCAAATATGATGGTGGCGAACATCAATGAGGAAACGTATCGCTACACCATGTCCGTCTCACCGTCTCAATCGCAACCCGGAAAGTCGCAGTTGCAACTGAAAGTGGAGTTGACTGGCGACTGGGAGGGGCGTGGCTGGCACTCATGCAAGGACGAATCGCAAGCGTTTATGAAGCGGTACTCCGAGAAGGCCGGCTCTGCGGTAGCGCTTACATCCAGTAGGTAATCTCGGGCGGCCGCTTGACCTCTCTGGGCAGGAATGACCGGTGCAGTGTTCGGCGATGCCAGCGAGTTGACCGCCACAGAGAGTATTCTGGAAATGAGCCTCCACGAGATAAGTCCGTACAAGTGGCCCGCTGAGCAGTCACAAAATTGCTAGCTTCCTTTGCGTTGTCGTCCCTGAGTTTCCTACTTGCCAAACGGCAGGAGCTTTTGATGGCTCGCCCATGCCGTCTTGGCAGTCGGCATTACTGCGTAAAGATATCCTGGCCGTGAGCGCGGCGACACAGGCTCCGCCGAAAACACCACGCAAGCACAACAACGAGGTCAGGCTGTGGTTTCTCTGTCGAGGGAGATTGTCGGCGAATGACCGCCCACCCAACTCCAGAAGGGTGTATCAGCGTCTAAAACATGGCATTGCTCGCGTTAAACTCCGTACGCCTTGCGCCACGCATTAGTTGCGCGCACGGGCACCCGGAAATTGTTGCGATTTGATAATGTGGGCGCACCTGGCCGACTCTAGAAATCCCGCTATAAGCGCATTGACCGGGAGGCAGGGGGCTCTGTCCAACGGGGCAGAGATACAAAACAACAATTAAGAGTCTCAACGATGATATTCAAAGGTCGAGTTGCGCGAGCCGTCACGTGGTTCGTGGGTATTGCCATTGCCTGTGCCGGATTGAGCGGATGTGGTGGGGGTGATAGTGCTGGTGCGAGCAATGATTGCAGCGGTGGTAAAAACGTCTACACGAACTTAACTTTCGTTAATGCTTCGTTGGCGTTGTACGTCGGGAAATCCATCACACCACAGACGCCCAGCACGCCTGGTGTTCCTGCGTCGTGTATGGGCTCTACGAACTATTCCTTGGCATCCGGCCAGATGCCGCCGGGTCTTACCCTGAACTCCAAAACCGGAGCTATCACCGGCACCCCAACGCAGACCGGAATCTACTCGTACCAAGTTCGGTTGACGCTGGATGGCTTTACTGGGTCGGTTTCGAACGGCGTCTCTGTCGACGTCGCAGATACTGGCTTGTTCTCTGTCGCGGCATGGAAGACCGCAAACTCCAATCTGCCCATGACGGACGACTTCCGGCTCGACGCGCTCGGAAGTCAGCTTGTGTCCCTGGTTGCAGGGTTCTATTCGCACACGATGGACACATACGTCTCTTCTGATGCTGGAAAAACCTGGGGCATCCAGAGCATCGCTGGACCACTGCCGTTCACCAAGGGATTCTCGACCACGTCGGATGGAACCTCGCTCTATTACTCCGCAGGGGCGACCACCGCCGGAGCGTTCCCTGGCGGCGTTTGGAAGTTTGACGGGACAACGTGGACGCAGCGCACCGCTACCGGATTTCCGGCTCGCAAGCATCATGCTCTGGTCAAACTCAATGGCATTCTGTATGCCATCGGCGGCATTTCATCGGCTGGTACATATCTCGGCGATGTTTGGCAGTCCACAGATGACGGCGCGACCTGGACATACCTCAGCACCCCCTTCGCTGGCAGAGCGGATGTCTGCGCTGTGGCTTTCCAGGGTCAACTGGTTGTGGCTGGTGGCGCGGGAGCGAATACTGCCTATGTCGACGTTTGGGCGTCTGCTGACGGCATATCGTGGCAGCGCCAGCAGGTTGCGCCAGCCAACAGTCCGTTCTTTGCGGGCGTCGTTGGCCCGCAATGCGGTGTCGCTAACGGCCGGCTCTATGCCACGCAAGACTTCAGTGTGGTGTCCTCTGCAGACCTGAAGACATGGAACTTTGAGCCTTTCATGATGACATCAAATCGAGTTCCTGGAATGGCGGTGCTGAACGGCGCACTCTATTTTGCGAATGGCACAGGCACATCGATGCGAACGTTGGTAACGTCGGCGCCGTAGCACGGCTCTCGGCGGCATGGCGAGGTTGAGAGCATCGGTGCAAAGACGGCGCGTTCCCTCGCCATAGCGGTCTGCAGCTATTTGGGCTGCAGACCGAACCAGTCAAACAAATTCAGGGTTGAAGAGAGGTGGCATGCTCGTTCGCGTGCGGCGGTTGCCGCCCGACTGGAAGACTGAGATTTGCAGCGGATACGAGCAGCTTCAGTTATCAATATTTGCATCAACTGTAAGTGAATCCGTTTAGGTGGATTGACACCTTGCTGTAAACCATCCTGGCTGGAAAGGCATTGCTTGTCGCGTGCCGCTGTGCTTGGCGATGGTGGCGGCCATCCTCGTGTTTTTCGTCAATTCTGTGCCGTTCATTGTCCGCGCGTCGACGAGCATGTTCGGCATTGTGTTGTGTATGGGCTAACGCTCAGGGGCCATCGGCTTTAACTGCAAGCATGCGAGAGACGAGATGAAGTTTGAGCACATCGAACCGGACGGAAATTACCAGCAAGCAATTGCGGCGTTTAGGTCTTCGACCCATTCCACATCGTCGTGCCGGCTTGTGCACTACGCGGGTGTCGATAAGCCGAACGCTAAGGACGTTGATGCCAGAGAGGTTGAAGCTGAGATTGCTGCCTGCGTCGCTGAAGGGTTCTACGTCGACTGTCTATTTGAAGGCAACCGACTGTTCATCTTGGTACAAGAGCCCGGCTGCCCGATTCCCTCTTGGGGGCAGGTCAAGGCTGAAGATGCCATCGTGGACGTTGAAGCGCTTTTGGAGGCAGCCCGCCGGCGAGGCTCGCTTTGACCCAATTCGGCCAGAAGCCGACGTTGCCTATCATGTGCACCTTCATCTTCGACAGTTGACAACATGAACAACGAGAAGACCCGCTTAGTGCGACTATGAATCCAAGAACCGTTCACGAACTGATGCGTAAGCATTTTGAACCGCCCCGGGATTTGAGGAGGCTCCAACTCTTGAGAGAATGGAGCCATGAACAAGACGAACAAATTCTCACCCGAGGTGCGCGAGCGCGCGGTGCGCATGGTGCAAGAGCACCGAGG
>Ga0157372_10001870_pt1 | contig 22853 bp, 14 predicted proteins | sample C55metaG_FD_115307 | JGI IMG/M metagenome (GOLD analysis project Ga0157372, IMG submission 115307) | Corn rhizosphere microbial communities from Kellogg Biological Station, Michigan, USA - C5-5 metaG | ecosystem: Host-associated > Plants > Roots > Rhizosphere > Soil | place: USA: Michigan... | reverse complement strand
TTCCATGAGAAGCGGGCGCGGATCTATGAGGTGTGGAACCGGGCGGAATTCAGCGGGAGTCTGCATTGCTGGAATACGACGCCGAGGGTATTGGCTTATGCGATGCAACGGGATTTCCCGGAGGTAGAGCATGTATGCCGGGTGGACTGGCAGCGGCGGCTTCTTTTCGAAATCGGAGACAAGAGATTGATGATCAAGGGTAATGTGGTGGATTCCGTCTTTTTACAGATGTTTACCTTCCCGATGGTGGAGGGGGACCCGAAGACGGCCCTGAATGACGGGCATAGTCTTGTGATCACGCAGTCGACGGCCAAGGCGCTTTTTGGGGGTGCGGATGCGATGGGGAAGGTGGTGCGGATCGATAATAAAGACAATTATACGGTGACGGGGGTGTTGAAGGACCTGCCCAACAATACCCGGTTCAATTTCGACTACCTCCTGCCCTGGCCCTATAATCGCCGGGAGGGGAACGATGACCCAAACTGGGGTAATAATTCGACGCGGACCTATGCGTTGCTGAAGGAGAATGCCAGTCTGGCGTCGATCGCACCCAAGATGAATGTGATCAAGACCCGGTATGACAGTTCGGAAAAGAAGTGGGAGATGTTTTTATATCCCATCAGCCGGTGGCGGCTACATTCGAAGTTCACCGGCGCCGCCGAGGATGGCGGGTTGATCGAATTCGTGCGGTTGTTCGCCATCATCGCGAGTTTTATCCTGCTCATCGCGTGTATCAATTTTATGAACCTGAGCACGGCGAGGAGTGAGCGGCGGGCGAAGGAGGTCGGGATCCGAAAAGTAGTCGGGGCGCCGAAGTCAAAACTTGTTGCCCAGTTCATTGGGGAATCGGTGCTGATCTCGTTCCTGGCGGCGCTGGTGGCGATCGGTGTTGTGTTGTTGAGTCTGCCGGGATTCAATACGCTTACACAAAAACAATTGTATGTTCCGTTCGGGAGTGTCTGGTTCTGGGTTTCGGCGATAGGTTTCATTTTATTTACGGGTCTGTTGGCGGGGAGCTATCCGGCTTTCTTCCTCTCTTCCTTCCAGCCGGTGAAGGTGCTGAAGGGGACCTTCAAGGCGGCGAATACATTGGTGAAGCCGAGAAAGGTACTTGTCGTGGTGCAATTCACCTTTGCCATCATCCTGATCATCTGTACGATCATCGTGACGCAGCAGATCAATTATGGAAAGGATCGGGAGGTTGGATATGAGAGGGCCAATATGGCGTATCATTTTATGACCGGGGATATCGGGAAGAACTATGAGCTGATCCGGCGGGAATTGTTGTCTTCGGGCGTGGCCACGGCGGTATGCCGCACCAACAGTCCGTGGACGCAACGATATAGCGATACCTGGGGTTTTGTATGGGAGGGGAAGGATCCCAATGACAAGACCGATTTTATCCGGGAGTGTGCGGATGAGAATGTCGTGGCCACAACGGGCGTCAAGCTTGTGGCGGGGCGGGACCTGGACCTCGAGCACTATCCGACCGACAGCCTGGGTATCCTGTTGAATGAGTCGGCGGTAAAGGCGATGCATTTCAAGAATGCGATCGGGCAGACCATCAAGGATGATGACGTAGCCTTTCACGTGGTGGGGGTGATCAAGGATTTTATCATCGAATCGCCCTATACGCCGATCCAGCCGATGGTGATCGTCGGGGCGAAGCAGTCCTGGTATAATTGTCTGAATCTCCGGTTTAACAATAAGAATTCGACGGAGGCGAATCTGAAGAAGATGGAGGCTATCTTCCGGAAATACAACCCGCAGTATCCTTTTGAGTATCAAATTGTCGATGAAGAGTATGCCCGGAAGTTCGATGATACACGCCGGATCGGCACGCTGGCCGCCCTGTTCGCTGTTCTGACCGTCGTTATTTCCTGCCTGGGGTTGTTTGGGCTGGCGACGTATATGGCTGAGAACCGGGTAAAGGAGATTGGGGTGCGGAAGGTGCTTGGGGCGTCGGTGGCCGGTATTACGACTTTGTTGTCGAAGGAGTTTTTGATACTGGTATTGATCTCGTTTGGGATTGCGACGCCGATCGCGTGGTTTGCGATGTACAAGTGGTTGCAGGGGTATCCTTTCCGGGTAGATATCGAGTGGTGGGTGTTTGCGATGGCGATGGTGTTGTCGCTGTTGATTGCTTTGTTTACGGTGAGCTTTCAGGCGATACGCGCGGGGATGGCGAATCCGGCTCGCTCTCTGCGGAGTGAATAAATGGGAAAGCCCCCGCTGGCGCGGGGGCTTTTAGTTACTTGGTTGACCATGTGAAGTAGCGGATACCGAAGAGGGTGAAGATCATGGTGTAGCCGAGGCATGCGAGGAGGTACATGTTGGTTTGGTTTACCCAGGCGCCGGGGGTGAAAGCTGCCGCGAGAATATTCTTTGTGGTGCCATAGGGGGACCAGTCGGCGATGGCAGTGATCTCGGGCCCGAAGGCGCCGAAGGATGCGAACTGGCCGATCATGATAAAGAGGAAGAAGACCAGGCGGGTGGTGACGTTGACGGTTTCCGGCGTTTTTACGAGGCCGACGATCATCTGGCCGAGGCTCAGGTAAACGGCGCCGCCGACGATGGCCGTGAGGAAACCGAGGGCATAGCTGGATGCTTTCAGGGTGATGTGATCGAATTGGTAGCCTATGACGAAAAGAAGCACTGTTGTGATGAGGATCATGACGAGCTGGACTGCCAGGCGGCTGGCGATGATCGTCCAGCGTGGGGCTGGTGTGACGCGGAGGCGTTGGAAGATGCCTTTGTCGCGGTCGCGGGCGATAGCGTTGGTATAGCCCATGAGGCCGATCGCATTTAGGCCGATGGCGATGCAATTCGAGAGGGCGAATGCTCCGCCCTTGAAGGCAACGACACTTTTCCAGGAAATTAGAATGATGGACGGGATCAGCACGACCATGATGGTAGCGCGGCGGTTGCGCCATTGGGCCGTGAGGTCGGCCTTGAGGAGGCTGGAGAAGACCGTTTTGGCCGAAGGGAGGGTATAGGCAGGACGGCTTTGCTGGGTGATGGGGGCCGTGGTTGTTATCGTGGATGACATGTTTTGTGTTTTTGCGGATGAGTTAAGAGCGGATAGCGGTGCCGGTGAGGCCGATGAAAACGTCTTCGAGGGTGATGCGGCCTTTGCGGGAGGCCTGGATGACCTCGGGTTTGTCGCGGTTATCGTCGATGATGGCCTGTGGGGTATCGATGGTGATGATCTGGCCGTGGTCGATGATGGCGATACGGTCGCAGACAGACTCGGCTTCTTCCATCGAGTGGGTGGTCAGGAGGATCGCATGGCCTTTGTTGCGCATGGCTTCGATGCGTTCCCAGAGCTGGCGGCGGGACTGGGGGTCGAGCCCGGTGGTGGGTTCGTCCATCAGGACCAGGGGTGGTTGGTGGATCGTGGCGATCACCAGGGATACCCGCTGTTGCTGTCCGCCGGAAAGCTGGCCGAATCGTTTGGATGCGCTGTCTTCGAGTTTGATATCGGCGAGGATGGCGGCGGTGCGTTCGTTGGAAAGTTCGATGCCATGGATGCCGGCGAAAAGGCGGATGATCTCGGATATGGTCAGTTCGGGTTGGAAACTGGTGGACTGCAGCTGGACTCCCATGGAGGCGCGGGCGTGGAGGGGTTGTTCCCGGGTGTCGTGACCGGAAATGCGGATCGAGCCGCCGTTTGGTTTTAGCAGTCCTTCGATGGCGCTGAGGGTGCTGGTTTTGCCGGCGCCGTTGGGACCGAGGAGGCCGAAGATCTCGCCGGGTTGGACCTCGAAGGACACTCCCTTGACGGCCTGGAAGCTGCCGTAGCGGACGACAAGATTCTCCACTTCGAGGACAGGTTGGTTGGTTGGCTTGTTCATGGTACTAAGTTAATGCGCGCGGGGCGACGGGACAAGGGGAGGGCGGCGGTGACGGGGGGAATTGCCGGTGAAATCAATGGATTTCACGGCGAAGGCCTTTGTTTTGGCGACTTTCGCAGCGGAGGGGGTTGCTGGGGGAGGTCTAGGGTAGGGGTTAACAATTACATAATATTAAAGGCCGATCTTGCGGTTCCATGTCTTATTTTGGCCGGCTTCTATTTATCGTAATGTTGCTGACTGTTTTGAGGGTTTCGGCGCAGGAGAGCGACCGGGCGGAGCTTGTGTATACCCAACGACTCAGCAAACGGTTTCCTGACAGCGCTTTTTTGTTGTTGCGGGAGATGTACAGCCAGGCGTTGGTGCGGAAGGACCGGCTGGGAACGGGTAGCTGTCTTCAACAGATGGGCCAGATCTGTTTTTATCTTGGCAATTTCCCCAAGGCTTTGGATTTTCATGGACAGGCGGATAAGCTTTTCCGGGAGGGTGGGACCGCGGACCTCGAGCGGGTGGCGGCGAACCTGAACGATATGGGGATCGTCTATTATTATAATAAGCAGACCCCGCTTGCCTGGACGCAATATGAGGAAGCGTTGGGTATTTACCGAAAGACGAACAATGTCGAGGGGATGGCCGATACCTATGGGCGCATCGGCCATCTTTTCGAGAAGCGGCAGCGGTATGACAGCGCCATTTATTTCCAGCGGATGGCCTTGCAAGAGTATAGCCAGATCGCGCATAAGCAGGGGATGGCCAAGATCTATGAAAATGTCGGAAGCATTTATGAGGATCTTGAACAATATGATTCCAGCTGGTATTATTTCACCCATTCACTGGAGCTGTATGAACAGGCGGGAGAGGAAGTAGCCAGCATCGAGGTCGTGAACAACCTTGGCGATATCTACCGGAAGACGGGCCGGTACCGGGAGGCCATCGTGCAGACGGGCAAGGCGTTGGCGCTGGCGGAGAAGACCAACGATCTTTATGAGAAGGGGGCGGCCTATCGCGATCTTGGGAAGGCCTATGATCTGCTGCACCAGGAAGACAGCGCCTATCATTACCTGGAGCTGTCCCGGCGGGCCACCATCGATATTTATAGTAAGGAAAATACCCGGCAGACGGCTTTTTTGAGCGTGCTTTTCGATATCGATAAGAAGAATGACGAGATCGTAAGGCTGGAGAATGCCCGGAATATCACCCTTATCGTGACGGTAGCCATGGTTGTCGTCGTGTCGCTGCTGGTAGCGCTCGGGTGGATGATGGTCCGGCGACAGAATGAGCGGATGGAGGCCGAGCTGGCGCGGAAGCAACTGGAGGAGGAGCGGCTCAAGCGGGAACTGGAGATAGACCGTAAGGAGCTGGATGTCAAGAGCCAGGAACTGGAGGTGAAGCGCAAGGGGCTGACCTCGTATACTTTACACGTCATCCAAAAGAACCAGCTATTGGAAAGCCTGCGGGACCGGCTGGCCTTTCTTGTCAAGGAGGACAAGCGGGACCAGAAGAAGCAATTGACGCAGCTGATCCAGCAGATCAACCAAAACTTCAACCATGACCAATACTGGGAGGAGTTCCGGGAGACCTTTGGGCAGGTGCATCAGCAATTCTTCGATACGCTCAAACGACATTCCGATGATCTTACGGCGAATGACATGCGGCTTTTATCGCTTATAAAGCTGAATCTGGCGTCGGCCGATATTTCCACGTTGCTGGGAATTTCCCAGGACAGCCTCCGGGTGTCGCGGTACCGGCTGAAGAAAAAGCTGAATCTTGGGGCCGATGAGAGCCTCACCACTTTCGTACAAGGGGCCTAGTAACAATTTGGTAATGGCGATTTTGTTTCTCTGTCTTTTATTGATAAATAATGAGTTGCGCGTTGTCTGTTAACGGCGCTGCCGCTACGTATACGGTGTTGGGGAGCCTGTTGTCATTTTGTTCACTCCCGTTTTTTCCCCCTGTTTCTACAGGATCGCATTTTTGGGGAGAAAACAAAAACCAGCTAATATGAAGCGACTAATCCCTTTACTTATTTTTTCCCTGGGTGGCTGGACGGCGGCGATTGCGCAGCCGACAGCTCCGTTCGCAGGAACCGTAAAAGATCAGCGTACCGGGGAGCCTTTGCCCGGGGCGAGTATCGAGTTGTCCATCAAAAGCGCAGAAGGTAAGCAGAAAGATATTCATTTAATGGCGGGGCTTGACGGCAGTTTTGTGCTGCGGCATGTCCCTTCGGGTCACTATGCCGTATCCGTAAAGGTTGTCGGGTACGAGCGGGTTTCCCAGGAGATGGACCTGGCGGAAGGGACGGTCAAATACTTGAATTTTACCATGGAGCCGGGTAAGAAAGAGCTGACGGCGGTGAATGTTACGGCGGCGGGTAGTGGCCGGGGGACCGATCGGGGTTCGCAGCTGGCTGACCGGCGGGCGGATATCGTGCAGAATTCGCTTTCGGCGAGGGCGATCGAGGTGTCGCCGGATCTTTCGGTGGCCAGCACCTCACAGCGGGTCTCGGGGGTTACGACGGAGCGGGGTAATAATGGCGAGGCGCAGTATGTGATCATCCGGGGGATGGACAAGCGGTATATCTATACGCTGGTGAACGGGATCAAGATACCGAGCCCGGACAATAAGAACCGGTATGTGCCGCTGGATATTTTTCCGGCAGATCTGTTGGAACGCCTGGAGATCACGAAATCTCTGACCCCGAATATGGAGGGGGATGCCATTGGTGGCGCCGTCAATATGATCATGAAGGATGCTCCGAATAAATTCTCAGTGAATGCGAGTGGGGCGTTGGGGTATGCGAATGATTTTTTTACGCAGGATTTTCAGAAGTTTAGCACGAGTGGGAGTTTGGACCGGTCGCCACGGGCGCTTAATGGGCCCAATTACCAGGCGACGATGAAGGATTTTCCCAATAATGCCTTTCTCCATAGCAAGAGTCACAACCCGTTTGGCGAGGTGCTGGGATTATCGCTTGGGGGACGGCTTTTTGGGAACAAGCTGGGTGTGCTGGTCGCGGGAAGTTTTCAGAACACGTTCCGGAATGTCAAGTCGATCCTATTCGATCAACCTGATGAGCTTGTCGAGGGCAAGGGGCAGCTGGGTGATCTTTCCGTCCGGCATTTTTCGGTGCAACAGCAACGAAGCGGTACGCATTTAAAGTTGGACTACCAGCTGGATGATAAGAATAAGCTTGCCTTTTACGGAGGCTATATGAACCTGATGCGGCAGGAGTTCCGCAATGCCACCGATACCAATTTAGAGCTGGGGCGTACGGGACCGGGTTTGGGCCGGGTCAGCAACAGCAATCGCGATCTGCATGAGGTGCAGCAAATCATCAATTTTACGCTGAAGGGAGAACATGCGATCGGCGGCAATTTCTTCCTCGACTGGACGGGGGCGTATTCGAAGGCTATATTGAACCGGCCTGATGAGGGAACGATCAATTGGGATGGCGGAGCGCAGACGGACAGCTATACGGGTGCGATCGTGATCACCAAGCCTACGCTGGAACGATCGACACGGGAGTTTACGCATAGCAGCGACGAGGATAAGAGCGGGTATTTGAATCTTCGGTATGCTTCGAGGATCGGCGGGGCTTCTGTGGACTGGACGATCGGTGGGATGTTCCGCGATAAGAATCGGAACAGCCAATACGATGCATACAACCTGGACCCGGCTTCAACCGGAACTACACAGATCTATAACGGGGATGCCAACTCAAATAGCTGGACTGTGAATAATTCGACGGGTACGCCGGGTAATCCCCTGAACTATACCGCCGAAGAAAAAGTCGGCGCGGGGTATGGGATGGTGAAGATCGAGGCCGGTCCCTGGCTGATCACGGGGGGTGCACGGTATGAGCATACGGATCTGACCTGGCTCAGCGCTCTTCCTCCCGATCAAAGTGGCAAGACCGGAGATATTGCTTATTATGATGTATTGCCCAGCGGCAACATCAAATATAACCTTGACCGGAAGCAGGCGGTGCGGCTGTCCTATTATTCCGCCATCAGCCGGCCCAACTTCTATGAAGTAATACCCCATACCCTGTATGATCCGGAAACCGGGCAATTAGAAAGGGGTAATCCGTATCTCAAGCGGACGACGGCCGACAACTTCGACCTGCGCTATGAATACTATCCGAAGGGGTTGGATCAACTATTGGTGGGCGTCTTTTACAAGTGCATCAAGAATCCCATCGAATATACGATCACGAATATCCCCGACGTAACGCAGCCGCAGGTGCCCAGCAACAACACCTTTTATATGGCCGAGAACTTTGGCAATGCCAACAACAAGGGTGCGGAACTGGACGTTACCAAATTCTGGCGTTGGTTTGGGATAAAGGCGAACTATACTTTTACCGATTCGAAGATCACTACGATCAAGCAGCGTGAAGTTGCGGGTGTGGGGAGTAATGTACACAGTACTCCCAAGCAAAGCCGGCCCCTGCAGGGTCAGTCAAAGCATGTCGCGAATTTCTCGCTCCTGTTCAAGGACGACAACAAGCTGGGGTTGAATGCGCAGCTGGCATTCCAGTATACGAGTGCGCGGATCAATACTGTGTCGCAGTTTTATAATTACGACATCTGGCAAAAGGCGTTTGCTCAAATGGATTTCTCGGTCGAGAAGCGTGTTGTGCGTCGCTGGTATGTTTTTGCCAAGGTGAACAATATCCTGAACACGCCCTATGAGCTCGAAGTCCATCAGCCCTACAACACGCAAAGCATCAATCCTTATGCGCCGTATCAGAAGGAGGGAAAGAATCTCCTGATGCGAAAGGACACCTATGGCGTCAATTACCTGCTTGGCGTGAAATTTAAACTTTAACCTCTTTTAAAAATAGTATCATGTACAAGAATATTTTCAGGATGAGCGTTGTGGCGGCTGTTTTGGTTGCGATTGGGGCTTGTCATAAGGAATCGAAGGTGTATGTCAGTCCTGCCCAGCAGACGGCCAGCCATCCGATCACCAGCGATTCACTGACGGGGGCCGTTGCAGGAACCCTGCTTTCCGGGAAGACCTATTATTTTTCCGCGGATATCACGATCAACAAGGGGGATACATTGTTCATGCAGCCCGGTTCGCGGCTGATCGCTATCGGGGATGGTAAGACGCCGCAAACGAGCCCGCAGGTGACCTGTAACGGCACCTTTATCAGCGTGGGAACGGCCGACAGCAATAACTATATCACGGTGCCGGACAATCTGCGTAATGCTGCGAGTATCGGTAAGGGCCTTTGGGGCGGTATCCAGTGTGGCGAGACCAGCGGGGATGTGGTCATTAAATGGACGCATATCGAGTTTGCTGGTGGTCCGGCGGGTGCTAATGCCGATCCCAATGTGTTTGCGCCCGCCGACCCGCGCAACAGTTTGTCGTATACCAACATCGATGGGAATATCATACTCGAGGATTCCTGGATCTTTGGGACCTCGGATGACGGGATACGGTTATTGCACGGACATGTCAGCGTGATGCGGAATACGTTCGAGGACTGCGGAACTGCGGGCGGGGAAGGGTTGAACCTGAAGAACGGCTGTGTGGGTGATGTGGCGTATAACCTGATCATCGGCGCTGCGACGAATGCCTTCAAGATATCCAATAGCGGGGGTGGGCCGGTAGAGAACAAGACGTATTTGTACAATAATACCATGGCCAACTGCGGTTTCCGTCAGCTCAAAACGGGTCGGGGCGGATCTATCGACTATGAGAAGGGAGCCAGCGGGAAGATCTATAACAATGTTATCGTCAACTGCCGGTTTGGGGTGCGGCTTACGCCGGACGCGGATCTTGCGAATATCACGTATAACAACCAGTTGTTTTATGGGAATGCCGCTTATCTGCTGGGACAGTTCTATTCCACTGACGGCAAGGGGGTGAAGCAGAGCGCAGACATCATGAGCGCCACGCCAAAGGATAACAATCCGCATTTTGTCAATTACAATGTCGACCAGTTTGACTACAGTACGGTCACTCCGCCGTTGCCGGCTGCGGCGATGCCGATGGCGATCGTGACGGATGCCAGTTATGATTTTACGCTGTTGCCGAGCAGCCCGGGATATGGTAAGGGGGTTACGAGCTTCCAGCCTTTAAAGACCGTGCCCCAGGGTGGGGTAACTGGCGCTACCACGGTGGGCCCCAATGTGGATATGGGGGCATTTCCTTCGGATGGGACCGGCAACAAGCATTTTACTTCGAGCCTGAGTTCGACAAAATAAGCGGCATGAGAAAATTCAAATGGGTACTTGTATTTGTGCTTGCGGCGTGGGTACAGCGGACAGCTGTGGCCCCGCCGCTGTATTTAGGGACGAAGACCCCTTACGAGGCGCCGGCGGGGGGATCTACCGCGGCGCCCGCGGGTTACCGGCCGGTATTTGTGAATTATGTCGGCAGGCATGGGGCGAGACATCTTACCAAGGCCGGGGCGGATATCGGGACGTTGCGGGTGTTGGACGAGGCGGCGGGTAAACAGGGGCTTACCCCGTTGGGGTACCGGATGCGGGCGGCGGTGAAGCGGCTATGCCTTATCGAGAGGGGACAATATGAGAATATCACGTTGCTGGGGGCGGCTGAGCAGCGGGCTATCGCGCAGCGGATGCTGGGCAAGTACCCGGGTGTCTTCCAGGGCCGCGGGCTTGATGTGGTGGTGACTTATAAGCTCCGGACTAAGCAGAGCGCCGATGCCTTCTTGCAGGGACTCGGCGGCTATCATGGGACGGTGCGGGTGTCGCGGCTTCCGGATTCGCTGGATGCGGTCTTACGGTTCTACGACCTTTCGCCGGCTTACCTTAAATATAAAAAAGGGGATGTAGTGAAGAAGGGGATGGATTCGGTGGATCGGGATGCGCGGACGGCGGCGGTTGCGGCGGCGGTGAGCGAGCGGATGTTTACGTCCGGGTATTTGAAGGGCCGGACGGCGGCGGAGGCATTGACCTTTTCCGATGATCTTTATGACCTCTTCTCGGTGCAATTCTCGATGCCGGGGGAGATCAGGGAGCGGGGATGGAGTGCTGACAGTGTCGATCTTACGCTTGCTTTTAGCCGGGAGGACCTTGTTTGGGAGGACTTTCGGAATGGGGCGCAGGACTTTTTGGAGAAGGGGCCGGCGCATGATCCGTTGGGGATACAGGTGAGGATCGCGGCGCCGTTGCTTGTCGATTTCGTCCGGACGACCGATGAGGCGGTTGCTGTGGCCGGTGTTGTTGGTGGTGCGGCTGGCGGGAAAGGGAAGGATGGGGTGTTGCGATTCACGCATGCCGAGGCGATATCGCCTTTTGCGAGTCTGTTGGGTATCCCAGAAGCAAGCGTGGCGGCGCCGGGTATTGCGCGGTATCATGACCATTGGCGGGCGGAGCGGATCATTCCTTTGAGTGCGAATATCCAATGGATCATCTATAGTAATGGCGAGGATGTGCGGGTGAAGGTGCTGCTCAATGAGCGGGAGGTGGAGTTGCCGATCGGCGGCGGTCCTTATTACCCGTGGAAGGAGCTGCGTGGCTATTGCATGGAGCGGTTGAAGGCTGTGCAGGCGGGGATGCGGGGGGATATGGTTGACTGGTTGAAGGAGCTGAAGTAGGTTAAGCTATCGCTAAGCTTTTAGCCCGGGAGGATAAAAGAGGACGGATCGGCTAATTTGCGGGATAAAACTCTCTTTTATGCGCCTATTTGCGATCACTATTGTTGTTCTGTTTTTGTCTGCGGGAGCCAACCCTCTGCGGGCACAGTCGCTGGCCAACACGGCCTGGAAATTTTATGTAGAACCGTTGCATGATACGTTGACGATGCATATCGGGGCGGATACGAGCTTTTCTACTTCGAGCTCGGGGGAGATGATCGTCCGGTCGTTGTGGAGGCAGGTGAAGGATACGGTGAAGATAAATGACCTGGATGGGATGTATCCCTGTACGGCCGGGGAGGGTGTTTACCGGGTGAGTATCGAGGGGGATTATCTGAACTTTATCATGGTCACCGACCCGTGTAATCAGCGGGCGGATGCGCTGAACGGGGTGAAATTCAAAAAGGTGGATCGGTAAACCGATCCACCTTTTTATCAATTTGGATAAATTAGAGCTGAGTTGCGATTGTGTTCTCGGTTACGGTCTTGCTAACCTGGAACTGGCGAACGATCTCGGTGTTATCGGCGGTGCGGATAACGAAGGTCGGGTGGATGTCAGAATCCGTATCGGCGATGAAGACGTTCTTGGAGAAGTGAGCGTCGCTGAACTGCTGGTGGTAAACGACGTCCCCGTTGTCATTCTTGATGATGAGGGAGAACTTTTCGCCGGTGGGGTTTTCGAATTCAACCTTAAAAGCGATGGCGTTGTTAGTGGCGCCCTGGTATTTTACGGTTACCTGTTGTTCGGTTGCTGCCTTCTTGTTCTCACCGCCGTTTGCGAGGGTGGTCAGAGGATTGCTGGCGACGATTACTGCTGCGGTGAATGCTACTGCTACGATCTTTGCTACTGCTTTCATACTATTGTTATTTTTATACTTTACAAAATTGTTAACGAAAAAATTTTTCGGCAGGCAATAGTCTTGGAGTGGATGGCGGAGACAATCGGGATGGCGAGAACAACCGGGTGAGCAATTTTCCTGTTTGGGGGCGGCTGGGTGCCGTTTTGCTCTTTTGTTACACAAATGTAGAACCGAATTCGGGCGTGTGGAAACCGTATTTAGTCGCCGTTTATTATGTCAACGGAGTAGGGTATTCTGGCAATAGGCTGAAAATTAGGTAGTTATGGTCTGGTATTGAATGATAACCAACCCGGTTTGAGGCTTCGAAAAAGGGTGGTATATTGTGTGCTATAGAGAAAATATTCAACCTTACCATTTCTGTGGTCCCTATGAGTATTGAACGTATTCCTTTAGTACCCCCCACTATTGCCCCGGTCGACACCGGGGTCAGGCGTCCATTGTTTTCGGTTATGATACCGACCTATAATTGCAGTAACTATTTACGGGAGGCTGTACTGAGCGTACTTGCGCAGGATCCGGGTCCTGACCAGATGCAGATCGAGGTTGTGGACGATTGCAGCACCGATGCCGATGTGCGGGCGTTGGTCGCTGAGATCGGGAAGGGCAGGGTTGGTTATTTCCGGCAGGAGAAAAATGTGGGCAGCTTGCGGAACTTCGAGACCTGTCTGAACCGGAGTACGGGGGAGTGGGTGCATCTATTACATGGGGATGACCTGGTGAAACCGGGGTTTTATCAAGAGATCGAAGCTCTTTTCCATCAATATCCCGAGGCTGGGGCGGCCTTTACCGGCTATCTGCATGTCGACGAGCGGACGGACATATTGTATCCCAACGATCCGTTATCGGACCGGCCCTGTATCATCGAGGACTGGCTGAGCGTGATTGCTTCGAGTCAGCGGGTGCAGCCGCCGGCGATGGTGGTGAAGCGGTATGTTTATGAGCGTCTGGGCAGCTTTTTTGCCTTTCACTATGGTGAGGACTGGGAGATGTGGGTGCGGATCGCGGCGTACTACCCGGTGGCGCATTCCCCGAGGCATCTGGCCAAATACCGGGTCCACAAGAAGAATATCACGAGCAATTATTTTTGCAGCGGGCAGAATATCCGGGATATCGAGCGGGCGATAGAGATCGTTCAGGAGTATTTGCCGGAAGATAAGCGGGCCGTGTTGTATGAGCGGGCGAAGCGGCATTATTCGCTGTATTTTGCCCGGACCTCGGACATGGTCTATCACGGTTATCATCATCCACAGCAGGCGCTTGCGCAGGCGAAGAGAGCCTTTCGGATGGACGCCAATCCCACGACGGCCTATTTTGTGTGCAAGATGTATATGAAGTTGCTGTTCCGGTACCGGTTCAAGGATATTGCTGGAAACGCGCTTCAGGCAAATTCTTAAACTTTGTGGGGGGCGTTGATGAGATGGCCCCATTTTTTCAGCATGATCACGAGCTGGTCGAGATCGACGGGTTTACTGATGTAGTCATTCATGCCTTCGGCCATGCAATCGTCACGATCCTGCCGGGTGACGTTGGCTGTCATGGCGATAATAACGGGTTGTTGGCCTTCGCCGCGGCGGATGAGGCTGGTGGCTTCGAGGCCGTCCATTTCCGGCATCTGGATATCCATCAGGATGAGGTCGAAGGGGGCTTTGTCGAGATGGTTGAGTACTTCTTTCCCGTTGACGGCCAGCATGGGGTTATAGCCCATTTTTGTCAGAATGATCAGGGCCAGCTGCTGGTTGATGGGGTTATCTTCGGCCAGCAGGATGCAAAGCGGATATTTATTGGCGAGAACGGGGATGGAGACGTTATCGGGAAGGGCTTTTATTTCGACGGGATGAGCGAGAATGGTGAACGTAAAGGTCGATCCGACGCCGGGGGTGCTGTCGATGGCGATATGGCCGTTCATCAGTTGGACCAGTCTTTCGGAGATGGGCAGTCCGAGGCCGGCGCCGCCGTATTTGCGGCTGATAGAGGAGTCGGCCTGGGCAAAGGATTGGAAGAGATGGCTGAACTGATCCGGCTCGATCCCGATACCGGTGTCCTTTATCTCGAAGCCGATCTGGACGTGACCTGGCGGAGTATCGGGCGGGAGGGGCCATGAAGGGAGGAAGAGGCGGATGCAGATCTCTCCCTGTTCGGTAAATTTCATGGCGTTGCCGACAAGGTTGAGCAGTACCTGCCGGAGGCGGGCGTTGTCGGTGATGATGTGGGCGGGGACGTCTTCTTCGATCTGGCAGTGGAGGAGGATGCCTGCGTTGATGGCCCTGGCCATGAACACTTCCAATACCTCGTCCACGCAACGGCGGAGATCGGTCTCTTTTTCTTCCAGGATGATCTTGCCGGATTCCATGGTCGAGAAGTCGAGGATATTATTGATCACGGTGAGCAAGGTATCGCTGCAGCTACGGATGACTTCGACATAGCCGCGTTGTTCTCTTGTGAGGTTGGTCTGGGTGAGGAGGGAGGACATGCCCGTGATGCCGTTCATGGGAGTGCGGATCTCGTGGCTCATATTGGCAAGGAAGAGGCTTTTGGTACGCATCGCTTCTTCGGCCAGTCGGGTTTGCTGGTCCGCCAGGAACTGCAGCTGTCTGGATGTTTTTCTCAGCCTGCGGATAGTGATCAGGCAGTATGCCAGACAGGACGACAGGAGGCAGGCCAGTACTGTTATTTTAATGATTAATGACAGCATCGGCTTAGGTTTCAGGGCTAAATAATAATATAGGATAGGACCGCGGGGTCTATGGTTAACGGCGCCTAAGAGGATGTATTTTGGCCTTTCGGTCCTATTTGGCCGTCATAAGGGTTTCTGCTTATTTGTGTTACTTCGATCGCTATAAATTCTGACGGTTAGGGCTACATGCTCTCTAAGGGTTAATTCTAAACTCTGCGACGGCACTGCCGGTTTTCCCGTCCGTGGTGATGCCCTGGGCGATCACCGAATAACGGCCAGGCATATCGGAAGAATAGAAACTGAGCTGTTGTTTGCCATGAGGGCCGGTGAGGATGTCGCCGGACCAGTAGAGGACGTTGCGGAGGTCGGGGATGCGGGAGGTTTGCCTGTCTTTGGAATCGTATACCGGGGAGTAGAATTCCCGGTGGAGCTGCCAGCCGTCATAGTCGATGGTATAGGCGTTTGCGTCGAGGGGGAAGCCGGAGATGTCGCCCTGATAGGTGTTATAGCTGACGATGCCGTCGTAGAGCAAACCGCCGACGTAATAGCGTTTTGCGACCACTTCGATCTTTTGCATTTTCAGGGGATCGAAACGGATGATGTTGTTGGTGTTTGTCGTGGGTACTCCGTCCACGAGGACGAGCGGGGTCTCGTCGAAGAAGAGCTGGTTGGCCTGATCGGATTGGACGTGAAGCTCGAAATCCCCTTTCCTGGTGTTAAGGCGGACTTCCTTTACGTATTCGCGGATGACCTCTTCCATGCTTGTGAAGCGGGTGTAGTCGTCGAGCTTATAGCGGCGGTCGGGACGGCCGTAGAAGGCGCTGGTATCGGTTTGGGCGGGGCGGGTAAATTGTTGGCGGAGGGCGGCCTGGTAGGCGTTCTGCGCCTGGGCGCCGATGCTGTGCTGGAGCAGCTGGGTTGATGGAGGGTTGGGTAGTGGGAGGTGGATGAAGGCGGGCTTTGCGGCGGCGTCTGAGACTGTTCTTGCGGCATCTGCGAAGGGGGAGGTGATCTCGATGTGGTAGTTGCTATCGGTCGTTGCCGGTTGGACGACCAGCTCGCGGGCTCCATAGAGATCGCCCATGTCCCAGACGATGTTGCCGTTGCCGTCGCTGGTAGAGCGGGCGAGCTGATAATGTTTTCCGGGGGCGCTTAGCCAGGCGGGGATATTGGGCGCCGGTGTGCCGGTGCGGCGATCGGTAATATGGCCCGAGACGAGGAGGCCGCCGTATTCGGGGATATAATGGGGTTGCGACTGTGTCATTTTCAGGCGGCGCCAACCCTGGGTCATCAGGAGGAGGGAGGCTATTTCTTCGCGGTCGGTATTTTGAGGGGAGAAGTAATAGCCTGGGGATTCGACCTGTCCTTTGCAGTCGGCGGCCAGCCCGAGGTAGTTGACGATATCCTGGTCGCCGGTGGACTGGACATCGTCCTGCAGGACCACGGCAATGGAGCCGTTCAGGCTGAGTGGGGTGTTACCGGCGTCCTGCGCCGAGAGCTCGAGGGTGATCTTTTCCCTTTTATTATAGGCGGATTGGTCGGAGACGACTGTCAGTCTGAGCGGAGTCGGGGCCTTGAACCAGCCGCGTTCGCATACCGGGATCATCGATCCGGTGATCCCTTCGGCCAGCACGGTGAGCCAGGTGACGCCGCCGGGGAGGCTGTCCTTCGGGATGAGGAAAGAGGCGGCTCCATTGGTCAGACTTGTTTCACTCGTTGCGATTGGACGGAGGGTGTGAGCGATCAGGCGGACGTGGGTGTTGGGCGCTTGGCTGCCTGCGTGGATGTCGATCCGGAGGTTGCCATTGCCGGCATCGGCGATGTGCATGGCATAGCCGGAGGTTTCGGGGATCGGGAGTGGGTGCAGGCTGGGGGGAAGGCTCCTGGTGCGGACCTGGACAGTATAGCGGGTGTTTTCTGCGGGGACGAGGGTAAACTCGCCCATGCCGAAGCGTTTTGTCTCGAAGTGGGCGAGGGTATCGCCGGTGTTGTTAATGACGGCGCCTTCGGCGGGGATGCCTTTGCCCGTGCTGTCGACGATGCGAAAGGCGATGTGGTTAGGGGTGCCGGCGATGAGGTTGCCGCCTTCGGGGAAGAATTGAATATCGTATGGGGGTGTGGCTGCTGTTGGGGTTGCAGGAGTTGCGGGGCTGTTTCGGAGGGTATTGAGGATGACCAGGTGTTTTTCGAACCAGCTGTCGGCCGGCGAATTCTTCATCCAATTGGTATAGGCACGGAGCCAATAGTTGCCGGAATGCAGGGAGAAGGGCAATTGGAAGGAGCCGTTGCCGGTACCGCTGTCCAGGGCGATGCGGGCCTGGAGGACGGGTTTCTGTTCGTCGGAGAGGATCTCGACGAAGGCGGAGTGGCTGAGCATCCCCGGGCGCCGGGTGGCGCCATCGACAACATAAAGCTTCATCCAAAGGATCTCGCCTGCGAGGTAGGTGTCTTTGTCTGTGTGGACGAAGACTTTTTCCTGGGGTTGCGAGTGGCTGAGGAAGGAGCTGAGGAGGAGGCTGATGATATAGATAAAGCGGTTCATTTTCGAAATGCGTTGTTATGGCCAGTAAGAGGGTTTTTGCAGGGTTCCGCCTTGTAACCGGCAGTCGAGGCAGGTCCTTTTGCTCAGGTTGAGGACAGGGGGTGAAGTGCTGAAATAATAGGGGCCCCAAAGAGTATCCGGATAGTTATAGACATGGAAATTATCCGGATCACGGGGGATTTGAATAATGGGGCATTCCAGCACGAGCGTGTCCCAGTTGCTGACCTGTTTGTTGTCGATGAACAGGCGTTGCTGCTGGACAGAGCCGGCGCTGAGGTAGCCGATGACCGGTTCTTTGGGATTGGTCAGGCAATGAATGTTGCCGGCGAGCTGGGAAGGCTGGGGATCGAAGAGGGTGCCAAGGTTTTGCGTGTTCTTTTGCAGGGTCAGCCAATATTGATATGCGTCCGGAGTGAGGACGTACTGGCTTGCGAGCATGCTGTATTTGATGCTGATCTTTTGGGCACCCCTGGGGATCGTACCGATAGGCTGCTGGCTGACACGATCCTGCCCGAAGGCGGTGGTGTTGCCAAGGACGATATCCGTGGAGTTGTCCGAGCGCCAGCAATAATAGATCAGGAACTGTTGGGTCAGGGAATCGATGGCGTACTCGATCTCGCCGTTGAGCAATTGGAGCTGGCTTTGAAGGGGGGCATGGTATTCCCAGGTCTCGGTGTAGAACCAGCGATAATAATGGCTGTTGCCCGAAGGGTCATGGGTGTTGACGCTGACGATGACGTTGCCGGAGCTGTCGTCCTGTCGCCAGGAGAGGCTGTCGATCGGCGGGGCTGATCTGACGGAGACGGTGTCGGACAAATACTTACTTCCGTTGCGGGTGGCGATCTGCAATTTGTATTTCTGGGCCGGGTCAAGGGTCATCTGAGGGGAGGTATAGGCGCCATTGCCGATATCCTGCAGGCTGTAGCTGTTGCCATTGCCCGCGATGATGGTAACTGCGGCCTGCAATTCGGGCGAATTGGTACTTACGGAGTCGCTCAGTTGCTGGGTCCGGGAGAGGGAGAACGTGGTAGTCGAGTTGGCGCCGGTGTTGATGAATCCGTCGATGACCAGCCAGTTCGGGTTGGTCTGCAGGACGGTTGGGCTGTAGTCCCTTTTGCACTGTGTGGCGATCAGCAGAAGGCCGAGCAGATATATGTATGCGGCGCGGTTCATTGTCGATTTATCATGGCCAGAAAGAAGGTTTTTGAAGTGTTCCGCCTTGTAACCGGCAGTCGAGGCAATCCCGTTTGGTGAGATAGAGAACGGGTCCCGAGAAATAATAGGGGCCCCAGAGGGTATCGGGATAGCTGTAGTTATGAAAGTTATTTGGATCCCAGCCGGTCTGCCGGAGTGGGCAATCCTGTACGAGGGTATCCCAGTTGTGCAGCTGTTTGTTATCGATGAACAGTCTTTGTTGCGCGATGGAACTGGCGCTGAGAAAGCCGATGACGGGTTCTTTCGGATTGGTCAGGCAGTGGATGTTGCCTGTCAGCTGGGAGGGCTGTGGATCGAAGAGGGTACCGAGGTTTTGCGTATTCTTTTGAAGGATCAGCCAATATTGATACGCATCCGGCGTGAGGACGTACTGGCTGGCGAGCATGCTGTATTTGACGCTGATCTTTTGTGCGCCCCGTGGAATTATCCCAATGGGCTGCTGGCTGACGCGATCCTGTCCGAAGGAGGAGGTGTTACCCAACACGATATCGGTGGAGTTAGCCGAGCGCCAGCAATAATAGATGAGGAATTGCTGGGTAAGGGAGTCGATGGCGTAGTAGATCTCGCCGTTGATCAGCTGGAGTTCGGCCTGGAGGGGGGCGTGGTATTCCCAGGTCTCGCTGTAGAACCAGCGGTAGTAGTGACTGTTATTGCCCGGGTCGTGGGTATTGACGCTGACGATGACATTGCCCGAGCTGTCGTCCTGCCGCCAGGTCAGACTGTCGATGGATGGGGCGGTCCTTGTGGAGACCGTGTCGGACTCGTATTGACTGCCGTTGCGGGTGGTGATCTTTAGCCGGTATTTCTGGGCTGGGTCGAGGGAGAGCTGTGTTGAGCTATAGGCGCCATTGCCCAGCTCCTGCAGCGGATAGCTATTCCCGTTGGCGGCGAGGATCGCGACCGAGGCCTGTAATTCGGGTGTATAGGCACCCAGGCTGTCGCCGAGCTTTTGCGTCCGGGAAAGATTGAAGGCGGTGGTAGAGTTGGCGCCCATGTTGATAAAGCCGTCGATGACCAGGATATTGGGATTTGTCTGGAGGGCAGGCGGACTATAGTCCCGTTTGCATCGGGTGGCGATGAACAGGATCAGCAGGAGCGGTATGGTGAGTGCTTTTTTGTGCATGGTCAGAAGCTGATATTATAGGAAAGGAAGGGGATGGCGGTACCAAAGATGGAGAGCTGGTAACCTTTTATCACGCCGTTCGTTTCGGTGAAATAGACGGAATAAGGGTTCTTGCGGGCCGTCAGGTTATAGATGCCGAAGGACCAGGAATTGTGGAAGCGCTGGTGGACTTTGGCGTTACCCTCCATGTTGAAGGAGATATCGGTTCGGAAATAGTCGGGTATCCTATACTGATTCCGGTCGGAGTAGTATACCCGCTGACCGCCGCCGAGATCGAAGGTGGCGATGGGCAGGGTAATGGGCCGGCCGGTGGTATAGATGCCGGTAAGGGACAGGCTGTAGCGGTGCGAGAACCGATAGTTGCCGACGAAGTTGACATTGTTGGGCCGGTCGAAATTGGCGGGATAGTATGCGCCGTTGTTGATCAGCTGGCCGGCGAGGGGATCGTCCTGTTTCAGGAGGGTCCGGGACCAGGTATAGCTGAGCCAGCCGTTGAGCTTGCCGGTCGTCTTTCTTATCAGCAGTTCGGCGCCATAGGCTTTGCCGCGGGCGTTGAATACGTCCGTTTCGATATGCGGGTTCAGCAGGAGGGTGGCTCCGCTTTTATAGTCGAGGTAGTGTTCGATCGTCTTATAATACACCTCGAGGGAGGTTTCGAGCGTATTGGAGCGGAAGTTCCGGTAGAAGCCGAGGCTGATCTGCTTACCCAGCTGCGGCTGCAGGTGCGTGTCGCTGAGCTTCCAGATATCGGCCGGCGAGATGGCCGTGGTATTGGAGAGAAGGTGTATATATTGCCGAAGGGTATTATAGCTCAGCTTTACGGAGGTATTGCCGTCGAGAGTATAGCGAAGGCCGAAGCGGTATTCAGGTGAGGCATAGGTCTTTATGTTCTTTCCCGATGCGTAGTGGACGGTATCGAGAATGGTCGAGGTCTCTTTTGGCAGGCGGGGTTCGTAATTGTAGACATCGTGAGGGCCGAGGTAGTTATACAGCGAATAGCGAAGGCCGATATCCAGCGCCAACTTGTCGGTGATGGCGTAGCGGTCTCCGGCATAGATCGCCGATTCCAGCGCCTGTTCTTTTGGAACGATGTTGGGGGCGACGATGGACTGTTCGCCTGAGGGGTGCATGGAGCCGGGCTGGAAGGCGTAGCGGCTGGAGCTGATGCCGAAGTCGATCGCGTGTTTGGCCGAGGCGTTGTAGTTGAAGTCGATGCGGGCCGAGGCCTGGTCGAGCTTGTAGGCGAAGTCGTAGGCGTTCACCGGGTTCCTGTTCGCCGATTGGGAATACTGATAGTGATCCAGTCCTGCGGTGATGACGCTGTAGAAACTGTTACTGAAGATGTGCTTCCATTTAATATTGGCGTTGCGGTTGCCGTATTTATACGTTGTGTCGCTGTTGAGGCGGAACTTGTCGTTGCTGAGATAACCGGTGAGGTAGAGGCTGTTCTTTGTGTTCAGGGTATGGGCGATATGGAGGCTGAGATCGTTGAAGGAGGCGCTGCTGTTGTTGTAGTCCTTGTCGGGCAGCGTTTTCAGGATCCAGTCCGAATAGGTCGTCCGGCCGCTGACGATAAAGGTCGTCTTATCCTTGACGAGCGGTCCTTCGAGGGTCAGCTTGCTGGTGAGCGGGCCGATGCCGGCGTTCCCGGAGAATTGTTTGCTGTTGCCGTCACGGGTCGTCACATCGAGGACGGAGGAGAGGCGGCCGCCGTATTTTTCGGGAATGGAGCTTTTATACAGTTCGACCCCTTTGATAATATCGGCGTTGAAGGCGGAGAAAAAGCCGAAGAGATGGGAGGGGTTATAGATGGTGGAATCATTGAAGAGGATCAGGTTTTGATCGGCGGAGCCGCCGCGAACGTTGAAGCCTGTGCTGGCCTCGCCTACCGTCGTAACCCCGGGAAGGGTGATCACGGCGCGGAGGACGTCCGATTCGCCGAGGACGGCGGGCATTTGTTTTATGGAGCGGACGTTGATCCTTGCCACGCCCATCTGGAGGGCCTTTATATTGGATTGTTTTTCGGCGACGACGGTGGCGGTCATGAGGCTTGGGATGAATTCTTCCATCTCGATGTTCAGCTTGCCGTCGGAGTGGAGCAGTATCTGGCGGTGGGTGCTTTTCATTCCTGCGCTGCTTATTTGCAGAACATGCCGGCCGATGGGCATTTGGAGGGCGAAATAGCCGAATTGGTCGGTGATGACCCCGATGGCCGGTTTGTCGAGGTATACTGCGGCGCCGACGATGGCTTCGCCGTTGCGGACGTCCCTGACGTAGCCGACGAGGGTGGCGTTGCCCTGGCGGGTGCGCCCGGTGACAGAGCCGATCTCGAAGAGCTTATTTTCGAGGGAGGTGCGTAGGGCCCTTGCGGCGGGGGCTTTATCCGCCGGCCATTCGGTGGTGTCCGAGGTCAGGCTGTCGCGGGCGCCTCCGGCGGGGCCGAGGGTTGTTTTGATGGCGTTGAGGCGGGTGATATAGACGTTGTTCTGATCGATCCCATAGTGGAAGACCGTGTTCTTAAAAGCTGCGTCGAGGACTTCCGGGAGGAGGGCGTGACGGGCCTTTATATTGATGATGAGTGTATCGACCTCTTCGGGATCGAAGAAGAAATGGTAATGGGTGATCGATTCGATCTGGCGGACGAATTCGGGAAAGGGTTTGTCATTGAAGTCGGCGTCGATGCGAACCGGTTCCTGCGAGCGGGCATGGTTGAGGATCAACAGGGTCATGACGAGGGGTAACAGGCGACGAAATCCCATGCGGTGTTAGTTTGATTGGCTAAGGAGTTCCGCGGCGGCGGTGAGCGCAGCGGCCGGATCTTTTTTAAAGCTGATGTTCTTTGAGTGGAGGATGCTTCGAAGTCCTTTATCCCCGGCGCCGAAGGCTTTCAGGAGGCTCTTCTGGCTATGGATGAGAAGGTAGCGGTTGTTCATTTCGAGATACCAGCTGTCGTATTGCCGGTAGATGGTCAGG
>Ga0157372_10001867_pt1 | contig 22864 bp, 20 predicted proteins | sample C55metaG_FD_115307 | JGI IMG/M metagenome (GOLD analysis project Ga0157372, IMG submission 115307) | Corn rhizosphere microbial communities from Kellogg Biological Station, Michigan, USA - C5-5 metaG | ecosystem: Host-associated > Plants > Roots > Rhizosphere > Soil | place: USA: Michigan... | reverse complement strand
GCTATACCATGCTCGCCATGGCGGGAGATGAAGGACTCGAACCCTCGTACCTGGATTTGGAGACCAGTGTCCTAGCCGCTGGACGAATCTCCCGCAAACTCATGGCGGAGCTAACGGGAGTTGAACCCGTCCCTGCTGATAGACAGTCAGCCATCCTGCCGATAGACCATAGCTCCGGCTCCCTCCCGTGGACTCGAACCACGATTCCCGCGTTCAGAGCGCAGCGTCCTGCCATTGGACGAAGAGGGAATCCTTAAATTTTCAAAGAACTGGCTGCCGGGGAGCGATTCGAACGCCCGTATCCGGATTCAAAGCCCAGAGTCCTGCCACTAGACGACCCGGCATCAAAGTTTCAGCGGTATTGCTTTCATGCAGCGCACGCACAACACGGCGGATTCATCCACGTTGTGACCGAACCTCCGTCGGTCCGCACGGGCGTGGTCTACCAATTCGCGATGATCGCCACCGCGCTCACAGTACAGTTCAGATGCAACCCCGATTTCAAAACCATCGAGTTCAATTGTTTGCGTATTCATATTTGGTAGCAGCGAGGAGAATCGAACTCCCATCTCAGCCTTGAAAGAGCCGCATCCTGGCCGTTAGACGACGCTGCCTCCTGTCTGCCGCATGGGCGAAATCTACCCAAAAAATCAAAAGCCTCCGATTTGTAATCGGAGGCTCGAAAAAACCAAGATGGATGCGCCCCCGTTACATGAACGTACCTTCTCCCGCACCTTGCCACATAAACGTAGCTGGTGTCGGGCAATAATCGGTATGGGGCTTGCGCATCATTGTTTGTAGCTCATCTTTCACTGTTACATCATTCCCGAAATTCGTCAATACCTAAAAGTGAGAATTCAAGTCGTGCGTTTACCTCGAACTGCCAAGAAGTGTTTCGATCTGACAAGATACTCTCCGTCTTTGTGCCTTCGTCGGTTACCTGGAAACTAACGTAACTACACACCCTTGTAGTTGAGGATGGGACGAAGAGTGCGAGTTACCTTGACCAATTCCCGCTGGGCCCTCAGCACGGCACGGATGTCTTTGTAAGCGGAAGGAGCTTCATCCCGCAGCTTGTCGCTGAGTCGGTAGTCGTACCAGATCCCCTCCATTTGGTGCCGAAGCTCTCTTTCGGTTACCTTTGCCCGGGCGGCCGTCCGGCTCAACGCCCGACCCGCACCATGCGCGCTCGAACAGAGTGCTTCCTGGCACCCACGACCCTCCACGTGGAAACTGAGAGCACCCATTGAACCGGGCAAGACCCCGCTTTCGCCCAGCTTGGCCGGCATCGCACCCTTTCGATGCACCCAGAGATCGCAACCCCCGTGGTGTTCGAACGAGACGTGGTTGTGGTCCGTGGTGACGAGAGTGTTCCAGCAAATCTGTGCTTGTAAGGTTCTGGCTAGAACTCTGCCGATTTCGGTTGCCATCGCCTTTCGCGACGCATCGGCAAAACGACGCGCGTAAGAGGCGTCCCGTAGATACTCGATACCTTCCGGCGCTCGGGCGTCGAGCATGCGGAAACGACTTCCTGCTGCGTGCGCCCGAGCGAGGTGGTGGTCCCGGATGGCTTGGCCGAGTGCCCGTGACCCGCTGTGCACCATGAGCCAGACGCGATTGTCCTCATCCGATTGAATCTCGATGAAATGATTTCCGCTGCCTAGGGTTGCGAACTCAAGCACACCTTCATTCCGGCGACAAGACTCCAGACTGGGGTGGCTGAGCGTATCCTTGGCCAGATCCTCCGGCAGAGGAACGGTCATGCGACGATTCCGGCGCCGGGCTGGAACGGCCCGACCGAGCTCCGATAAGACAGTAGCTGCCACCCTCGGGTTTCTGAGGCAATTAGCATCAACATCCAATCCCACTGCCAGCATGCCGCAGCCAATATCGCCGCCAACTGCCTGCGGGTAGATCATGCTTGTGGTGGCTACGGCAACACCGATGCAGACGTCGGATGCCAAATGCACGTCGGGCATCACCGCGATCTGTTGAACATCAGGCGCCCGCCGGAGGCGCTCAATCGCCTCCGACACGTCGTGATCCAGTGGTGCAGTAAGCCAGCTTCGAACTGGAACGGCAAGAGATTCAGACATCCCCGCCTCCATCCGCAAAGAACGGGACAAACGCCAGTTCCGGTGCGCGTTTCCGCGTGATGGCCATGGCCACTTCCGAACGGAGACGCCCAATGTCTCGACGAAGCGCGGCGAGCGCATCGGCAATCGGGTGACCGGCCGGGACAACTACATGTACTAACAAATGCCCGCAGTCCGGTGCGGGAGAAACATCCTCGACAAATAGACCGCAGATACTCTCGTCAGAACTGGCATCTGCCAGCGCAAGATTCAAAGCTCGCTGTACCTGCCGGCAGAATTGCTGTGTCTTTCTTTGTGCCTGACGGTTTGAAGAGAAGTTTTCGGACTTGCTTTGATCGAGCGCTTCGGCGAAGTCCGAATCCACGAATTCTGTTTCTTTACGACGACGATAACGTTGTTTCACAAAGGCTCCCATTTGCGCACGCGCGCGGCCGACGTACACACGGGTACTGTCGGCGGTCTTGTCCTGAATGGAATGTGGGGAGCCAGCCTGTCCGGCCGGGCTTAACTATGCGGCGACAAGCAGGCTCGACGGCGTCAGGCGCTGTGCAATGGGTGACATGAGTCCTCCAGTTATCGTCGAGTCTCGGATAACACGCTACAGTCGTGGTACCCGAACAACTCATTATCTCTTTGCTTTGGACCAGATGCAAGCCAAACTTGCATTTTGCGAACCTACTATTCATGTTATTCCCAGCCCCGCGTGCCAGGTTAGAGGTCCGGATTATGGGCCACGGATCGAATCGCCATCGAAGCCTCTCGGGCAGCCTGTAACAGGTTGTCCCATACAAGTCGTTGGTGGGCGGGCCGGGAGTTAAACCCGGATTTGCAGCTTCGGACGCTACCGTGTTGTTCGGTTACACTACCCACCCACTGGAACTCGCGCCGGGAATCCAACCCGGATCTCTTCGTTAGGACCGAAGCGTCTTCATGCCTTAGACCACGCGAGCCTAACCTATAACTGGTGGATGCAGAGAATTGAACTCTGATCTCAAGGTTCTAGCCTTGCGCCCTTATCCGTTAGACCACATCCCTACGTTGGAAGCGGCAGAGAGATTTGAACTCTCATCATCCGAGGTAGAAGCTCGGCGCATTCGTCCGTTATGCTATGCCGCCTCTCTCCTGACTTTGGTGCGGGATACAGGAATCGAACCTGCTTCGTCTCGCTTAAAAGGCGAGTGCATATCCATATCTGCCAATCCCGCTCGAATCTGGTGGGTGACGCCGGAATCGAACCAGCCTGGTCTCGCTTAAGAGGCGAGTGCATGAGCCATCTCTGCCAGTCACCCGTACTTCATCCAAATCTGGTGCAGGATGTTGGAATCGAACCAACACCTCGCGATTATCGATCGCGGGCTCGACCTTCGAGCCAATCCTGCAAATCAATTGGTGCGCCGTTCGGGAGTTGAACCCGCATCTGTTGGGTGTAGGCCAACTGTTCTGGTCCGTTGAACTACCGGCGCGAACATCTGGTAGAGGGTGCAGGTGTCGAACCTGCCTAGCCGCGCTAATCTGGCGCCGAAGTGGGTATAAGCCACTGCTCCTCCCGGAGGCCCCTCTACTGGTGGCTCGCGATGGATTCGAACCATCCACGACGGCTTTATGAGAGCCGCGTTCTTCCTACTGAACTAGCGAGCCCGTTCTAAGTTTGGCTGGCCGGGCAGGATTCGAACCTGCGTATGGCGTGATTAACAGTCACGTGCCTTTCCAGCTTGGCTACCGGCCAAAAAACGCCCGTAAAAACCAAAAGGCCCCGACTTTGTCGGAGCCTTCGAGACTTGGAATCTGAACTTAGTAGCTAGGGACAGACCATTCCCGAAGGCCGAGCGCGATTGATGCGCCGTCTCATCATGGATTTGGTCCGTATCGTCATTTTCAAGCCGAGTGTAGCACACTGATGCCAACTGAACCAGCACTCGTTCTTTGCCCCTAACACGAAAGACCACCAGCCCGACAAGGGGCCGGGCCGGTGGAAATCAATTTACCCATGTAGTCTGTTCCAGCGCGCGGATGTACTCGATGACCGACTCGGACCAGCCATCGATGTGCGTCCACTTGCCATAGCCGATGCCGTTCTTGAAAGAAGCGACGTTTACCAGGTAATTGTGCTTTCCAAACGCATTTGCCTGGGCAGGGTTGAGCTTCAGGTCGCAATCCTGCTCATCGGTGAACACAATCACGCGGTCTGCCTTCGTCTCGCGCTTAGCGATAGAATTCATCGCCTGCACGAGAAAGATGCCTCCGCCTCCGAGCCTGCCGGCCATCTGCCGAATGGCATCAGCAAGCGCGAAACCGTTACGCGACGGCACCTGTTCGGTTGCGTGCACGCGAGTGCTGTCGTTTCCAGCAGTAGCGTACACTGCCACATTCTCGCAGACCTCCCGCGCGAGAATCGCAAGGCCAGCCGCTGTGTCAATGCGGTTCAGCTCGGAATTCTGCGCAAGTCGTCCCCCCATCGACCCCGACACGTCAATCACGAGCACAGTCTTGCCCGCGAGCTTCGCTTGCGAAGTCAGGCACTTCAGCATGGCCTCCTCAAGCGCCTCTTCGAGCTGCGGAGCGTAACGCGCTGCAGCCAGGAATCGGAACGGCAGCACCCGCGCAGTGTTCATCTCGCGAACAGCGCCCAGTACAAGGGACTCCTCCACTCCGGCCTCACGCATGTTGCGCACATTGCGGAGCAGAGCCAGTGCGCCCAGCTTCTGCTCGCGAAGCAGCCGTGTCCACGCTTCGCGCCTATTAGTGCCCGCGCTGAGAGAAACCTCCCAGGTGTCGGGCGCGGTCAGACGTCCCCAGATGAGTCGCTTCCACACTGCTGCCTGGGCCTCATCACGAGGCTTCGCGTGGCACAGGAAGAGCACATCCCGCAGCTTGATGGGCCCGCCGCGATCGTACTTGGCGAGCTGATACTCATCAAACTTCGGAAAAGCTGCCGCCAATCCCTTTTTTACTTGGCCCGACAGCGGCACGCGTCCGTCCTTCCAGTAGATGGCGATGAACTCGGCAAGCTCGTCGGCACGCTGGATGACGGATGCGAGCGCCTCCGAAACCTGAGCACGGTGCGTCTTGTGACGCGCCATCTCGCGAACGAGCAGAAGGGGCGTGTGGCGCAGCTTCATCTGCTCGCGAGCCTCGAGGGCGAGCGCAGCGACCTTTTCGGCCGCGACCTTTGGTACCAGCTCGGCGATGCGGGCGGCGATCTCGGCTCCGTCCTCGTAGAACTGGTCTTCCCAGAGCATGCAGGCGAGCACCGAGCGGCGCAGCTGCATCTCCGTAGAGATGTGACGCGCGTGGCCGCCCTCGTGCGTGCGAAGTCCAAAGTTGAGATTGAGTGTGTTGAGTCGGGCCATTCGCTGCCTCCTTGCTTGAGTCGCCGGGGAATGGAGCGACGACGGTTCTTGTCCGATGCTCTTCCACTGAGCTACACGGCGCAAGCCGTGGCAGGAATCGAACCTGCGGCCGTCGGATTCCGAAGTAACCCTCGTCTTCACCACCGGCGAAAATTCATCTGCGTGTAACCGCCGGGGTATCAGCGATGCGGTACCGGCATTGCTACCTGCCGCAGACCGAAGTCCTACGGCGCGAAGTAACCGCGATCTACGCCACCGGCGAAATTTCTATTCCGTATGTACGATCAATTCTTCCTTTTCCAACCCAGCGCCAAAACCGATGCCAGAGAATCCCAGCTTCTTTCGCGCCGGCTCAGTCGGTATGATCAGCGCGATTTTCTCCATCTGATCGCGGGTTGGCAGTGTGCGGTTCATATAGTCCGTGCAATCGCGAACGCGAAACGGCACCTTGCGCATTGGACCAAACATGCAGAAGATCGCTTCCTCGCTCTCGCGAAACCCTTTTTGAGCGTGCGCCCAGTAGCAGGTTCGGCAGAGCGATTGGCCATCGCCCGGTCTCGTGATCTCGATGAGTTTGGTCTGGTCCATAACTTGCAATGACTTTCTGGGAACAAGCACTTCTCTTTAGGGCCGTCGGCACAAATTCTCGCAGCCGTCGAACCCGCACCACCCGCTTCAGAGGCGAAGTAACGTCAGTTGTCACCAACGTCCAACGCCATCATTTGAAAAATTCCGCCGGGGAAGCGACAAGAAGAGCCGACTCGGGGCGCGATCTCTCCTGGTTTGTCCTTCGAGGCTACCCTCGCTCCCAGGAGCTCTGATCCCCGGCAGGGCTTGCTCCCTGCGCGTCTTCAATTGGCGAAGTATCTCTTCTCTTTCACCACCGGCGAAACCTGACTACTTACTACTTGCCGTTCCAGCCCACGGCATCCATCGTCGCAGTCAAAACCTCTCCACGAACTTCGTGCAGCATTTCACGAAGTGGTAACAACGGCTCCAGACCCGACAACTGACGCGACATCAAGCGATGGGACAGCACTACGTTCACCGCCGCGCTCAAGTTCAAACAAAAGTGCGACGGAATATGCACGAATCGATGACATAGGCGCCGAATGACTTGCGGCACCTTACCGTCTTCCGGCCCGAACACGTACACCGCGTTCTCGGGGTGCACGAAGGTTGTGAGCGGCTCGCTATTGTCGTAAACCTCCACGCATACGGGCGTAACTTCCTCAAACAGTTCGAATGGCCGCGCGTGGTTTACGAAATGCACACTCTTGTATCCCTTCATGCGTTCCTCGCGAGGGAGCCGCTGATACATCGATAGCTCGATCCGCGATCCCGTCCAAACAAGCGAATCGACTCCAAAGCACGAACACGCGCGGATCGTGGCCCCCACGTTATGCGGGAACTTCGGGTCAATCAGAACAATTCCTGGTGCGCGAAACATACTGGACCTCGCAGCCAAGCATCTTGGTCAGGGAACAAGCGGTCACGGCAGGGCTTTCGCCCAAGAGGATTCGAACCTCACAGCCCAAAAGGCCGTTTCTACCTGAGAAGTATCCGTCACCAATCACCACTGACCCTGTGAAGTTAGAGGCTGGGGGAATGAGCGGCACGGACAGTCCCGAGGGACTAATCGATTGACAGTCGAAGTATCCGCGGCCTGCGCCACCCAGCTAAGTTGTTGTTATTGCGGAAAGAGCGCCGTTGAGATCGGCTTAGTAACTTCCGGTCAGCGCGACCAGATGTGACGCCCTATAGCAACTCAGTCGAGTTATCGGCCGATGTTGCCCGCTTAGCGATTTGTTTTCGATATCCGCCAATGTGGGGCGTCCTTTCATAAGAAGATCTCCTAACATGGCATGACTTCATGTTTTTTGCAATAGGGAAAATTTTAAGATTACATTCTCCTCAAGCGCTCAATCCTAGATCGCCATAGGTGCATCTAGTAAGTGGAGGGTTTAACATCACTCGACATTCAGCGGGTGTGAACCGAAACGCGACTGTGCCCTTTTGCTTCGATCACCTCGAATCGCACTGGCAAGAACTGACAGATCACTTCCATGTTCGTTTTCGCGTGTAGGTTGAGACAGGCCGCTGAAAACGAACCGCCGCCCGCCAAAGCGAGGGGCAGGAGAAGCTGATCGGCTAGATGCTCATCCACGGCCGCACTGGAATGCAGATACGCACGTGCCTGCTCGGCTGCATCCTTCGCCACACCTTCTGCCCTGACCCCTCGTTTTCCGAACCCAGTGAAAATCTCGGTTACAGTTGCGCTCGCCAACTCGATCATGACCAAGTTGCCCGGGCTGATTGAATTCTTTGTGTCTTCGCAATGGAGCAATTCGGCGTCCCAGTTCAATAGCTTGCCAACCGTGTCCAACTCCCGCCGAGCGATGGGATACGGCAAATTCGCCACAAGAGCTGTGGCCCGCCTGGCGGTGATCTCACCTCGATCTTCCAGAACGATAGGTTTCAATCGAGGGGTTGGAGCGATCTCAACCACGAAGCGGCCACCTCCCGCCGGATAGAAACCATAGCGCTGCAGCTCAAGCTTTACGATCGGGCCCATGCGCTCGATCAGAGGAATGAAACTCCGCTGCAGGAAGTCGAAGGGTGGAGCGGCGGGGTTATGCGTGCCGCCCTCGATCTCGATGCGACTTGGACTGGCGGCTGTGATCAGGGCCGGCAACACCGTCTGAAGCACGAGCGTGCCGCTACCGGCAGTGCCAATGGCGAAGTGAAACTCGCCGGCACGGACGTCGCCTGGTACGAATCTGAGCGCTTTGGAGCCCAGGGAGGCTCCGTCTACCTCGGCAGAGCCAACCTCCGCCGCCGCCTGGACTGCCGTTAGGTGTTGCCGCAGCAGTCCAGGCCTCTCACGATTTGCGCGAATATTTTCGATTTCGAAGGGCTTTCCGGTTACAAGCGACAAGCTGAGTGAGCTGCGTAGAATCTGCCCGCCGCCTTCACCGGTAGACCCATCGATCCGAACCATCTTCTCTGCCTTCACAACTTCCGTTTTAGGCATGCTCATCCTTTCACGCAAACTACCTGACGAAGCGTGTGCACGATTTCCACCAGATCGGCCTGGGCAGCCATCACAGCGTCGATTGGCTTATAAGCCGCTGGTGTTTCGTCGATCACGTCTGCGTCCTTACGACATTCCACCCCCTCAGTCATACGGATATGGTCTTCAATCGTGAAGCGCTTTTTTGCTTCATGACGGGACATTGCACGGCCGGCACCGTGACTGCAGCTGTCAAAGCTCTCCGGGTTCCCCTTGCCGCGCACGATGTAGGAACGAGCACCCATACTGCCGGGGATAATTCCCATATCTCCCTCGCGCGCACGAACCGCACCCTTTCGCGTGACCAGGACGTTCTGGCCGAAGTGCGATTCGCGGGCCACGTAGTTGTGGTGGCAGTTAATGCTTTTCAGCTCGGCAGTGAACACCGGCACCGCTCCGCTGCCGCGTACTGCATTCACAATCTGACGCATCATCAGATCACGATTTGCACGAGCAAAGTCCTGCGCCCACTCCACCGCTTCAACGTAATCGTCGAAATGTTCGGTGTGCTCGGGAAAGTACGCAAGATCGCGATCCGGCAAAGTGACAAAGAATCTCTCCATGTCCTTCTTCGCTAGTTCAATGAAGTACCCACCCATGCGGTTGCCCACGCCTCGTGAACCGCTGTGAAGCATGAACCAAACCGTATCGCTCTCATCAAGGCATACCTCAATGAAGTGATTTCCAGTCCCCAGCGTTCCCAGGTGGTTCGCGTGGTTTCCGCGATCGAGCTTGGGGTGCTTTGCCAAGATCGCGTCGTAGCGAGGTTTCAAGCCGGCGCCCCACACTTCCTGGTTCTCATGGGGAATGTCGTGCCATGCTCCCTTGTCGCCTGCTCCCCCGTGATTGGTCCGTCCATGCGGGACGGCTCTTTCAATTGCTTCGCGAATTCCGTGCAGGTTGTCGGGCAGATCACGAGCATTGAGAGACGTCTGGACTGCCATCATTCCGCAACCAATATCAACCCCTACCGCAGCCGGAATGATTGCGCCCTTGGTGGGAATTACGCTGCCTACCGTTGCACCAATACCCCAATGAACGTCCGGCATGGCGGCTATCCACCGAAATACAAAGGGTAGCCGGGCCACATTGAGCAACTGGATCTTTGCCTGATCCTCCAGTTGGACGCCTTTCGTCCAAGCCTTGATCGGAACGCCCTGTCCACCGTGGATAACGTTATAGGTTTCGCCTGACATGATTGTTTTCTCCTGCTTGCCATGAATAAGCAACCATCGGACCAAACCGCCGCGTAATGCAAGTAACTGAAGAATCGAATGTTACACGAACAGCATCATTATTGGCTTTAAATTGACGATCTTATGAGATAAGTATTTATCTGAATGGATAAGGGTCATCGCAGGACCGTCACAATCGGGCTCCTCGGTACTACTCTTGATCTGGGCAAACATCCGGATCGATGGGAGAACTGGCGGCCAACAGTCTCGCTTTGCCGCCAACCCGACCTCATTATTCATCGCTTCGAACTGCTGCACGGCAAACGGGATTCATCTCTCGCGAACACAATCAAGAATGACATCCGAACCGTGTCACCCGAGACCGACGTTCGTTTGCATGAGATTGAGTTCGGTGATCCCTGGGACTTTGAAGAGGTGTATGAAGCCCTGTTTCAGTTCGCGCGTGGCTACGCCTTCGATAGCGAAGCCGAAGACTATCTCATTCATATCACCACGGGCACTCACGTCGCGCAGATATGCCTGTTTCTTCTGGTTGAATCTCGGTACATGCCGGGCCGGCTCGTGCAGTCCTCACCAGATCGGGACCGCAGCGCGCCGGGAATCGTTAAGACCATCGACCTTGACTTATCCAAGTATGACCGCATTGCCTCGCGTTTCCGCCAAGAACAACGGGAAGGCATTTCCTACTTGAAAGGAGGTATCGACACGCGAAACGCGGCCTTTAATCGACTGATCGAGCGGATTGAGCAGGTCGCGATTTCTACACGTGATCCCCTGTTGCTCATGGGCCCAACCGGGGCGGGGAAGTCATTGCTCGCGCGCCGAATTTATGAACTGAAGAAAAGTCGCCGAGCCATCGCGGGAGCATTCACCGACGTGAATTGCGCTACCATCCGCGGCGATGCCGCAATGTCTGCCCTGTTCGGTCATGTGAAGGGGGCGTTCACGGGCGCTCAGAAGGACCGTGCTGGTTTGCTGCGGGCAGCCGATAAGGGTGTGTTGTTCCTCGACGAAATTGGAGAACTCGGCCTCGATGAACAGGCAATGTTGCTCAGAGCTCTCGAGGAGAAGAGATTTCTACCTCTTGGTTCGGACTCCGAGGCATACAGCGATTTTCAGTTGATCGCAGGAACCAATCGAGACCTGTTCGCGGCGGTTGGACAAGGCAGATTTCGGGAAGATCTGCTTGCGCGCATCAACTTGTGGACGTTTTCCCTTCCTGGCTTGAGCAGCCGGCCTGAGGACATCGAACCAAACCTTGATTTTGAATTGGATCGCTTTGCGGAAAAGGCGGGCCGCCGCGTGACCTTCAGTAAGGAAGCTCGGGAAAAGTTCCTGAATTTTGCCCTTTCGCCGGCGGCGACGTGGGCTGGCAACTTTCGAGACCTGAATGCTGCGGTTGCTCGTATGGCAACCTTGGCGCCAGGCGGCCGGATCTCGACTCAAGTAGTTGATGAAGAAACGAGCAGACTGTATGCGGCTTGGCACAAGTCGGACGCTTCTCCACAGGTCGGGGAACTCGATCCGTTCCTTACTCTCGAACAGCTGAAACAGATCGACGCTTTTGATCGGGCACAGCTAGCGTTTGTCGTCAGCGTATGCAAGCGCAGCCGATCACTTTCAGAAGCAGGGCGTACCCTCTTCGGTGCCTCTCGCACACGCAAATCCTTGGCGAATGACGCCGATCGACTGCGGAAGTACCTCGCGCGCTTCGGTTTGGAATTTTCAAGAATCCACTCGACCGCCCATCTCCCCGCCTTAGCAAACTATTGAGCCCGAATTCATCACTCCTTCCTTAGGGCCGGGTCTCCGTAGAACCGTACTTTTCCATCGACCACAACCGCGATATAGCGGCGCTGCTGCAGAAATTGCATCACTTTCTTTCCTTCGCTTGCCAACCTCGCCCACCGCGAACCCGTTTCCGGATTCTGTTCGAGGCCGCGCAGTTCATAGCCCTCGAATTGAAAATCCACTTCGCGCAAGCGGGATCGGCTCGTGTGTTGGACGGGGAACTTGCGGTCCTCCAGCTTCACCTTCTTTGCATTGTCCACCAACACCTGCTGCCAAACCGAAACCAGCGTCTCTGCTAAGCTCGCGGCCATCGTTTGTTATCCGTGAATTTGCCAATCTAGGATCGATCTTCTCATGGTTCGCGCTCAGCGCCTGACGAGCACAGCAAACCGCGGGAACAGGGAGTGCCCCGAGACATCGTCGATTACGTTGACCTGGCAGATATAAAACCCGGGTTTTAGCGAATTCAGAGGAATATCCAACTGAAACACCGCGGCTTCGCGGTCACTCTCGTTTAAGCCCGAGACCTCAACCGCAGATGCATAGACCAGGGGAACGAACTCAAGAGCGTGTTGCATCGCAAAGGAGGGCCGCTGCCGCGGCCCGGAGCAAATTCAGACCGGTTACTGCGGGGGTGGAGCGTTGTCCTTATTGTCTTTGCCTCTTTGTTCCCGTCTCGCCTCCATTTCCTGCTGCATGTCGCTGAACTTCTTGGCTTGGTCGGCATTGAGAGTGCCTTTGATTTGGGTGGTTGTGTTCTGGCGGATTTCCCGCATCTTCGCCCAGCGGTCATCCCGCGACAGGTTCGTATCCGAGCGCACTGCCTCCATTTGCTTTTGTTCGTCTTGAAGAATGGAGAGCACTTTGCTTTTCTGGTCGTCGCTCAAGTTCAAAGCCTTCGTCAGTCGCTCCGTACGGTCCTCCGGGTTCATCATGTGCCCGTGCCGATGATCACCTCCTTCGCCTCGCCCCCCTTCTTGTGCCGTCGTCGACACTGCCCCAAACAACAACCCGATTCCTGCGATGGCACAAGCGGCCTTCACCAATCGTTTGATAGTCATCTCATCTCTCCTCGCGGTTTCTTGATTGCACAGGCCATGCGTCATTTTGCCCGCTACCTTGCTGTGGAACCACGAAAAATCCTAAGTTCTGGCTTTATCACACCACCTCCTGGCTCGGCAACACGTCAGAATTGGTAAAGCAACGCAAATCTTCGTAAGATATTCTTGTTCGCAGTTAAAGGTTCAGTCATTGGGGCGAGGTGGCAACGTGGTCACTCGCAGCTCGGGGTACTTATTCTCAGCCGCTAGCGACCGGCCGGTAGATCGGCCGGGAGTCGGCAAACGGCCCTATTTGTGGCAGACTCTGCAGCCCTTGAGATTCGCCCTCATTGCAGGGCTCAGCTATTACGCAGGGACACGGGTAGGACTTGCCATGACTCCGGCTGGCCAGCCCAATTCTGCTTTTTGGCCGCCGAATGCAATCCTTTTGGCTGTTCTGCTATTGGCACCGCGCAAAGTCTGGTGGGCGGTCCTCCTTGCCATTATTCCTGCACACTTGTTGGCTCAACTGCAGGCGGGAGTCCCTATTTGGATGGCCATTGCTTGGCTTGCAACCAACGCGAGCGAAGCTTTGATTGGTGCGTTTTGCATTGGACAATTGGTGCGGCCGACAAGGGTGTTCGATAGTGTGCGCGGAGTCTCCATTTTCGTTTTATTTGGCGTGCTTGTTGCGCCCCTCGCGACTTCATTTCTTGACGCTGCAGGGGTCGTCCTAACCAGCTGGGGACGTGGCTATCTGTCCATAAGCGCTGAGCGCTTTTGGACGAACGCATTGGCAGAACTCACAATTGTCCCTGTCATCGTGCTTTGGGCGTCGAACGGTGGGCGCTGGATCAAGGGTGCGACGTTAGGTCGCGTTTGTGAGGCCGGATTGTTAGTTCTCGGCACCGCGCTGGCCAGTTTCCTGGTTTTCGGCCTTGAACCGGTGTTGCCCTCGACCACTCCGCTCCTGCTGTTTCTTCCTCTTGCTTTGCTCATGTGGGCGGCGGCACGCTTCGGTTCGGGCGGGCTGAGCCTGTGCCTTCTCATTATTTCCGTGACGGCAATTTGGTTCGTAATGCACGGACGAGAGCCTTTCCCTTTCGCTTCCCTACGGGAGAATGTGTTGTCGTTGCAAGTTTTGTTATGTACGGTCGTGTTGCCGCTGATGTTTTTGTCCGGCTTCATGACTGAGGCGCGACACACTCACGCATCGCTACAGCGACTCAGTTCCAATCTCATCAATGCGCAAGAGCAAGAGCGTACTCGCATTGGAAGAGAGCTTCATGATGACATCAATCAGAAACTTGCAATGTTGTCGATACGGCTCCAACAGTTGCGGGAGAATCCCTCCGACGTGCAGAGTCGGCTACAAGTACTCCATCAAGAGGTGGACGACATTTCAAGCGATATACAGGCGCTATCCCATGAGTTGCACTCCTCAAAATTGGAATATCTGGGGGTTGTTAAGGGGATCAAGAGCTGGTGCAACGAATTTGCAGAACGACAAAAAGTCCAGGTCGACTTTAGAGGTGATGTGACCCGCGTGCTCCCATTCGAAGTCGGGGTATCCCTGTTTCGGATTCTACAGGAAGCTCTGCATAATGCCGCCAAGTACAGCAGGGCGAGCCGTCTCGAAGTGCGAATGATGCAACATGCAAGGGAAATTCATCTCAGGGTCAGCGACACGGGGGTGGGATTCGATGTCGAATCGGTTATGCAAGGCAAAGGCATGGGCCTCATCAGCATGAGGGAACGGGTTCGCTTGTTGCATGGAACGTTCACTATCAAGTCGAAACCGTTGGGGGGAACAACGATAGACGTCCACGTACCATTGCCCCAAGATCGTTCTCCCAGTGAAGCCGCGTAAGCGAACCAGCGTGTGAAGGTGCAGACACTTCAACCAATGCCTGCAATGAGGGTCATTAGCCACGACATGTGCACCGTCTGAGCCGTGGTTAGCGTTGCAGCCAAAAGGAAATAGCCTGCCAGGCTTGCGCTCACAAAGCGCTTGCCTTCAAGAACGGACCTGATGGCAGGCACCAGTTCGCTTCCCGCATCCGATTTGACAACGTAGCCGCCTGCACCGGTGGCTAAAGCTGCCTCTGCGATATCTCGCGAGCGATTCTCGGTGAGAAAAAGGATTTTGGATTGCGGGCTACACTCGCGAATACGGCTGGAGGCTTCAATCCCGTTTATCTTGGGCAGCCCGATGTCCAGAAGGATCAGGTCGGGCTGCAATTGACACGCCTGGCGAACCGCTTCTGCTCCGTCCGATGCCTGACTGATGATCTCTAAATCTGGCTCACTCCGAAGTGCAGCTGATACGAAGTGACGCCAAGGTTCGTAGTCATCGACCACAAGAACTCGCGTTGACCCTATCCTCACCGGAAGCCCCCTCTGCTCCAGTCAAGTTTAAAAACGCAGGAAAATCGGCAATGTGTCAGCGCCTCAACCACCCGGAACATAGCCGACATGGGCTTAGATGTACTTTGAGCGCGAACCGAAAGAAAGATTTTAGAAGTTTTTTGAGGGGAGTTAGCAGCGCATGACGCTCACCAACATAGGAGCTGGTTCAGCTTGGAAGGTAGCCAAAATCACAAACGAATGCTCGAGGTTCCTGAGATTTGATTTACCAATGGCACCCCTCCCGGTGGCCATGGACACACCTGGAGTTCCGGCAACATCGTCTTCAACGCTGGGAGTCAGGAGAATGCCCATTACGGAGAGCATCAACAGGATGGCAATGATAGAACGCATGTGGCGATGGCAATATATGCCTGCGAGTGGAGGGAGTCAACACCTCAGTAGTTTTATAAACGGGAATGTTTGATCCGGGTTTGATTGGTAGCGTCTATGATTCCTGAGTCTTGCCTGTTCGTTCACCGCACGAGGTCAATCCATGGAAAATGGAGCCAGAACTCTCAAAGAGCCATCTGATCTTGCCAGCGAATCGCGCGGCTTTGGGCCGGTGGGTCTTTTGTCGATGGGGATCGTCGTTGCTGCCAGTATGCTGCCGGTGCTTCGGGACGTTGTGCCGTTGCTGTGGGTATGGTGGTCGCGAACGCCCTGGTCTGACATTGGGTTTGTTCGCCCAAAGAGTTGGCTGCGAGTAGTGGCCGGCGGCATCATGTTCGGTGTCATCCTGAAGCTGTTCACGAAAGCAGTATTCCTGCCCCTAGTTGGGGCGGACCCCATTAATCGCTCGTATCAATTTCTCGTTGGGAATAAAGCTGCTCTAGCCGGTATGGCGTTGGTGGTGACGATCAATGGGGGCTTTGGCGAGGAGACATTTTTCCGCGGTTACCTATTTGAAAGGGGCGGCAAATTCTTCGGATCAAGTCCTGTCGTTAAAGTTCTCCTTGTGCTCGTGACTTCGATTCTGTTCGCCCTGGCGCACTACCCCGATCAGAGGCTGGCGGGTGTTGAACAGGCGGCCTTTACCGGGCTGGCATTGGGGACGGCCTTCGCAATCACAGGGAGAGTCTTCGCGGTCATGATCGCGCATGCAGCTTACGATCTAATGGCTCTTGCAATCATTTATTACGGGCAAGAAGAAAGGGTTGCCCACTTTCTGTTCAAGTAATTTGTGGCTGGCGTTGGCGATGCTCTGCCACTGAGGAGAGATCGTTTCGATCGTAAGTAATCCGCCTGGCGAACCTCGGGGGGAGACGGCGGTGGTGCACGGTGATCCTGAAAACCGAAAGACGCTCGGAAGATAGCCATACTGTCCGCGGTTTAGAGATCAAGGTATGAAGGCGGCCGGTCGTCGGAAGCCGCACCGAATTGGGGGTTGGGTTCCGCTCCCATCTGCAACACGAATGTCCCCCCATTCGCCACATCGGCATGCCGGAACCAGCTTTTGGCATATGGTTTTCCGTTCAAGCTAACCGAGTGAATGTAGGGCTTCTCTGGCCCGTTGCCGATCGTTTCGATCGTTAATTGTTTCCCGCCGCCAAGTTGAATAGATGCTCGGTCGAACAAGGGGCTACCGAAAACGTAGTTGCCGCTGACCGGGTCCACAGCATAGAAGCCGAGAGCGCTCATGAGGTACCAGGCCGACATTTGACCGCAATCTTCGTTCCCGGCTAGTCCGTCGGGCGCATTGTGATGCATCTTATCCAGCAAAAATCTCACACGTGCTTGAGTTTTATAGGCTGCACCCGCGTAAGAGTACAGGTAGGGCACATGGTGACCGGGTTCATTGCCATGGGCGTACTGACCCACCATACCGGCGATATCCGGTGGGGCATCCGGCGGGAGATCCGAACTTTGATCGAAGAGTTCATCAAGCTTGCGGACAAATTCTTTTTCACCGCCAAACAACTTCATGTACTCATGCAGATCATGCTGGTTCAGGAAAGTCGCCTGCCAGGAGTTGCTCTCAGTGAAGTCACGCCACTTTTTAAAATGCCCCATGCCTCGTGGGTCGAACGGTTCTGCCCAACTGCCGTCAGCCAGACGTCCCCGCATGAAGCCTGTTTTTGAATCAAACACGTTCTTGTAGTTCCGGGAGCGATCGAGCAAGCCGCGATATTCATCCATGGCTCCCGCTGCACGCGCAAGATGTGCGACAGCCCAGTCGTCGTAAGCATACTCGAGAGTTTTTGAGACTGCTTCTTCCTCTTGATCAGCAGGGACATACCCCATTTTCCTGTACTGATCGAGACCCCGGTAATGATCCTCTAAGGCCCGCTTTCGCCAAAGAGGGTATGCCTTCTTGTAATCCACTCCCGGAATATTTTTTACAAAAGCTTCAGCGAGAACGGGCGCGGAATGGTAACCGATCATGCAACCTGTCTCGCAACCTTGCAGCGGCCACACCGGTACCCCAGCAGGGCTCTCTTCCGCCATGCGGACCATGGCGTTGAGCAAGTCGGGAAGGCGTTCGCGTTGAATGAGGGTATAAAGAGGATGGAGCGCCCGATAGGTGTCCCAGAGCGAATAGGTCGAGTAATTGTTGGCGTCCCCTGAAAGCTGGTGGAGCTGAAGATCCATTCCACGGTACTGCCCGTCCACATCACTGAACAAGGTCGGCGCGAGCAGGGAGTGATAAAGGGCAGAGTAAAAGATTGTTTTGTGGTCCTCACGTTGAGTATCAACGATGATCTTGCTAAGCTCCCGGTCCCAAGATTGGATTGCCGCCCCGCGAACGACCTCGAAAACCCAGCCCGGGACTTCGCTCTCCAGATTCCTGAGTGCCCCCTCGGCACTTACGCCGGAAAGCCCCACCTTCACGAGAACTACCTCGCTTTGTGAAGTAGGAAATGCGAGGACGCATTTCAAAGACTTTCCCTTGGCACTGCGAAGGGCTTCATCGAGCATTTCCTGTCCGGCAACCAGCCTCGCGCTCTTGAAAGGCCGGGAAAATCGCATCGCAAAATAAAGGTGCCTTCCGTTCGCCCATGCGCCAACCCGACGGCCGCCGACGAGTATGTTTTTTCCGACAACCGATATCTTGGAAGACAGAACGTGGCCATGCCCGTCAGGACTTCCATACCCGTGCGCGAGATCAACAATGAAATGACCTGATGAATCGGCTGGAAATGTATAACGATGCATTCCCACGCGGGCACTCGCCGTGAGCTCGGCCTTGATGCCGTATCGCTTCAGCAAGACCGAATAGTATCCAGGTTCGGCATGTTCGTCCCGATGCAGGATTCGCGAGCGATAACCCGCATCCGGTGTTTCGGCCGATCCAGGTTGGGTGTGCACTGCTCCAATCGCAGGCATGATCAGCACATCCAGCATGTCGCCCACCCCCGTACCACTGAGGTGCGTGTGGCTGAACCCCATGATGGAGGTGTCGCTCAGGTGATATCCAGAACAGTGGTCCCAACCGTCCGTTCCCGTGTCGGGGCTGAGTTGGACCATTCCAAAGGGCACCGTTGCCCCGGGAAAGGTATGCCCGTGACCACCGGTTCCGATGAACACATTCACCAACTGAGACAGCCGGTCTGGTGATAGGGCAGAACCAGAAGCTCTTGCTGACAACGATTTGCGACTTGCGAGCGCGAGGCCGGAGAGGGCGGCACTCTTGAGAAATGACCTTCGATCAAGAATGTGGGTCATTAAACTGATTCCTCCGGGACCGTGCACAAGGTCAGATCTTGAGAATTTGGTGTCGCGTCGTCATTCATTGTATTTTGATGTTTATCTTTTCGCGATTCTAGGGCTAGCGCGCGTCCTCTGGAACGTTGAAAACCTGAAATTCTCTTATATGGGCTTCTGTCGAAGAGGCAAGAATGTTGAGGCGGATGCGCGTAGTCGTCACCTGCGGGAAAGCGTCTATTTTTTTGTGGCCGATCGGGTGGCCTTCGGCAAGGCTCTTCCAATTCTTTCCATCCCATGCCTCGATGCGGTAGCGCTCGACGTGTTGGCCGTCATTGAGCCATTCCATAACCATGCTGCGATTGAAGGTGACTGGCCGCACGAAATCCGCCTCTAGCGTGGCATGATGCGACCCGACGGGAGCTGACCAGAATGTCTCGGGATCGCCGTCGAAGGCAGCCTCTGTCGATGGGCTGAGCAGGCGGTCTTTCGCAATTAGGTTATCCCCATAGCGGCCGCGTAGAGCTGATCCGAATTCTTCTAACCGCCGGACGTCGGCCTCCGGAAGGAGCCCGCGCTGGTCCGGAGCAAGACCTAGCATCAATTGGCCGCCGCGCCCGACGCTTTGATCATAAACATTCAGCAACTCCGGTAGGCTCTTGAGGCTGTCCCCATCGTTGGGATGCCAGAACCAGTGCTTTTTATGAAGTGGGGTGTCCACCTCTACCGGACGCCATCGCAAATACCCGTGACGGTCGAGTACATTCCAGTTGTCATAAGGAATGATGCCGTCCTCGTTGCCCACCCAACGAATGTCGCCGTACTCGAAAAGGGCAGCATCCGCGAATACAAGCGTGTTCGGCTGATACATTCGAAGGTTCTCAATAAATCGCGGGAAGTTGTAAACGTGGCCCTCGCTGCCTGCTCCGTCGAGCCAAAACTCAACCAAGTTGCCGTAATGGCTCGCGAGTTCGCCGAGCTCGGCAACGTAATAATCGTCATACTCGGCGGAATTCCGGTACTTGGGTTCATGCCGGTCCCATGGCGAGAGGTAGACGCCAAACTTCAGTCCATGTCTTCTCGCGGCTTCTGAAACTTGCCGCACTATGTCGCCATGGCCGTTTTCCCAGGAACTGCTCTTCACGCTGTAGCTGGTCTGCTCTGTCGGCCACAGGCAGAAGCCGTCATGATGCTTTGCAACCAGAACCACGTACTTGGCTCCAGCAGCTTTGATCGCGCGCATCCACTGGTCAGGATCGAAATTGTCGGGGGCAAAAACGCTCGGATCGGCAGTGCCGTCGCCCCATTCCCGGTCGAGAAACGTATTCGTGCCGAAGTGAAGGATCACTCCAAACTCCAGGTCTTGCCATTCCAGCTGTTGGGGCGAAGGCTTGATATCGCTGAAATTCTGAGCGACGGCAAGAGCGCCATAATGCAGGAGGATCAACGCACACCACCGAACGAGGCGTCGAATGGAAGGCATGTGAGCGATATTAGCGCGCCTTTGCACTTTGCCTATTACCATCCATCGCGGCCTCCAGCAATCGACGAACTTTTTCCTCTGAGACGACGGACCTTTGATACTCCCGCCCCTTCAGCGCACCCATTGCAATCTTGTCATTGCGGTGTCGCATTGCACTGCCAATGGACTCTGCCGCACTTGCGTGCACCTCGTGAATGCCCGTGGCCGTAATCACATGCCGTACGTTTGCCTCGGAAATGCCGCCGCCTGCCATGATCGCGATCCTTCCTCCTGATTTCGAGGCAAGAGCCTTCACGGTCTTTAGCCCGTCCACCACGCGCTGCTCTCCGCCGGAGGTCAAAACGCGATCGACACCGGTGGCAAGCATCGCTTCGAGTGCCTCGTAGAGATCGCTCGACATATCGAAAGCACGATGGAAAGTGACTTTGAGGGGGCGGGCTAGCTCCAACAGTTGGCACGTCCTTTCGACGTCCACGCGACCGTCGTCCTTTAGAATTCCGAATACAACTCCGTCAGCTCCAAGCCGCTTGGCGGTGAGCACGTCCTGACGCATGGTCTCGAAGTCTTCCGTCCCGTAGGAGAAGTCTCCTGCTCGAGGCCGCACCATGACGTTGATTGGGATGGAAACTCGGCTGCGAACTATGGAAATCAGACCGGAGCTTGGCGTGGTGCCACCCTCAACCAGGCCACTGCACAATTCGATACAATGGGCCCCGCCTCGCTGCGCTGTTAAGGCGGATTCTACCGAATCAACACAAACTTCGAGCACCACATGGTCGCTCATATTTCCCCTATGCCGAGCCAACACTTCCCGATAATCCCTGGCTGTCTTTGGAAAGAAGCGAATGTGCTCCGAAAGTTTGTTTGCATCATAGCTCATCCGTTTCCGGTCTGGTGAATAGGGTCAGGGCACCTTAAGCTACATGGGAAACTGCAACCGGACGAGACTTCGCCGCCGACCGTGCGGCCAGCACCTTTGAGATGGTTCGAATTTGCTACCGCTTGACGAGTTTGGGAACGACGAAGGGGGCCTTCACTCTCCGAATTTGGGAGGTAGTGGTGCGTCAATTCAGGAGCAACCCGGTGTCCCTTTCGATGTTGCTATACGAATACTTCATGGTTCTCGACCTTGGCACGCTTCAGCCCCTAATGTCCGTTCGAATCGGCGAACATGCCGTAACGGCAGTCGTTTTCGGCATTCTCGCCCGAACGATTTCAGCCTTTCCCAGCTTCAGTAGCTGCGCGATTTCATCTCGGTCATCGACGGGACAAGCTCTCAGCTTTCTCCTGCAGCTCCGCCCAGCGTGCAAAGAGCTTGTCCAGATCATTTTGTGCCGACTCCATTTCCCCTTGAGCGGCAACGAGCTTGGGTCCGTCGCTGGCAATTGCGGGATCTTCTAGGGCGGTTCGTTTGCTTTGTAGTCTCTGCTCCGCTTCTGTAATGCGCTGCTCAATGCTGGCATATTCGCGTGCTTCGAGGTAGGAAAGCTTCGTTTGTGTTTGAACGAATGGAGCAGAGGAACCTGGAATAATCGGCGAAGATGTCATGATCTCGTTCCCAGCGCGACTGCGTTCTGTCTGCCAAACTTCCCATTGACCATAGTCTGCAAAGCTTTCGGCACCTCCTTTACTATCGAGGCCAAGCACGACAGTAGACACTCGATCCAAGAGGTAGCGATCATGCGTGACCAAGACGAGAGAACCACGGAATTCGAGCAGGCTCTGTTCGAGGATTTCGAGGGTGGGAATGTCGAGGTCGTTGGTGGGCTCATCGAGCAGAAGAATGTCGGCCGCTTGCAGCATGAGTTGAGCAATCAGCACACGAGCGCGTTCGCCTCCGGAAAGGCGCCCAACAGGTTGGTCCAGTTGTTCGCCGCTGAACAGGAATTTGGCGGCCCAGGATGCAACGTGAATAACGCGATCCTGATATAGGACTGAGTCTCCTTCGGGAGCGAGTGCTCTGCGCAGGGTCAAGCTCAGATCGAGTTGGCGACTCTGGTCAAAATATATGGTGCGCAACCAGTCGGCGCGTCGAATTTCGCCGCTCTTGGGAGCCACTTCGCCAAGCAGCATACGCAATAGGGTTGTCTTGCCACTGCCGTTGGGTCCTACAACGCCGACCCTCATCCCGGCGGAGATGATGAAGTTTAGCCTTTCGAACAATGTCCGATTCCCAGCTTCGCAAGCGACATCCTGTAGCTCGATCAACCGCTTGGTCTTTCGATCGGTTGCTGAAAAATCAATTTGCGCGGTGGCGCTGCGGGTTCTGGCATTCAGGCCAGCCAGTTCGCCCATCAGCTCGCCAGCTTTATCGATGCGGGCTTTAGATTTTCGTGTACGGGCTTTTGCTCCACGCCGAAGCCACTCAATTTCGGAGTGAACCAAGTTTTCCAAAGCCTCCTGGCGCTTCGATTGAGCATGAAGGAATTCTTCCTTTTTCTGCAAGAAGTCGGGGTAGCTTCCGTGCACACGCAGTAGACCCTCGGGATACACCCGGCTAAGCTCTGCCATGCCGGTTGCAACATTTTCGAGAAAGTATCGGTCATGGCTTACCACCACGCAGGCAAAAGTCGCCTGGCGCAGCAGATCTTCAAGCCACGTGATTCCGGCGAGGTCAAGATGATTTGTGGGCTCGTCGAGCAATAAGACATCAGGGGTCTGAACTACCGCCTCGACGATCGCCAGTCTCTTTTGCCAGCCTCCTGATAATGTGGCAGCCTCCAGTTCGAGATCCTCAAAACCCGCTCGGCCCAGGGTCTCTGCAAAGTGGGGGCCGCTTTCGGC
>Ga0157372_10001866_pt1 | contig 22866 bp, 16 predicted proteins | sample C55metaG_FD_115307 | JGI IMG/M metagenome (GOLD analysis project Ga0157372, IMG submission 115307) | Corn rhizosphere microbial communities from Kellogg Biological Station, Michigan, USA - C5-5 metaG | ecosystem: Host-associated > Plants > Roots > Rhizosphere > Soil | place: USA: Michigan... | reverse complement strand
GACCGATTTTAAAATCGCCTATAAAATTTTGCTGTACGTTGGTGATATAATAAGGATAATCTTCCTGGGTAACCTGCCGTTTTATCTGCTTGCTACTATCGACGAGGGTAAACGCGGTAACCATGCCCTTGGTAGTAGAAAAAGTTTTATTGAACATGGTTTGCGATTTCCAGTGATCCGAGATCTTGTAATTGATCAATGAATAAAGATCAATTTGCCTGCTCAGGTAATCAACGCTATTGTTACCGAAAGAACGTTTATAGTCGATGCCGAGATCTTTAACATTATAGATCTTTCCTTTGATATCCGGGGCAAGCCTGTAGGCCGAAGTAGCGTTCGAGTTACCTATTTCGGCGTCAACATCAACCGATAAACGATCATTAACGATGTAGGTTATGCTGGGGGCTACAAAAAAACCGCGGTTAAAGCCCGCATCCTGAAAACTGTGCTCATTGTGCAGCGCCGCGTTAACGCGGAACAATACGGTTTTATCCTTATTTAAAGGCATGTTAACATCGGCCGTAAGGCGATTGAGATCAAAGCTGCCTGTTTGGTAAGCAATTTCGGTACGCGGCGTTTCATTAGGTTGTTTGGTAACGCGGTTAAATAAACCACCGAATGAAGCCAGGCTGCTATTGAACAGCGTACCCGTAGGGCCTTTTATAGCTTCTATCTTTTCAATATCGGCAGGATCGATACTATTAAAATTATACCCCGCCACGCTGTTACGGATAAAGTTGCCGGTAACAAAACCTCTTGATAACAAGGTAGTACGCCCGTTATTATATACTAATGGCACACCCGTACCCGGGATATTTTTAAAACCATCTGCATAACTGGTTACAATCTGCTCTTTCATCAGTTCGCTGGTAACCACACTGTATACCTGCGGGTTTTCAAGGTTTTTCAGTGGCAGGCGGGCAACATCTTCAGTTTCTTTCTTCAGGAATTTGTTGTGCCTGGCGCTTTTAACATAAACCTCCTGCAGGTCTTTTGCCCCTTCGGTTAAAACAAAGTTTACAGTGGCAGTTTCGCCTGCAATTACAGTAACCTCTTTGGTTTGCGTTTGCAAGCCGATAAAGCTTGCAACCGCGGTGTATGTACCTGCCGGAACATTTTTAATAGTAAAATGTCCGCTTTGCCCGGCAGTAGCCCCAAACTTAGTACTGCTTAAAACAATATTAACAAACTCTGCAGCTTTACCATCAGCGGTTTTTACAGTACCTTTTATAGACCCGGTGCCAGTTTGTGCAGTTGCATTACGATTTACAAACAGTATCGCCAGTATAATACTAAAAGCTATTTTGAATACTACTTTGAGATTTGAAGAGATATTTGTTACGGCCGGCTTACCGGAAGCAAGAATAGAAGTAAGTGTAAAATGCATATTTACTAAATAAAATAAAGGATCAGCATTATTGATCCGGAGCTAAAGTGTACCAGATACCCGGAACCGGCGCAAATTTATATTTATTTAGATTAATTACAAATAAGGTTTTATAATAGATTTTATCATGCTCATTATGAGCCATGACCGCCAGTACAAAAGTTACTAAGATGTTTACATCGCTTAGCTCATCAATCATGGCGGGGCGGGACGTGTATAATTAATTCTGAAGCCATTTGCAAGCGCAGCAATTTGCCCCCTTCCCGCGGGTATGCGCATCGCCAGTTATATTGTTCACGTAAAGCAAACTATAACGTTTTAAAACAGTGAGTTTTATCTGGGGCTTGAAAGTAATGAGTAATTGAGGTACTGAAATGGTGTTATTTAACCAGGTCTGGCAATTTAAAATCTATCCCTTAAATACTACTCCTCCCTCCCCGGAAAACTTTCACTGCCCCGCATATAGCTGCCCAAACGTTTAAGCAGGTAGGTTGCTTTTATCAGCAATGTTTTATCGGTAACAAACTCGCTGATATCGTCTGCTTTGTTCATCAACTCCTGCTTGTACACATCCTTGAAATCAAAATAATTGAGTGCAAACTTCCATTTGCCGGTTAAAAACGAAAAAACTTCGCTGTCGTTTTCAAGCAATTGCGAATAGTTAATTACCAGGTAATCATCGGGCTGCAGCTTTTTAAGCATGTTCAATATTGCTTCATTGTAATTAATCCATACTTTTAAATAGCTTTCGGCATGGTCGTCGTAAAATGCTTTCAACCTGCGTGGCCGTCTGAAATGAGTCCACACCTGGCGCTGAATATAATTACGGGCCATATACTTTTGATTAACGGATACAAAATCGCGCCTGAGTAATGAACTAACCACCGATTGGTAATTACGCAAAACTACCAGGTACCTGGCGCCTGGCAACAGCTTGGCATAAGTATCCAAAAAAAGGCAGGTGCGCGGGTCTTTCCAGGCCCATTGCTCATAAAGCTGCTGTTTAATGCCAATTACCGCCCTCATCTTTTCAAGTTGGTAAAGCGGCACCTCAATATTCCGGGTATCTGTTAACCCCGATACTTCCAAACTGTTACGATCAAGGATCTCTTCATGCAGCTTCAAAAACTCCAGATCTTCAAAGTGGCCATCAACATTGCCTGTACCGCTGCCGCATAAGCGTTCGCCGATTTGCAGGCCGCAGCGGTTTAACCAGTTGGTTATAAGCGATGTACCCGAACGGTGCATCCCCGCAATAATTAACGTTTGCCGGGGTATGAATTTAACTGTTGTATTGATCATAGTTAGTTAATAACGGCCGGCCGGCTGTAGCTGCTTAATTTGCACCTGCTGATAGTTATCAAGAATAAAACCTGCCAACATTTCGGTTGCCTCAGTCTGCCTGGTAATATGGGTGTTGATATACAAATCAGGCGATGACGGGATCTGGAAAGGATCATTAACACCGCTTAGGTTAGTTACTTTATCGGGATGTCCTTCGGGCAGTAACGCACGTTTGTATAAGCCCTTGGTGTCCCTTTGAATTAATATTTTCACCGGGCAATCAATATATATCAGCTTCACATCAGGATAAGTAGCTATCAGTTCACGGCGGATCACATCGTACGGGTTTATAGCGCTGATAATAGTCACCACGCCATGCCCGGATAATTTACCGGCGATAAACCCCAGCCTGCGGATGTTTTCAAAGCGATCCTCCTTAGTGTAACCCAGGTTAGGGAACAGCTTTTGACGGTATACATCAGCATCAATAATTTCAATAGGGATATCATTATCAGATAACCTCATTTTAACATTTTGAGCAAGGGTGGTTTTACCTGATCCGGATAACCCGCAAAGCAGAATAATCATAAGGTGGTGTGTTAAGCATTAATAATAATTGTTGTGTAAACCGTTATTGAAAGCTTAACGCAAATATTTCGGACAAAATTGCTGTTAACACTTACTGTGTCGATACATGGCAACATTGTATCGATGAACAGCAAAATGATGTAGACGGAGAGAAAACTTCAGCAATTAATTATGGTTACTGCTTCTGCATGCACCAGGTTGTCATACAGCGCAGGTTTTGCACATTGGTGGTTTTTATAGGCTCATAAAGCTGCGCGCCCAGTTCACGGGTATATTCAAGCAGGATCTCTTCGTTTACCAAAAAACGTTCTGAACCATCGGGCAGCAGGTAGCGGTAATTACCCAGGGGCCGTACTAAAGTTTCTATACCGATATCAGATGCCAGCCTTGCAAAAAAATAACCGCCGGGTTTTAGTACCCTCCACAATGAACGCAACATGCTGTCAAAATGTTCGGCATCATTGGCAAAGTGTAAAACGGCACTGCAAATTACCAGGTCAAACTGCTCATCTTCGAAAGGCAGATTTTCGACAGCGGCCAGTTTAAAGTTATCAGGCGACTGATCGGGACACAGCTCGGCCGATAAGCGTTTAGAAAGTTCAACAGCATGTTCGCTTTGATCAATACCATAAACGCTGAAACCGTTTTGCAAAAAATAAGGTATGTTTCGCCCGTTGCCGCAGCCTGCGTCAAGTATAGTACGGCAATCATCAAAACGCCCTTTCAATAACTGATCGAACAAATAGATATCGATATTGCCGTATAATTTCCGGAGGTTACTGCTGTTCATGGCCAATACTGTTTTGCACCCGAAATTACTGTTTTATTGGATGCCATGGAGAAAACTTATTAACTTTAAGTATGGCTACCGATATGCAAATATTTCTGCAGTTTATGAAAAGCACATTGCTTCCGCTCCCGGGCGTTACCACCAAAATGCACTTTGAGCATCCTGCGTTTTATGTTAATGATAAGATCTTCGCCAACATACATGAAAAGCATGAGCAACTGGCCATTTATACCACCGAGCGCGAAAAATGGATAACGCTTGATCCGCATACCTTTTTCATCACGCCGCATTATCAAAATTACAAATACATGCTGGTGCGCCTCGAAACCGTATCACCCGGCGACCTGAAGCAACTGTTAATAACAGCGTACCTTGCAAGGGCTACCAAAAAACTGATCAGGGAATATGAAAAGACGGTAGCAAATGGGTAGCTGGATATCAACAAACAGGCTTATCCTCCTTAGGGCCTTACTCCGTTCAAAGCGTCGCGGTTAAGATAAACGTAAATCAAAACCCCTACTACTAAAACCGCCAGCACTACAAGTCCGATCTTCCCTTTTTTCTTGTCCTGGCGCATAAGCCAAACCATCGCTGCTATTAGCGGAATAACAAAAACAATGTAAAAAATATATCCTGATGCGTTCATATCGTTATTCTGGGATCATAGTTCATGGATCATAGCAAATAGCTATTAACTATGATCCATGAACTATGATCTATTATCTAAAAAGCCATCCTCGCCATCGGGGCAACCTCCTGCCCTATAAACTCGCCTTTAAGGTATTTGTGATACCCGGCTATGGCAATCATGGCGGCGTTATCCGTACAGTATTCCATTTTAGGGATAAAGCTGTTCCACCCGTTGCTTTCGGCCATGGCCTTCAGGCCTAACCTCAAGCCTGTATTGGCTGATACGCCACCCGCCAAAGCTATATCTTTTATGCCATATGCCTGCGCTGCTTTTTGCAGTTTGTTAAGCAAGATAGTAGCGATCCGTTTTTCTACAGATGCACAGATATCGGCCATGTTCTGGTTAACAAAATCAGGGTTTTGAGCTACGTTATCACGGATAAAATACAGGATGGAGGTTTTCAGCCCGCTAAAGCTAAAATCATACCCCGGGATCTGCGGCTCCGGGAACTTATAAGCATCAGGGTTTCCCTGGCGTGCATATTTATCAATGAGCGGTCCGCCGGGATATGGCAAGCCTAAAATTTTACTGGTTTTATCCATAGCTTCGCCGGCGGCATCGTCAAGGGTTTGGCCTATGATCTCCATATCAAAATAATCCTTCACCAGCACAATTTGCGTATGGCCGCCAGATACGGTAAGGCAAAGGAAAGGGAACGAGGGATTTTTATCGCCGATAAAGTGGGCCAGGATATGGGCCTGCATGTGGTTAATATCAATAAGCGGGATGCCTTTTGCCAGTGCGAAAGCTTTGGCAAATGATACGCCCACTAAAAGAGAGCCTAAAAGTCCGGGACCGCGTGTAAAAGCTACCGCATCAATATCATTTTTGCTTACTTTTGCGTTTATTAATGCCTGCTGAACAGCCGGAACAATATTTTGCTGATGAACCCTTGAGGCTAACTCCGGGACCACGCCTCCATAGGCCTCGTGTATGGTTTGATTGGCAATAACATTGCTCATGATCACGCCATCAACACAAACCGAAGCTGAGGTTTCATCACATGATGATTCGATTCCTAAAATTACGGGCATTTTTAAGTCAAAAGTTTAAAGTCAAAAGTCTTAAAAAGACTAAGGCTGTTGAATTATTAAAAAATCGACTAAAGGGTAAAACTATTTGATGTGTTTTGAATTTACTCTTTAATCCAAATAAAAGGCAAAGTTATTAAAAAAGTACTCAAAATATTCCTGGGCCTGGTATTGTTCATTTTATTGACATTGAGCATACTTTTGCTCACGTTTCAATTTAAGCCGGTACAAACCTGGGCTGCCAAAAAAGCGGCAGCTTACATTGCCGGCGAATTGAAAACCAAGGTTGGGATTAAAAGCCTTTACCTCAGGCCATTTCGCTCGGTGGTAATTGAGGGGCTTTATATTTTGGATAAGAAACAGGATACTTTACTAAGCACACCCCGATTAGCTGTTGATATTGAGGGTTTTTATCTTTTCAGAAGTATTAAACGCCGTACCATCAACTTTTCCAATATCGAACTGGATAATGGATCCTTCTATCTCAAAAAACAAAAAGACAGTACTACCAACCTGCAATTTGTTATAGATTATTTTAATTCGGCGGATACCACCAAAAAAACCCAAAACAAACCCTGGACGCTAAATTTTGGCACCATCGCTATTAATAACTTTCATTTCAGGTACAAGAACAGCCTGCGCGATACAGTAATAGCCGGGGTTAACTTTAACGACCTGGATGTGCAGCATTTCAGCACGCTGATAGAGGGTATGGATTTAAAGAACCACCTGTTTAAAGCTAATATAAAAAGCTTAAGCCTGCATGAAAAAAGCGGATTTACGGTAAAACACTTCGCATCGGATGCTACGATCGATACCAACCAGATCATGCTGAAGCACCTGGCCATTCAAACGCCCCGATCAGACCTAAAGGATTATTTCCGGATGAAGTTTAAATCGTTTGATGATTTTGACGATTTTGAAAATAAGGTACACATGGATGCCAGCTTTAAATCGTCACGCATTTCGTCATCGGATATCGCCTACTTTACCAGTTCATTAAAAAAAGTGAGTTTTGATTTGGGTATCGACGGGCAAGCCAAAGGTTATGTGAACAACCTCAAAGCCAAAAAAGTGACCATTACCGGCGGGCAGGCCACTTTTGTTAAAGGCGATTTTAACCTGCACAACCTTACCGATTGGGATAACGCATTCCTTGAGCTAAAATTTGACCAGGTTGCCTCCAACAAAAAAGACCTTGATTACCTGATCAGCCATTTTTCGGGAACGCCTACAGAAAAGGCTCCGGCCATACTTTCCAAATTCGGCAACTTTAATTTTACCGGCAGGTTTACCGGCTCGCAGAATGATTTTGTTGCCTATGGTATTTTTAAAACTGCACTCGGTCGTTTTGATTCAGACATCAACCTTAAAATTGATAAAAATGACCGCCCAAGCTACAGCGGCAGGGTTAACGCCTATGCCTTTGACCTGGGCACCCTGCTTGATCAAAGCGATTTGGGCAGGGCCACCTTTACTTCAAACATACAGGGCAGCGGCGACGCGCTGAAAAGCCTTACTGAAAAAGTGGATGCAAAAATCGCATCCATCACCTATAATAACTACACCTATAACAGGCTTACACTTAACGGCAGTTTTATAAACAGGCTGGCCAACGCTCATATTACCATAAACGACAGGAACATAAAGCTTGACCTTAAAGGTAAGGTTAACCTTAACCCCGCTTTGCCAACTTATGATTTAACTGCCGATATCAAAGACGCTAACCTGAACAAGCTTGGTTTTACCAAAGATACTTTGACTGTAAGCACACTGCTTAAAACCCAGTTTAAAGGCGATGACCTGGCCAATTTGCAGGGTAACATCCTGTTTTCGCCGGCAAGGGTGGTCAATCCACGAAATAATTATGCCGTTGATTCTCTGTTTCTATCAGCCGAAGGCATAGGTAATAACCGCACCATCGCTTTAAAATCTGACTTTGCCGATGGTAGCATCAAGGGCAAATACGATCTTGCAACCCTGCCTTCGTATTTTAAAACCATTGTTAAAAAGTATATCCCTTCCATAAAAACAACTATAGTGCCGCCTAAGCCTGAGGAGTTTGATTTTTCGCTGAACCTTAAAAACCTCGATCCGCTTACAGCCATCTTCCTGCCCGATCTGAAAATTCCTGAACAAGGAACTTTTGTTGGGCAGTTTAACTCGGAAAAGAAAACGGCTACGCTATCGGGCTATATTAAAACGCTTAAATACGGCAAAACCGTTTTCCATGATTTTATTATTGACGAAAACACTACCGATAGCTTGCTGGGCCTCAACGTATCGCTGAGGCGGGTTGACTTAACGGACAGCCTTTTTATCAAGGATATCAACATTACCAACTTCCTGAAAAACGATAGCCTTAACTTTAACGTTAAGCTCTCCGATAAAAACGCTGTTAACCAGCTGGACCTCTACGGCCTGGTTGAATTTGGCCGCGATACGACGGCCAAACTGAAACTGCTGCCATCAGATATCATACTGGAAAAAGAGAAATGGAAGATCCAGGAGCAGGTACGGATCCGTTTATTGGATGGCAAAACGCAGGTATCGGGCTTTGAACTTTCAAACGGGCCGCAAAAAGTATTTATCGATGGCTTTATATCCGATAACCCCGCTGATGAATTAAAGCTGTCGTTCCAGAAGTTTAACATGCGTACGTTTAACCAGCTCACGCGCACTTCGGGGGTAAACTTAAAGGGCTACCTGGATGGCGATGTTAAACTAACCTCGGTGCTCAAATCTCCGGGCATCGATTCGCATTTAACCATTGATTCACTTACCATGAACAAAACGCTGATAGGTAATGTGAAATTGGCCACCATGCTTGGTAACGACCGTAAACAAGCCGATGTTAATATGAATATCATTAACCGCGGGCTGGAAACCATGAACATTGGCGGCACCTACTCGTTTGGCAAAGAGACTGATGATAACCTTGATTTTGATATCAAGATGAACCAAACCGAAGCCATTATATTTGAGCCTTTTGTTAAAGACCTTGTTTCGGATATAAAAGGCCATGTTTCAACCGACCTGAAACTTACCGGCAAGCCCTCGAACCCGCAACTTAATGGCACCGTTACCCTTGTTAATACCGGCCTTACCGTTAATTATTTAAAAACAGCTTACACGGTTAATAACAAGCTGGATGTCAACAACAGCATTATCAGCATTAAGGATATGGTTTTGAAAGACATTCACAAAGGTACCGGAACCGCCAATGGTACCGTAAACCTCAATAATCTGTCCAACCCGGATATTGATGTAACCCTTAAAGCCAATAACCTGATGGCCCTGAATACCACATTCAAGGACAATCACCTTTATTATGGTACAGCTTATGGCACAGGCACTTTCAGCTTTAATGGCCCGGTTGATAATATGAAGATTGATATTACCGCAAGCACCAACGCCGGTACTGTTTTCAATATCCCGCTCAATACTTCATCAACCGCCAATGATTACGATTTCATCAAATTTGTAAGCCATAGTGATACCGCCAAAGTTGTTGCCAAAGAGCGTGCTTTTAATGGTGTTACCCTAAACTTTGATTTGAGCGCCGATGAAAAAACTATTGTAAAAATAGCTACTGATTATGGACAACTTGAGGGCAGCGGCGTAGCCCGTAATTTAAAATTGAATATTAACAGCCTGGGCGATTTTGAGATGTACGGTGACTTTTTGATATCATCGGGCAAGTTTGAATTTACTGCCAAAAACTTTATCAGTAAAAACTTTACAGTAAGCCAGGGCGGTACCATCAGGTGGACAGGTAACCCCTCAAATGCCGAGATTAACCTTAAAGCCCTGTATGAGGTGCGTACCAGTAAGGCGCCGCTGTACACTGCCGCGGGTTTACAAACCCCTACCTCGGGGCAGCAAACGCTGGTACAAGCCGAGCTGATCCTGACCAAATCTCTATTACAGCCTAATATTGATTTTGACTTTAACTTCCCTACCGACCCATCTGTTAAGGACGATCTGTCAACTTACCTTGCCGATGCCAATAACCGGAGCCAGCAGGCTATCAGCATTATTGTTCGCCGTAACTTTACATCAAACAGTAATAACTTAACCAACCAGGTGCTGGGTACAGCCGGCGAGGCGGTGAGCGAATTTGCATTTAACAAGCTTAACAGCCTGATTTCGCAATCGAACATTAAATATTTTGATTTGAACATTCGCTCATTAAATGAAGCAAGCGCATCGTTTAGGTTTTATGGCGACAGGCTTACCTTTAATGGAAGCTTGTTCAGCAACAATGGCTCAAATGATATTTTTAATAATAACAACAGCAACCTGTTTAACCAACGGTTTAACAGCCTCACCAAAGACTTTGAGGCTTTATACAAGATACGCCGTGATGGCAACCTAACGGCAAGATACTCTTACAGGGCGTTGAACAACGTAACATTAAGCAGCCTTACAGACGTGCTGGCGCCGCAGTATGTAAACGGGTTAGGTTTGGTTTACCAGAGAGACTTTGATACCTTCGGCGAGTTTATCCGGAACATATTCAGGCAGGGCCGCCGCAAAAATGCGCCGGTTAACCCCGCTCCTATCCCATCGTCAATTACCACTCCGGCAACCAGGCCAGATGAAGATGAGGACCAGTAGAGCCGAAGGCTTAAAGCTAAAAGCTTTCCTGCACAAATACATTGAATTATTTATTTCGCTTTGGGCTTTCAGCCTTTCGCTTTTAGCTTATAACGATCAATGATCCCGCATAATGGCGTGGTCCATCTTGTCGCGTTTGGTGCGCAGGTAAGCTTCGTTATGAGGGTTTGACGCTATTTCGATAGGCACATTCTCAACAACTTCCAAACCGTAGCCTATAAGGCCTGCACGTTTTTTGGGGTTATTGCTCATTAAACGCATTTTGGTAATACCCAAACTGCGCAGGATCTGCGCACCGATACCATAATCGCGCTGATCCATTTTAAAGCCCAGCTTCAGGTTAGCATCAACAGTATCATAACCGTTTTCCTGCAAGTGATAAGCCCTCAATTTATTGATGAGGCCAATACCCCGGCCTTCCTGATTCATATAAACAATAGCACCCTTACCTTCCCTGCTGATCATTTCCATCGCTTTATGCAACTGCGGACCGCAATCGCAACGGCATGAACCAAATATGTCGCCGGTAACGCATGAACTATGCACGCGGACCAAAATAGGCTCACCAGGCTCCCAGGTTCCTTTTACCAGAGCGAGGTGATTTTCGCCGGTATCAACCTGGGTATAAGCTATCATATCAAAATCGCCCCATTCGGTAGGCATTTTAACAGCCACTTCACGTCTTACCATCGACTCATGCTCCAGGCGATAAGCAATGAGATCTTTGATAGATACTATTTTAAGATTAAATTCTTTGGCTATCTCCAGCAGATCGGGCAGGCGGGCCATTTCGCCGTCTTCCTTCATAATTTCGCAGATAACCCCGGCGGGTTCCATACCGGCTAAAACGGCCAGGTCAATAGCAGCCTCGGTATGCCCTGTACGGCGCAGTACACCGCCATCCTTGGCTATCAGCGGGAAAATATGCCCCGGGCGACCAAGGTCTTCGGGTTTAGTAGCCGGGTCGATCAGCGCAAGTGTGGTTTTTGACCTGTCGCTCGCGGAGATCCCTGTAGTACAGCCATGGCCAAGCAAATCGACAGAAACCGTAAAGTTAGTTTCGTGCGATGTGGTGTTATGGCTTACCATAGGCATCAAGTCAAGTTCGCGCGCCCTTTGCGCCGTAATTGGGGCGCAAACCAGGCCGCGGCCATGGCGTACCATAAAATTAATTGTTTCGGGGGTGGCATTGCGGGCGGCCGTTAAAAAGTCGCCCTCGTTTTCACGATCTTCGTCATCAACTACGATAATTGTTTTACCTGCTTTGATTTCTTCAATCGCTTCCTGTATGGTGTTTAACATTCTATACTTACTTGTTGGGTAGCGCCTAAACGCTTGTTTAATCTAAATCAAATTTAACGCATATTACCATGACTTGGGTCGGCCTTGTGTAAAATGATAATGCTTTTATAATATGACGTTTATTAAATATACCGTTAATGACCGTGGCGGGTTGCCTTAGGCTTAAACTTTGCCGCCACACGGTTTACAAAGCGTTTATAAATCTCCATATCAAACAGGGCGGAGTCTGTAGCCGCTTTATAAGAGAGGAACAAACCGATAGGCAGCAGCGTGATAATAGAAATCCACATGCCCAGGTACTTGTTAATATCGCCGCCCTTAACCGATTTTTCGCCAATAGTGGTAATGATATAGTAAATCAGGAAAAATACCACCGAAACTACAACCGGCAAGCCCAAACCACCTTTGCGGATAATGGAGCCCAGCGGCGCACCGATTAAAAACAATACCAAACAAGCTACCGAAAGGTTATATTTCTTTTGATACTCTACAAAATACCTGCGGATACCTTCCGAATCGCCTTTATACCTGTCGCTCCGGTTTTTGATCACATCCTTGATCGACCTTATTTCGGAAGCGGCACTGTTGAGGCTCATTTGCTGTTCGGATAAGGTAAGGCCCTGAAAAACATCTTTTTTAGGATCAAACTCTTTATATTTTTTAATAACCTTTGATTGCGCAGGTATTGAATAGTATTTAATGTATGGTGTAACCAGTTTATAATTCACCATCACATTGCTATCCACCGAACGCTGCGACGAATCGAGATAATGCCTCAGCTGTTTAATGTTCATCATTTGCGATGCCTGCTTAAACTCGCTTTCATTGGTACGGGTAAGCTTAAATGCCGACAGATCAAACTTGGTTTCGGTTTCCTTAAAACGCTGGCGTAAAAGGCGCTGCCGGGTATTATATGTGGCATTTTCGGAAGCGGTTTCTTCATATCGCACCCCGTCTTTTAAACGCAATACCAGGTATTTATCGCCCATGGTACGGAACATGGTACCTTCGCGGGCCAGGATCACCGAATTGTTATTATCACCATTCGGGCTTTTTTGATAGATCATGATATCATATAAACGCTGGCCATCGGGATCCTTACGTTTTACCCGGATGGTATAGCCGGGAAAACTGGTACTGAACACCCCCTCGGGCAGTAAATCGGCCGATTTTTGTTTCCGGGCATCATACAACAGCGAATAATATTTAAGGTTGGCCACCGGCAGCATATAATCCGAAAAAAAGAACGCCGCGATACTAAGGATTGTAATGATGACGATCATAGGGTACATAGCCCGTTTTAATGAAATACCGGCCGCCTTAATTGCTACCAGCTCATAATTTTCACCAAGCGCACCGTAAGTCATAATGGTTGAAAGCAGGATGGACAACGGGAGGGCCATTTGAACATTGGTGGCCGAATTATACAACATGAGCTCCAGGATGGTATACCAGGCAAAGCCCTTGCCAATAAGGTCGTCGATGTATTTAAACAAAAACAACATCAACAACACAAACATCACGATGAAAAGCGTAACCAAAAAAGGCCTTATAAATGATTTAAGGAGTAAAAGGTGAATCTTCTTCATTAGTGCTATTTGCAATTAACAGGGGCAAAACCAGTTAGCCGCACAGTTAAAACCCTTTAACGTGCAAAACCAGTTCAGCGTACAAAATTAGCTAAAATAAAGTTTTATCAGGCGCCCAATACACTTATGAGGTAATCGATAGAGTTATCCCAGATCTGCTTTCGTTCTGTAATGGCATCTTCGGTGGCAAAATCAGTAATGGCCAGGGCTACATCATTGGTAAGCTCATCCTGCATTATTTCCATTTCAAAATAATACTGGGCATCATCATCGAGCCATTTAAAACGTACGGATCTGTTTTCCTTAACTGAACAAAGTTTGGCTTTTTGCGATTCGTCATCCCATGTAAAAGTATAAACATGGTCACGAATATTAACCTCATCGGCAAACCATTGAGACAAGCCATTAGGCTCGCTTAAGAAGCTGAACAGGATACGCGGAGATGACTTAATCTCGTACTCAATGGTAAATTTTTTCTTTTCGGACATTCGGTTTACACTTAAAAAAACAGGAACAAAAGTAAATGTGAAACATTTTTTCTAAAGAAAACGAATTTCTACTATATTTGCAAACCTTTTTAGGGACGGCCATTTGTTTTATAGCAAAGCCACTCTTTTTATTAACCACAAAAAGAGCCATAAAAATAAAAACGGCGGGGTAGCTCAGATGGTTAGAGCGTAGGATTCATAACCCTAAGGTCGGCAGTTCGATCCTGCTCCCCGCTACTTAAGGAAACACCACCCTGTGGCCGTTTCCTTTTTTTATGCTAATAAAAATCTATAAGCCAGACAATTACAATCCGAGCTTTACTAATTCGATTTTAGTAAAGAAATTCGTAAACCGGTTGTAGCTAACAGTCAAAAAAATAGGATGGAACTACGATCAACAATCTTTTTGCAGTTCGATTTCTCCTTAAGGTTCATCTCGCCCAGAGACTACTAAATCACGATCAAAAATATCAGCAAAAAGGTACTCTTTTAAAATACGCCCATCCGCGATTATCTTCCTGCGGAATTGGTGCGATTTCTATTCTAACAACGTCTTTTATTCCGGCTGCCTCACGCTCGTCTATTAATGCTTTAAAAGTGTTTAATGCTAATATACATGGTAAAAAACCGACATAAGCATAGAATAGAGATGTGTTAATGCTTCCTTGATCTCGTTAACGGTTAAGCCATTTTCTAACGCCGCTGTTAACGCTTGCTTTAATTTGGGAATATTGCCGACCGAAGTGAATGCAGATATTTTGTCCAGATCCTGTTGCCGGGTATTTAATATTTGAGCACTATTTTCATGATAAATGTGTGTTAAACCGATCCTGCATCAAGAGGCAGGACCGGTTGTTAAAATTTAAATTAGCGGTTGATGCTTTTTTGCATAGCAGCCGGATACCGGTCGCCTACAATTTTTATCTGAGCAGCGGTATCTTCAATATCTTTCAGATCAGCAGGTGTTAACTCAACTTCAACACCTCCCAAATTCTCATCCAGGCGGTGGATTTTAGTAGTTCCCGGAATCGGAACGATCCACGGTTTTTGTGCCAGTACCCATGCAATAGCAATCTGTGCCGGTGTGGCATCTTTATCTTTGGCGATTTTACCGATCAGGTCGATCAATGCCTGGTTTGCTTCGATTGCCTCTTTCTGAAAACGCGGAAAATTGGCGCGCACATCTTTGTCCCCAAACTGAGTATCTTCTGTAATCTTACCGGTCAAAAACCCTTTACCAAGCGGGCTAAACGGAACAAAGCCGACACCCAGTTCTTCCAGGGTAGGTATGATGATTTCTTCGGGTTCTCTCCACCATAACGAAAATTCGCTTTGTAATGCGGTTAATGGTTGAACAGCATGCGCTTTGCGGATGGAATCGACACCAGCCTCACTCATACCGAAGAATTTAACTTTACCTTCCTGTATCAGGTCTTTAACGGTTCCGGCTACATCTTCCATCGGCACATTAACATCTACACGGTGTTGATAGTAAAGATCAATAGCATCTCTTTTCAGTCGTTTTAGCGACCCCTCAATACTTTTACGGATCGTATCGGGGCGGCTATCCATCAGCTGTTTGCCATCTTCTATTTTGACGCCAAATTTACTGGCAATTTTTACTTCGTGGCCAAATGGTGCCAATGCTTCTCCCACAAGTTCTTCATTGGCAAACGGGCCATAAACTTCAGCGGTATCGAAAAAGCTAACGCCTTTTTCTACTGCACGACGAATCAATTTGATCATATCATTTTTGTCTGCAGCAGGGCCATAACCAAAGCTCATACCCATACAGCCTAAGCCAATAGCTGAAACTTCTAAACCCTGGCTTCCTAATTTTCTTGTTTTCATAATATATCTATTTATATGTTTTTAAATCAAGCGTATTTTTTTCGGGGCGTTAAGGCCTTGTTAATATCCAGCAGAAATTGTGCGGCCATACAGTGGCAACATCTTTCCGCCGTCAAGATTATTGTTATCCTAAATACCTTTACCATAGTATAATTATTGATAATTAAGATTTTGTTGAAATGTATTTACAACAGTCTTAGGCTATGGTAAAACCACCGTCAGGCGCAACGGCCTGTCCGACCATAAAGCCTGCAAGCGGACTGCAAAGCCAAAGAATGGTTGAAGCGATTTCGTCTTCCTTACCCACTCTTGCCATTGGAATGGATCTGATGATCGCGTCCATGTGCTCAGGCGCATCCTTAATGGCTTTGGAAACCATCGGCGTTTCGATGACACCAGGGCAAATGGCATTGATGCGAATACCTCTTGCAGCATACTCTAAGGCCGATGATTTGGTTAAACCCAGCACGCCATGTTTGGCAGCGGTGTAAGCGCCTAAGTTGGCGGTGCCGATCAGGCCACCTTGTGAGGAACAGTTGACAATAGCACCACTCCCTTGTTCGCGCATATGGCACAGTTCATATTTCAGGCAGTTAAAAACGCCCCGAAGGTTTACTGCTATAGCGCGGTCAAAGTCTTCCCCCAATGCATCAGCAGTTTCCGCTACCGGCACTTGTATACCTGCATTGTTATAGGCTGCATCCAGGCCCCCCAGTGTAGTAATAGTATATTCCACCATTGCTGCAACTTCTGCTTCGTTACTTACGTCACAGCCGATGCCTATGGCCTTATATCCGGCCTGCGTCAGTTCGCTTGCCACCGCCTTAACGGCTGGTTCATCCACATCGGCCAGGGCAACTGCTGCGCCTGCCTGCGCAAAGGCTTTAGCTGTTGCCAGGCCAAGGCCCGATGCTGCACCTGTAACCAGAACCACTTTGTTACTGAATGAGATTTCCATATTTTCTATGTTTAACATTGATAGTGCAAAATTAGCCCGCGTATAGAAATGTTAACTTATACGTTTTACGGGGATGCTTACCATTTTTACATATTGTGACCGGCAGAAGCCGTTGCTGGAATGAAAACCTGTAATTTTAAGTGTATTAATTCATCCGGTTATGGAACACAGCATCAACTTCGACAGTGTGAGCTCCTATAATAAGTTTGGTAATCACCCGACCTATCATCCGCTGATCAGCGTTTTGGATTTGTCCAGGGCGAAGCCCAATCAAATTAAGCACATGCACATGGGTATTTATGCCATTAGTTTGAAAGGCGTAAAAGTTGGCGACCTCCGTTACGGAAAAGGTCATTATGACTTTCAGGAAGGAACGCTGGTGTTCTTCTCACCGGGGCAGGTTCTTCATATTGAAAGCAATGAAGAATGGCGCCAACCCCAGGGACTGATACTTGTTTTTCATCCTGACCTGATACGCGGCACTAACCTTGCCCGTCATTTTCATGAGTATAATTTCTTTAGCTATAAGGTTAATGAAGGGCTGCATCTTTCAGAAGATGAGCAGGAGATTATCAAAGACTGCTTTGCGAAAATCGAAACGGAAACGAAACGCCCTATTGACAAACACAGCAAACAAGTCATCGTAGCTAATCTGGAATTGCTGCTGACTTATTGTGTACGTTTCTATGACCGTCAATTTATTACCCGGGAAACAGTGAATAAGGGTATCCTCGAACGCTTTGAAAGTTTATTGAATGGTTATTTAACTTCTGACAAACCGCAAACAATTGGCTTACCGGCTGTAAAATACTTTGCAGACGAACTCAACCTATCGGCTAACTACTTCGGCGACCTGATCAAAAAAGAAACCGGCAAAACACCGCTTGAATTTATCCAGCTCAAACTGATCGACGCGGCAAAAGAGAAAATCTTTGACGACCGGAAAACCATCAGTCAGATAGCCTATGAATTGGGCTTCAAATACCCATCACACTTTACCCGCCTGTTTAAACAACAGGTAGGTGTCACGCCAAATGAATACAGGAGATTGAATTGAAACCAAGCATCTACCTTGAGAGTTCCCGAACATTGTTATGATGCAGAAAAAAGTTCGAGAAATACGATGCGCCGCTCTCGAACTTTTTTCTAAAACACCATTTTACGCAAATCCTCCAAGAAAAAGTTCGACATATGTATATGGCTACATTTCAAGCAAAAAGCCTTGAAGTTCGAACTTTCATATTTGATCTTTTATGATTTCTATGGCATCAGATAGTTCCTTCTCATTTCGGGCTACTGCCAACACGCTATCTTTGTCATTACTCATAAACTGCTATGAACCTAGCGTTCTAACTAACGTGTCGTCCAATTATTCTTTATGGCTTCCGCTATGTAAAAATCTCTTTTATCTGAATTATCGATGCGCAATATTCTCTTGTAATGTGTCCGGCCCAATTGCGAACGAAGTGCGTTCGCAATTGGAAACATGCTATAAAACTGCCTAAATAATTCTATCTGCCGTTTCGAAAACCCACTGCCATATTCCGGTTTTGAAGAAGAGCAGCAAGAAAAAGATCTGGCTTAATAAATGGAGTTAATGCAATGAATTTACCTGCTTGGGCGAAAAACCGAAATGCCGTGAAAAACTTGCTGAAAAGCTTGCCGGACTGCTGAAACCTACCTGGTAAGCCACTTCCGCAATGGTGGCTGTGCGGCGCGCCAGGAGATCGTGTGCGTGCTGTAACCGTATTTCGCGTACCAGTTCGCCAGGGGCCCGGCCAGTTATTGCCTTTAATTTTCGATGCAGCTGAATTCTGCTCATACCAATATCTCCAGCCATCTGATCGGTCCCATAGCTGTTGTCATCCAGGTTATTTTCAACCGCGGCTTTTATCTTATTTAAAAAAGCCTGTTCTATCGTCGGCATATTGGGCAACTCTATCAGCCATCTCTTGTGCATTGCAATATGCTGTTTCAACATATTGCGCGTCCCGATCAGGTTCCCGATCAGCGCCAGCAGTTCGCGCTTCTCATAGGGTTTGGCAAGATAAGCATCTGCTCCTGTTTGAATGCCTTTTACACGGCTATCTACGTCGGCCTTTGCCGTCAGCATGATGACCGGGATATGGCTTGTCCGTTCGTCTTTTTTCAATATCCCGCACAACTCATAACCATCTGTATCGGGCATCATCACATCGGTAATAATGAGCGCCGGAATTTGTTCTATACCCATTGTGATTCCGGCCTTGCCGTCCGAAGCGGTAATTACCCGGTACTGCTCCGCAAGCTGACGTTCAATAAAGTCACGGAGCTCCCGGTGATCCTCTACCAGCAAAATCAAGTCCATATCGGCCTCGGTTTTATCAGGTTTTGCTTCTTCGCTTTCAGCGGCTGCTTTCATGGTTTTAAATTCCACTACACCCTCATGAGCGCTCGCAGCTTCGTCCAAAGGCAACTGGATCACCACTTCGGTAAATGCCCCCTCCCAGCTATTTGCCGCAATACTGCCGCCCATTAGCTCAATCAGTTCCTTACAAAGTGCCAACCCGATACCGCTTCCTTCGGCAGCCTGGCTGCCCGGCGAATTGACTTGGTAAAAACGACTGAAAATATAGGGAAGCTTTGATCTGGGTATCCCTTTACCCGTATCGCGAACGCGAACAACATATTGATTCCCGGACATCCCATCATCGTGATAGAGAAAAACCTCTACCCTGCCGATCGCTGTGAATTTAACCGCATTCCCGATAACGTTCAACATGACCTTATCCAATTTATCCCGGTCTGCCATTACCCAAAGTTCGCGATAGTTTGACCGGAAATGCAGTGTGATACCCTTTTGCAATGCAAGCGGCTCGAAACTTTGGACATGGCCTAATAATAACGCATTTAAATCGAGCTGTTCGTACAACAATTCCATTAATCCCTGCTCCAGTTTACTCAGATCAAGCAACTGGTTGATAAGCCTCAGCAAGCGCTCGGCATTATTCAGGATCATTCGGTAATCCCGCAGCAATGATGGATCGGAGGTCTTGCCGGCAAGTTCCTTAACCGGATTGAGGATGAGCGTTAACGGCGTCCGGAATTCGTGCGCAATATTGCCGAAGAACCTTGATTTAACAGCGTCCAGTTCACGCAGTTTATCCGCCTTTTCTTTTAGTTCTGCCGTGCGTTGCTGTACAATAGCTTCTAATTTCCGGGCTTCAGCCGCAACCTGTTCGGTTCTTTCAGCTTCTTTTGCCAGTGCAAAAGCCGACAATGCTTCAACCTCGGCCAACTGTGCGGCCAATTGCTGGTTTGTGCCGGCATAATCGAGCGCGAGATAAAGGGAGAGGCACACCGGTAAAACAAGTTCGCCCGCGCTCATCACAAATACCCGCATTGAATTATAACCGTAAGGCCATACGCCGAACGTATCATCCCAGCAAAAAATATAAACCAGGAAAACGGCCATTACACCCGTTGTAACCAACCACGCCTTGCGCCTGCCTTTACGTATGAGGTGATATACACAGATAAAGCCATCCACATTACAAACCAGGAAAACTGATGAAAAAAAATCAGGAAAATCAGTTTCCTTTAATATATAAAATTTATAAAAGTAAAAAAGTAAATAGGCCGAACATACACACGCCAGGGTAATCTGGCGCCAGCGATGTACCTGGCCATAATCTAACTTATACAACAAAATGAGGCCCCACCACAAAAGCAGCACCTTCAGGTTATAGGTCATGTAATGAGCAATATATTGCAGCTGCGGATGGCCGGTTAAATAAAAAAGGTATATACCCCCGCTGGTGATGCCTGTTAGCATAACAAACAATGCGTAATAAAAATTCAGCTTCTGCTTCGGATAAAACAGAAAAAGCAAAAAGTGCAGCAAGCCAAGAATGAAGGCGGCGGCGGCACACATTGGCACAAAATTATATAGCGTCCGGGCGCGCATTATCCGCTTGCTATACAAATCGTAATTGGTAAGTAACACTTCAAAGCCTACAAAATTACGGTATACACCAAAAGGGTTGGCGTAGTGAATAGTTATCAGATGCGGCGTATTGCCCTTTAACCAAAAGGGTATCATCTCCAATGGTGCCCGGTTGGCTTCCGTTGCTTCAACCGGGTGGCCGATTTTGCCATAGCCGCCTATTGGCTCACCATCAATAAATATTTCCGACGCGCCGTCATGATTAATGCGCAGGCCAAATTTTTGGCCGGCCACATCCTTACCTGCTTTTACCCAGATATTAAACCAGCCAACACCTTTCCACCCGGCGGGTAGCTTGTCTGCGCCAAATGCCGTGTACTGTACAGCCTCCCAGCCGCCGGAACGGGCATCAGGCGGTGTATTTGCGTTATTTATTTCAGGATGAAAGAACCAGTGTTTATCACGCAGCGATATTTCATTGTAAACACCAAAATCTTTGTGATGCAGGGTTACCGTGTCTTGTGCATTGGCCGTACCGAAAAAAGCCAAAAGCAAAAGCAACAAGACGAAGGTACATTTAGCTGGATGCATGCTGAGATTAAGTTTGCGTAAACTGCCGGGATTTTATAATCAAAAATAATATTCTATTTATTATAATATACAGATACTACGGGGCTTTATTCATAACAGAGCAGCCTTAATATTAGTTAATGCCTTTTTCCAGCCTGGCGTTTTGCCCCGCAAATATCTTCCATTCACCGTCCCGTTTTACCACGACGATCATCCGGCGAAACTCAAACGTTTGACCCGGATATCGTTCGTCGCCGGCAAGACCCGTTCGTACGTGTACAACCGCAAGGTCCTGGTTAAGATAGGTAATATCTTCAACAGCCCGGGTATAGTACTGGGTGTTTTTAAAATAAGTATTATGAACCTGCTTATAATGCCTAAAAATATCATCCCGCCCTTTATAGTAGGCGCCAAACCAGTTTACCCAGGTAGCATCAGAGGTGTAGTTGGCAGCCAGTTTTTCCGGGTTATGGCTATTCCATGCATCTTCATAATTTTTGATCATCTGCCGTATCACAGCGTTGTTCGATGCAGTGTCAGGCTGCTGGGCCAGTACGCTGATACTGCATAGCCATATCAGAAGTATCAGGCTTGTTATCTTTTTCATAGGTATTATATACAGGACGACAAACATCCATAGCGGATACTACAAATAAAGGTGATACTTCATGATGTTACTTATGTTTATGTTACAAATCCTTTACCTTTTGTTACATACAGCTAAACCCGCCCTATTCATCCTTGCGGATGCATGTAGAAATGGCCGGCGGTTGGGATGAAGGAAAAACAAAAAAATCTTTGCCGACTTCTGGCAAGTTTTTACGGCATGAATATTGAAATTAATAGTGTTATGAAATACACACACGCTATTTTAGGAGGAACCGGCCATATCGGTGCCGCGCTTTCGACCGCTTTGCTGCAAAAACAACAAAAGGTGATGATCATTGGCCATGATCCGGCTAAAGCTGCCGAATGGACTGTTAAGGGGGCAGCCTATGAGGTTGCAGACATCCGGGATACAGCCCGTTTAAAAGAACTGTTCGGACAGGCGGAGCGCCTGTTTGTGCTGAACCCAAATGCGGCTCCCGATAAAGATATCGATGCGGTGGAAAGGGAACAGATCGGCAGTATCCTAAATGCGCTTGAAGGATCGGAACTGAAAAAGATCGTCGCCGCTTCTACCTATGGCGCACAGCCCGGAGATCATATTTTTGACCTCGGTGCACTGTATGAATTAGAGCAGGGCTTAGCCAAATTGGACATCCCGCTGGCAGTGATCCGCAGCGCTTATTACATGAGCAATTTTGACCAGGCAATACCTGCCGTCCGTGAAAAGGGAGAATTGACCACTTTATTTCCGGCGGACTTTAAGCTGCCGATGGTCGCGCCGGCAGATATCGGTGCATTTGCAGCCCAATTAATGCTGGACGACCGGACCGGGCTGTTCTTCCTGGAAGGGCCTGAAACCTATTCTAATCAGGATGTGGCTGAAGCATTCGGTAAGCTATTGCACAAAACGGTAAAAGTGGTGACCATCCCCGAAACTGGTTGGTTGGACTTTCTGATAAAAGGAGGCTTTTCCGAAAAAGCGGCGGCATCTTTCGCTAATATGACGAAACTTACCATTAGCCAGCAATCGGAAATACCAACCGCCCAACACGGGCCTACTACCTTGTTTCACTACCTGGAAAAGCAATTGCAGGTTAATGATGCTTAAAATACTGTATCTCTTTTTCGTGTTTCATCGCGGCTTCTTTTGAATCGAAAGTGCCGAGATTTTTACGCTTGTGGG
>Ga0157372_10001865_pt1 | contig 22866 bp, 13 predicted proteins | sample C55metaG_FD_115307 | JGI IMG/M metagenome (GOLD analysis project Ga0157372, IMG submission 115307) | Corn rhizosphere microbial communities from Kellogg Biological Station, Michigan, USA - C5-5 metaG | ecosystem: Host-associated > Plants > Roots > Rhizosphere > Soil | place: USA: Michigan... | reverse complement strand
CCCGAGCCGGAGTAGTAATACAGCGTGTGACCATCGCGGGACCAGATCGGGTGGTTCCCTCCCTCGATCGACACCTGCGTGACCGCACCCGGACCTGGCACGCTCCGCAACAGCACCGTGCCGAGTCCGTTGCTGGCAGCGCCCGACGTACTGGGGAGCTCGAACCCAACGTAGGCGAGCCATTTGCCGTCGGGCGAGAAGCGAGGCATACGTTCCCTGATGCCGGTCGCGGCGAACGGCCGTGCCACGGCCGGCGAATCGACGGGCGCGATGAGAATGTCTGAATTTGCAACTGCTGATCCGTCGACCGTCGAGTCTCCGCGCACGATCGCGATGTATCTGCCTCCGGGTTCCGGAAACTCCACGGACTCGGCGCCGTCGAGACCCGCGATCTGAGTCGGCGGCGCACTCTCATCCCATGGCGCGGAAAAGAAGCGGTGTTTCGTCTTTGCGCTCGGATCGCTGACGCGATAAATGATGCGACTGCCATCGGGACTCCATACGGGACGGCTGCTCTTCCCGTCGCGTGTGAACGGCCGCAGTTGCCCCGAGGCAAAGGTGAGCAGCCAAATGTCCCGCCGACCGGAGTTGCTGCTATCCTGAATTGTGAGAGCGAGCTTCGAACCGTCGGGTGACGCCCGCAAATCCTCGTACATTCGGCGCGGCACGGGGAGAGCCTGTGGTTCCCCTGTGCCGTTCTTGCGACGTATGGCGATAGTGCGCAGGGTGCCCACGCCGGAGTTGCTAAAAAGCCGGCCGCCATCGGCGAAAAAGATCGTTCCCGACTCCGCAACCGAAAAGTCCGTCACACCCCGCTGGAAGGCGACGCTGTTTAACCCGGTGCTGCGCAGCATCACGTCTTTGGCAACCGCGCGCTCTTCGCCGGTGAATTTCCCTTTCTTCGCGTCGAATGGACGCGCGAAGAGTTGGCCGTCTTGCCGGACGTAGAGGAGATGGCCTGATGCGTATTGCGGCATGACCCCGGGAAAACCGAAATCTTTCACCTTCCCGTCGCTCAACGAAACCATGCCAACAAAGAGCGAGTCCGGGTCTGCAATGCGTCCGTGCAGGATCGTGACGAGGGCTGCCCTGCTGCCTGGAAGCATGTGAGGCCAGCCGAGCGCCGACTGCCCTCGCGCCGTATCGGGTTGCGCCACAAATCGCACAGGACCACCGTCCTTCGACACCAGCATCAGTCGGTCGTCGCGCCGGAAGAGAATGTGGCCGTCGTCGCCCCAGCTCGCCTGGCCCGGTCCCGTCGCTGAATCGGCGATCTTCACGGGCGCGCCGCCGCCGATCGGGATCCGCATCAAACGCCCGGTGCCGCCCGTCGAGCCGGGGGTGATCCAATACGCGACCTCGTTGCCGTTCGGCGAGAGGATCGCGCCGAACGCTGAATCGCTCCCCGGGATCGGGTCGAGCTGCAGCTCTCCGGTGCGGCGGGTGTACAGCGGGCCTGGGACGTTGGTCTCGTTGAACAGGACCGCGCGCGAACCGTCGCGCGACAGCGCGACCTGCGGCGCGTGGGCGCCAGTGGTCAAGGCAAGCGAGTCCGGCAGGTCGATCTGAAAGCGCGCCTGCGGCTCCGATTCATGTTTGCTCAATGCCAGTGCGCCGACCGCGCCAGCCGCGACGGCGAGCACCATGCTGGCACCGGCGACGCTCAGCCCGCGACGTGTGATGATCGGTGCACGCTCGGGCACGATCGGCAAGGGCTTCACGAGTCCGGTGTACGCGAGCGATGCGCCTTCCGTCAGCGACCGGCCGCCCATCACGGCGATCGCTTTGCTGCCGCTGATCGCGTCGACAAAATCGGCCGCCGAGCTCCACCGATCGGCGGGCAATTTTGCCAGCGCGCGCATCACCGCGGCTTCCACGTGCTCCGGAACAGTGTCGCGCAAACCACGCAAACCGCGCGGCCTGTCACCGATCACCTTCGCCATGATCGACTGGACGGTCGGGCCGACGTGCGGCGGTTCGCCGGCGAGCAACTCGTACGTCACCGCGCCGAGCGAATAAATGTCGGAGCGTGCGTCGATCTGGCGATCGCCGGTGGCCTGCTCGGGGCTCATGTACTGCGGCGTGCCGAGCGAAATTCCCGCCTGCGTCACCCGCGCCCCACCGGCATTCGAGACGGCGAGCGCGATCCCGAAGTCCATGACCATGGGGCTGCCGTCATGGAAGAGAATATTTTCGGGCTTGATGTCGCGATGAATCACACCGTGGCGGTGCGCGTAGGCAAGCGCGCTGCCGATCGCCGAGGCGACGCGCACCGCGTCTTCGACGGAGAGTTGTCGCTCGCGCTCGAGCCGCGCCCTGAGACTCTCCCCTTCTATATATGGCATCACGTAGAACAGCAGCCCCTCCACCTCACCCGAGTCGAAGAGCGGGAGGAGATGCGGGTGATGCAGATTCGCCGTGACCTCGATCTCGGCAAGGAAGCGCTCGCGGCCCAGCACGGCGGCCAGCTCGGAGCTCAAAACTTTGAGCGCGACCGACCGGTGATGCTTGACGTCGCGCGCGAGAAACACGGTGGCCATTCCGCCTTGGCCAATCTCACGTGCGATCTCGTACCGGCCAGATAACGCAGTGTTGAGGTGCTCTGCGGTGTGCATCGGCGCACAGGGTCGGAAGGAAAGGAGGGACGCGGAGAAACTACGTTCCCCCGCGCGTCCTCGCAAACCAGCCGGCGCCATTATTGATCATGAATCGACGAACGCCCACAACAGGTCGCGCGTCTTCCGATCCAACGTGTGCGGCGCACCGAGCTTGTACAGATCTCCGCCAACGTCGCGGATGAGCAGACTGCCGTCCGGCAAGACCCGCGGCCAGTCATCGAGGTGCGTCTGGAACAACCGCGGACCAGACGCCGTCTCGACCGACCACTGCCGGATCTCGACCTCCTCCTCGATCTCCATGACCCGCGTCACCTCGAGCACGAAACCGGCGATGTCCAACGCCCGCTCGAACGCGGCGCGCGACGCGTCGTCGAGCACCGCGGGATCGTCGACCATCGCGATCTCCTCGTCCTTCGCGTCACGTAACGACAGGTGACGGCGCGGCTCCGACCACGGAAAGCACTGCCGCAGCCGAACCGGCACGGCGGCGTCCGCGCGAACAAATAATTGGCCGCTCTCGTCGATCTCGAGCGACAGGGCCGGCCGCGTCTCGTCACCCGATTCGGAAATCATCAAAGTCGCCATCGTTGCCTCACGCCAGTTGGAGTTGCAGCTCGTACAGCCGCCTGTAGATCCCGCCGTCAACCGCAAGCAGCTCTCGATGCGTGCCCGCTTCCGCGAGACGTCCCTTTTCGATCACGAACAACCTCGACGCCCGGCGTAGTGTCGACAGACGGTGCGCGATCGCGAACACCGTGCGCCCCGCGATCAACCGGTCGAGCGCTTCCTGGATTTGTCGCTCCGTCTCCGTATCGACGCTGCTCGTCGCTTCGTCGAGAATCAGAATTTGTGGGTCGTGCAAAACCGCGCGCGCGATGGAAATCCGCTGCCGCTCACCACCCGACAGCGTATGTCCCCGCTCTCCGACGACGGTGTCGTAACCCTGGGCCAGCTTGCAGATGAAATCGTGCGCGTTCGCCGCCTTCGCCGCCGCGATGACCGCGCCGGATGTCGCCTGAGGCATCGCGTAGCGGATGTTCTCGAGGACCGTTCCGTGGAACAGGTACGGATCCTGGAGCACCATTCCGATCTGCTCGCGGAAATGCCCCGTGTCGATCTCACGCAGATCGGCCCCGTCGATTCGCACCGCGCCACCCGTCGGGTCGTAGAAGCGAGCGATCAGGTTCACGACCGTGGACTTTCCGCCGCCCGAGGGACCAACGAGGCCGATCAGCTCGCCCGGTGCGACGTCGAACGTGATCCCCCGCAGGATCTGTCGGACGCCGTCGTAGGCGAATGTCACGTTCTCGAACGACACTCGGCCTTGCACCGGCTCGAGCCGAATCGGCTCGGCGATGTCGCGCACCTCCGGCTCGCTGTCGAGCACCTCGAAGACGCGATGCGCCGACGACGTCGCGCGGTTGATCGTACGCGCCATCTGCCCAATCACTTCGATCGGGGCGACGAACATCGTCGTGTACAGCAGGAACGACACGAACACCCCCGCGGACAGCGCCGCGCCGTGACCGAGCAACCGCGGCACGGCCAACGCCCACACGAGCACCGTCGTCGTGTGCACGCCGAGCATGAGCAGCGGCCAAAAGGTCGTCCACTTGCGATGGACTTCGTTGAACTGCTCGGTCACGTCCTCGTTCCGTTCGGCGAAGCGCTCGATCTCGCGCTGCTCCTGGTTGAACGCTTTCACGACGCGAATGCCTGGAATCGTATCCGACAGCACGTCGGTGACGCGCGACCATTTGCGCCAGCCGCGAATGAACGACGCGTTGAGCGACTCGCCATGCCAATAGATCAGCCAGCAGAAGAGCGGTACGGGCAGCGTCATGACGAGGCCGAGGCGCCAGTCGAGCGTGAGCAGGACGCCGCCGAGCCCGATCAACATCACGAGCGACAACGAGACGTCGACGACGCCGAAGGCGATGAACTCCCAGAGACGATCGGTGTCCGCGGTGACTCGCGTGATCAGGCTCCCCGTCTTCTTGCGCGAGAAGAACGACAGGCTCAGACGCTGGATGTGCTCGTACAACTCGGCGCGAAGGTCGCGCGCGACGTATTCGCCGAGCACCGCCATGTATCGCAACCGGACGTGGGCGGCAAGCTGGCGCACGAGGTAGAGCGCGGCCATCGCCGCGATGGCGATCCACGCCACGTGCGATGCCGCTCCCCGTGACAGCGCGCCGTCCTGCGCCGGACGCACGACGCGATCGATGAGGAATCCAGCGATGTACGGCGGAGCGAGGCTCAGCAACGTGATGATCGCCGCCGCGGCCAGGCCGAGCGCGAGCTGGCGCCGGTACGGCAGCAGGTAGCGGAGCAAGCGAAAGATGACGCGCGACTGCCGCCCGCCTCCTGCGACGAGCGCTTGAGCATCGCGGATAGGCCGCGCCACCGCCGCCGCGTACACGCGGTCCGCGACGTCGTCCTCGGTGACTCGGCTACCGCCACCGAGTACGGCTTCGATGGCGCGGCCGTGCAAGGCCTCGTCGATGACGAACCGAATGTTCTCGAACGCGCCGCGCTGCCGGTGCGTGTGGCGCACAACGAGCAGAGGGGGATCACCCGGGTCCCCCAAGAACGAAAGGGTATGCGCGCTCAGTGCCGGCGTTTCTTGCAAGCCGCGTATCTGCTCGCGTTCGATCGCGCGCACACGCCATTCCCCGCCCTCATCGCGCCGCGCGAGCGCGACGTGACCGGCCGTCAGGGCAATCCACGACTCGCCGAGTCGGAGCGTGTGGTCGAGGTCGGCGAGGGCGTAGAGTTGGATCGAGCTTCCTGAACACGCCTGCTCTATCCGCGCGCGAAGCTCACGAGGGAGCCGCGGCGGTTGGCCGAGGTAGCGTGTGATGAGTTCCTGGTCCATGTCCGTGATCCGCTGAAGGACCCGCGGCTGAGTCGCGCGCGGGGGGACAGCAAAAAGGCCTTTCGGTTCGAGGGAACACCGAAAGGCCGGATCACGACATCGAATCTCAGGCTTCTACGGTGCTCGACCCCTGGCGTCGCCGCCGGTCATCGTCGCGAATGGGCACACTACGCCCTGCGACGCGATGACGCGCGGTCCGCTGCGAAGGATTGTGAGGTAGAAGTGGGTGTCTGTCATTGCCACACAGTGGTTTGAAAGCCGAGCACCTATTGAGAAGATATGGCAATCAGGTTGAAATCGTCAACTGCGAATTGGGATTTACTTCTTGTCCGCACCCTTCACGAGCTGCTGCCAGTTCACGATGAGCATGATCTTCGCCGGTGGGGCGGGCACGCCTTTGAGGAAAACAAACTCTTTGCCGTTGGGAAAGATGTCCCATCCTTGGCCTTCGCCTTCCTTGACATAGATGTCCGGAAAGAGCGCGTCTCGCTTTACGACGTCGAGCTGGCCCTGCGTTGCGAGTCTTGCCGCCATGATGTGCGTCGGCGAACGGTAGTACAGGGTGTGCCCATCCGGTGACCAGCGCGGGAGTATGCCGCCGCCAACTGACACGGGAATGCGAGCGCCTGGTCCGGGAATGGGGCGCACGTAGACTTCGGCCGGTCCCGTTTCATTCGACTGGTACGCGAGCCACTTGCCGTCGGGTGAAACGCGCGGGTTGGTCTCGTCCGCGGGACCGGTGATGAAGGGCTTGATCGCGGCGAGTGAGTCGGTCGGCGCAATGTAGATGTCACGCGGACCATCGAGCGTTCGGATGGCCGACAGACCGCCGGCCGGCCCGGGCGCGACTTCGGCGAGGTTCCCGCGCGCGAGCACCGGCGACTCGACGCCGCTGTTGTCCCATGGACGGGAAAGAATGCGAGTCTCGGCACTCTGCCCATTCACGTACAGAATGCGCGAGCCGTCGCGCGACCACGCGGGCCGATAGCTCAGGCTATCCGAGGTAAGCCGACTGGGTGTTCCGTTTTGCAGGTCGTAAATCCAGATATTCCCGGTGTTGAACGCACCCGCCGAAATGCGCACGGCGAGACGCCGTCCGTCGGGCGAGATCATGGGCTCGGCGTAGGGTCGCGTCTCGAACGGTAGGCTGCGTTCGCCGCCGCGCTGATCGACGACGACGAGGTTGGTCGCAGGAGCAGCGGTGTTCGACGAATACAGCAGCCACCCGTTCTTGGCGACAGACATCATCGACGTCGTCGACAGGTCGCTGAACAGGTGGTCCAGAATGCGAATCGCGGGGCCGGTGATGGCGCGACGACTGAGCGAAAATGGCGCCGCATACACGACGTTGCCCGGTCGCCCGAAGAGAATGAATCCCGGCGCCCCAAAGTGCGGCGCGAATCCTCGGACGCCGAGTGGGACGATCGAGCCGTTGTCGACTGACACGACGGCGAGCTCGGCGGAATCGACGGGCGTCGATCGATTGCGCAGGAGCGTAGCGAGCGCGTATTTGCTGCCCGGCAACAGCTCGCCCTGCGCAACGCCGTAGATGCGTCGCGCCGTGTCGGGCCCGGCGAGCAGTCGCGGTGAATCTCCGTCCGCATTGGTAATCCAGAGATCGGTCGGGGTGCTGTACAGGATGCGGTTGTCGTCGCCCCAGCTCGACGCCGTAATCGGACGCCCCAGTCTACTCGCCGCCAATTGCACAGGGGTGCCGCCCGTCACTGGAATCTTGAAAAGTCGCGGGAACACTGTGTACAGGAGCCATTTCTTGTCCGGCGAGAAGGTCGGATAGGTACCGCCTTCGGCTCCTTTCACGGTATAAGAAATTGAATTGTCGGCGCTCCTCACCATCAACGCCCGCGGCGACAGTGCTGTTCTGACGATGAACGCCAGCAACGACCCATCCTGCGAGATCGCCACACGGTTGCCCGTGGCAAGGTTGCTCAACGCGACGGAATCGGGCAGCACGATCTCGAATTGCCCAAGCGCCGGCGCAGGCTCGGTCGAGCCGCGTGTGCCAAACCAGATCGCGACGAGCGCGGCGGCTATGGCCGCGGTCCATGCAACGATCTCGCGCACTCCAACGCGAGGTTTCGCCGTTGCCCTCGCGCCGGCGGCGATCGTCGACGTGCCGACACCGCTGGGCATGCTCACCGATTTCTTGCCGGTGAGCGCCGCGGCGAAATCGGCGGCCGACGCGAAGCGGTCGGCGGGCACTTTGGCGAGGGCCGTCATCACGGCTGCTTCGACGGCTTCCGGAACCGTGGTGCGGGTGGCGCGCACGCTACGCGGCTGCTCGGTGATGACCTTCGCGATGACCGCCTGAACCGTGCTGCCCGTATGCGGCGGATCGCCGACGAGCATTTCATAAAGAACGGCGCCCAGCGAATAGATGTCGGTGCGCGCGTCGAGCGCATGATCGCCCGTGGCTTGCTCGGGACTCATGTACTGCGGCGTGCCGAGTGACAATCCCGTCTGCGTGATGCGAGCGCCACCGGCCTTCGATACGGCGAGGGCGATGCCGAAGTCCATGACCATCGGGACGCCTTCGTGAAGCAAGACGTTTTCCGGCTTGAGATCGCGGTGAATCACATCGTGCCGGTGCGCGTAGTCGAGCGCGCTCGCGATCGAGGTCGCGATGCGAATGGATTCGTCCACGCCGAGCTGTCGCTCGCGCACCAGTCGTTCGCGCAGTGTTTCCCCTTCGACGAACGGCATGGCGTAGAACAGCAGCCCGCTGGCTTCGCCCGAGTCAAAGAGCGGCAGCAGATTCGGGTGATGGAGGTTGGCCATCACCTGGATCTCCGACATGAACCGCTCGACGCCGAGGACGGCGCCCAGCTCAGGATTGAGCACCTTGAGGGCGACCTGTCGCCGGTGCTTCAGGTCCTGCGCCAAGTAGACGACAGCCATGCCGCCCGCGCCGATTCGCCGCTCGATGGCGTATCGGCCGTCGAGTGCCGTGTTGAGCTGTTCAGTCGTGTGCATCGGCCATCGAACGGAGGGGGTTTCGACTGTGGAGAGTCTACGGTTGCGCCCCAGCGTCAGCCAGTACGCGCCGAGACTTTCCTACGCGTGGATGGCATCGACAACGCCTCGATCCGGTGTATCTATCAGAGTCGCAATCAAACCCTTTTGCAAGGAGCCCGCGTATGTCCGTCGCCAAAGTCACCGAGATCACGTCGACTTCGACTCGTTCGTTCGAGGACGCCATCGCGCTCGGCATCTCGCGCGCGCACAAAACGCTGCGCAACGTGCGCGGTGCCTGGGTCAAGGGAATGAAAGTCGAGTGCGAAGACGGAAAGGTCACGACCTACCGCGTCGACATGAAAGTGACGTTTGTGCTGACCGACTGAGTACTGTTTCGTAGGCAACGGCAATCTCGGTGCGAGTTTCCAATTTGGTGCAGGCGGTGGACGCGCACGCCTGCGGTGAGCACGGTCGCGTGATCGTCGGCGGCGTGCTCGACGTGCCCGGCGGGACGATGTACGACAAGATGTGCTACCTGCGCGACCATGCCGACGGCCTGCGCAAGCGCATGCTCAGGGAGCCGCGCGGCTATCCGGCGGCGAATTGCAATCTGATTCTGCCGTCCTCGAACCCGGCCGCTGATGCCGGCTATGTGATCATGGAGCAGGTCGAGTACCCGGGGATGTCGGGCACGAACACGATTTGCGTGACGACCGTGCTGCTCGAGACGGGCATGCTCCCGATGAAAGAACCCGTCACCGAGCTGACGCTCGAGTCGCCGGCGGGCCTCATCAAGATCCACGCGGAGTGCGCAAACGGGAAAGTGAAACGCGTCACCTTCCGGAACGTGCCGGCGTTCGCCGCGTACCTCGACACGAATATCGAAGTGCCTCACCTCGGCACCGTAATGGTCGACGTGGCGTACGGTGGAATGTTCTACGTCATCGCCGACGCGACCCAATTCGGCTTGCGCCTCACTCCCGATGAGGGCCGCGACATCGTCCGTATCGGCGAGATGATCAAGGCGGCCGCGAAGGAGCAATGTCCGATCGTACATCCTGAACAACCGGGGTTCGACGGCGTGACGATCGCGCAGCTCTCAGGACCGCCGCTCAAAGACGACGCCGACTGGCAGAATGCTGTCGTCGTCTCGACTGGGGAGCTGGACTGGAACAAGCCGAGCACGTGGACCGGCGCGATCGATCGCTCGCCGTGCGGCACGGGCACATGTGCCAAGATGGCGACGCTGTACGCGAAAGGAAAACTCTCACTCGATCAGGACTTCCGGCACGCCGGCGTACTCGGGACGGTTTTCACCGGCCGACTCGTCGCGGAGACACGCGTCGGGAAGTACACGGCGGTGGTGCCGACGCTCGGTGGTCAGGCGTGGATCACGGGTTTGGCGACGTACGTCCTCGATCCGGACGATCCTTTCCCCGACGGATTTACCGTCGGGGATATCTGGTAGCCGCGTCAGCGCGAAGACGCGAGCAGTTGTCGCACCCTCGGGTCAGCCAGGTAGGGACGATACGCCGGGTCTTTACGCACCTGAGCGACCGAGAGGCCGAACGGCGTCGAGAGCAGGCGACGTAGTTCCGGCAGCATCCGATCCACGTCACCCAAATAGGCGTACACCTCAGCGCTCCAGGTTGAGTACCACAGCGCGTCCGCGCCGTTCGGAATCGCACGTATGGCGGGGTCGTCGGCAAAGCGTGCGAGTCCCTCCAGTGCACCGCTTCGATCGCCTACTTCCGCGAGGTGTAAGGCAAGAAAGCCATCCACCTCCCGCTGAATATCCTTTGGCCAATTCTTCGGCGCTGCCATCGCTCGGCGGAGAAGGACGATCGCCGAATCGACGTATGGACGGGCACCCGCGCGGTCACCGTCCCTTTCGCGCAATGTCGCCTTCGCGTCGTAGTACATCACACTGTCCCTGAGGGTCGTCGCCGCAAGACGCTCGAGCGACGTCGACTCGATCTCGCGTCGAAGTGCCGCGCTTCCAGCCAATAGCGTGTTGAGATGCGCCGCGGCGACGCGGCCGCCGTGTGCTCTGTACTGCTTCATTGCGCTGTCGACGAGCGCGGTATCACCGCGCCGCTCTCCAAGTGTGGCGAGCCGATTCCAGGTCACGAGACGCTGTGGATCCATGGCGAGTATCTGACGGATCCAGCGCTCAGCGTCGTCATACCGGCGAAAACCCATCGCGCAAAACGCGGCCAGGTTCAGCGCGTCCGCGTTTCGCGGCGCAACGCGGACCGCCTGCTGCGCGGTGGTCCAGACGGCCGTGTCGCCATAGTACTGTTGCATGTTGAACAAATTCCGCAACGCCCCGACGTCGGACGGATTCTCGCGGACCGCTTGTTCGGCAATGCGACGGGCTTCCTCGGGTTTGTCTTCTGAGAGGAGTTGATAGATGACGATGTCGATCGCAACTGGTTGAGCGGGGTTGATCGCCAGCGCTCTTCGCCCGAGCTTGAACGCCGAATCCATCGTTGCGGCTTGCTCGAGTCGCGCGCCGATGAGTTGCGTGAGCACTTTCCCGGCGCTGGCATAAGCGTCGGCGTACATCGAATCGAGCGTGTAGGCACGCTCGAAATCACTGAGGGCCGCCCGCACCTGCAACGGCGCACCGAATCCATATTCCGCTTGTTGTTGACGCAGCTTTTCCATGCCGCGCGTGTACGCCGCGAGCGCTGCCGTATCGGTCGTCGAGCGACGAGTCAGCGCGTCGCGTTCGCGCGGAGCGAGGGCGATGCTGAGCTTCTCCGCGACATGCGTCGCCAGCGAGTTTTGCACGGCGAACGGATCGGCGAGGTTCACCTCTTCCGGATCGCCGGCCCAGGTCGTCGTCCCGTCGGCGACGCGGATCAACGCGGGCGTGACCTGTGTGCGCGCGCGGCCGTCGGCTGCTCGCACCCAGTGCACAACCGCGCGAAAGACGTAATCAGCGCCGAGGTCGCGCCCGATCTGCTGCGGCGTGCTCGCCGTTCGCCGAACGATCGCCACGCTTCCTTGGTCGATCACTCGCAAGCCGGTCAGTCGCGCGAGCTTGCCGGATACCGCCTCTTGCAATGCGGGCGCAAAGGTAGTGTCGCCGACCGGTCCGGAGCTCTCGATGGGAAGCACCGCGACCAGCGGTGTCGTCGCGGCGTGCACGCTGCGCGCTCGCAGGACGATGTCGGCGACCGGGACGAGCACGGCCATGCTGAGCCCCGCGGCGGCCCAGGCGAGCGCGCGTCGCCGCACAACATGGTGTCCGCGGAGAGACTGAGTGGTCGTGAGGTGATCGGTGCCGGTGGCATTCAGTGCCTCGACGAGCTCGCCGCCGCTTTGCGGCCGTTCCGTGGGAGTTTTCGCAAGGCAGCGAGTGACGAGCGCGGCCAGCGCCGCCGGCAGGTCGGCGTTGCTCTCTAACGAGGCCGGCGTTTCGACGAGGTGCGCCCCGACGAGTTGCTGAGCGGTCTTGCAGTGGGCGAAGGGATGCGACCCTGCCAGCAGCTCGTAGGCCATCACTCCCCACGCGTACACATCCGCGCTCGGAGCGACTCCGTCCCCTACCGCCTGCTCGGGCGCCATATAGGCCGGTGTTCCCAGACTGCTGCCCGTTCCCGTCAGTGCATCGCGGGTCGAGAATCCGCCGCCAGTCACGAACGGATCGTCGGCGTCGCCCAGCAGTGGCTCGATGGGACTGCCGGCGGGCGGCATGCGAACGCGCGACGCACTGATCGCCTTGGCTATGCCGAAGTCGGTCACGACGGCGGTGCCCGATGACAGAAGCACATTCTCCGGCTTGATGTCGCGGTGGACCACGCCGTGTGCATGTGCGTAGGCGAGGGCCTTTGCCACGTCGCGCAGTATCGCGACGCTCTCCGTCGTGGGAAGCCGCCCGCCGCGCATCCGGTTGCGCAGCGACTCGCCGCGCACGAACGGCATCGTGTAGAACGGAATTCCCTGAGCCGTCTCGCCGGCGTTCAAAACGGGGACGATGTGCGGCTCCTGCAACTGAGCAGCCACGCGGATCTCGCGAGCGAAACGTGCGGCGCTGACACCCCACGCCAGATCGGGCGTCAATACCTTCACGACGACGTCACGGCCGAGTCGGGTGTCTTGCGCGACGAAAACGCGCGCCATCCCTCCGCCGCGAAGTTCGCTGACGATGACGTACGCATCGCCGAGCGCGTCCTTGAGTTGTTCGCCGAGGAGGTCTGTCTGCATCGCACTGCTCTGTCGAGAACGGCCGCCGAAGCTATCGGACATATGAGGGTCGGGCAAGATGAGGGACGCTGTGGGCAACGGGTTCACGGTAAGCGCGAGGTCTCATTCAAGTCTCAACAGCTCGGCGGCCGCTCGAAGGCTTCCCCTCCGTCCGCTCGCCGGTTATTAGAGCATCGTGACGCCTGGTGACGGACGCAGCGGCAGCGTGCATACGAGGTCGGGTCCATCGACGCCGGTCGGCGCGTCGCCGCGCTCGGCAACGGGCAGTGCGCGACTGATCACCTTCGGCAGACTTGCGCTCGTGGATTCCACGGGGCGCGAGGAACCGACTCTCGCTACGAGACGCCGGAAGCTTGCCCTCCTGGCTTGGCTGGCAATGCGTCCTGAGCGACGGGCGACGCGAGACCAGATCATCGGACTGTTCTGGGGAAATCGCGACGGTGCGCACGCGCGTAGCTCCCTCTCGGACGCGCTCTGGCATCTGAGGCGCGTGCTCGGTCGCGAAGCGCTCGTCTCAGCCGGCGACGAGGTCGCGATTGTCTCGCACGCACCCGTCACGGTCGATGCGCCCGAGCTTGTGAGCGCGGCCGCGCAAGGGGACGACGCACGCGTCGTCGCTTTGTACACCGGGCCGTTTCTCGATGGCGTGTATGTCGACGATGCTCGCGAGTTCGACGATTGGCGCGATCGCGAGCGTGCCCGGCTCGCCGCACTGTTCGCCCGAAGTGCGCGTGTCGTCAGCGCGACCTTGGCAAGTGCGTCGCGGTGGGACGAACGCCGTGCGCTCGCCGAACGGTGGCTCGAAGCCGAGCCACTCTCACCAGAGGCGGGGGTCGCTGTCATCGAGTCGTTGGCCGCCGAGGGTGAGGGCACACGACAAGCCAACGCAATCGCACTCGAAGCCTACGAGCGATTGGTCCGCAGGCTGCGGGACGATTATGGCACGGAGCCAGATAGTGCGGTAACCGCCGCCGCGCGCGAAATCGCTCGGCGAATCGCCGAACCCATGGGTCGACCGGGACAGATCGCGGCCGAGTCTCCCGATGCACGCCGAACAAGCGACCGCGGAGCGCGCTTTCTCGAGCATCTGAATCGGGTTCTCGACGGACGCTACGACGTGATCCGTCTCCTCGAGCGCACGTCACTGGCCATGGTCGTCCTGGCGCGTGACGCGACCGGCGATCAGCGAGTACTTCGCGTCCTGCATCCGGCGATCGCCGCCACGCTCGACGTTGACACGCTGCTTGACGAATTGCGTAAGCTCATGAAGCTCGAGCACCCGTCGCTCGTGCCGAGCGTCGACGCCGGCGCCGGCCATGGGTTGGTGTACTTCGCGACGCCTGTCGTGCCCGGCGAATCACTGCGCGACCGCATGTCGCGTGAGCGGCCGCTTCCGGTATCGGAAGCCATTTCGATCGCTCGACAGCTCGCTGAATCGCTGGCCGAAGGACATGGGGCCGGCGTATTACACCTCGACCTCAAGCCGCGTCACGTGTGGTTGTCGCCCCATCGGGTCCAGTTGGCCGAAATCGGCTTGGCTCCCGCAATCAGGAAGGCGACGGGTGATACGGCGACGCGCAGCGGCGTCACGCTCGGTACGCCGGCGTACATGGCACCCGAGCAAGTTACCGGCAACTCGCATCTCGACTCGCGGACGGACATCTACGCGCTGGGTTGCCTCTTTTACGAAATGCTCGCCGGCACGCTGCCTTTCGCCGGACCGACGGCGCAGGCAGCGCTCGTGCGACGTCTGAGCGAATCGCCCGAGCCACTACGTGTCCGTCGCCCTGACACACCTGCCGGCATCGAATCGCTGATTCGCCGAATGATGGAGCGCGCGCCCGACGATCGGATTTCATCGGGTGCCGCGCTTCTCGAAGCGTTCGACCATGCTCGATAGCGGACGGCTGTCCTGTACGAAGAGCTCGCCGCGACGATCAGGGCGTCGGGGAAAGCGGGAGATTCGTGATCAGGTAAGCGGTCGCCCAGCTGGCGTAGTAGTGTGAGCCGTCGTAGCCGACCGCGCCCATGAGTGGGAAGCCCGTCGCTGCTTGAATCGCCGCGAGACGGCGCAGCACCGGGACCCTCGGATCGGTTGGCGGGAGTGCGTTTGCCAGCTCGCCCATCGAGGCGGCGCGCACGAAGGCGAGGCCGACAATGTGAGATTTCGATGCGACCGCCGCCGGGTTTTTCACGAACTCCGGACCCAGTCCCTTCGTGAGCGGCCGAAACTCCTCGGAGTAGAGCCGCGGCAGGAACGCATCGAGCCAGGGGAGGAACGCGTCGCGATCCATCAGCTGGCTCATGATCGCGGCTTCCATCAGACAGGGCGACGCAAAGTCGCTCGGTCCGGGCTCCGCCGCGGTGTTGCAATGAATGTCTCGCTTGAACAAGCGGTCGGCGGAGGCGCGAATCTCGGCTTCGAGTGCGGGATCGAAGTTCCGCGCATACCCGAGCGCATTGTCCATCGCCATCGCGGTGTTCGGATGGACGCCGGTTCGCACCGGCTGCTGAAGTCCTTTGAGATAGGTGATCATCCGCTCCGACATGTAGCTCGCCAGCGGCTGAATGTTGGCGGCCCACCGCACCGCGTCGGAGTCGTTCCACGACCGAAGCTCGTACTGGAGACGGAGCAGCCATGCGTAGCCGTACGGCAGCTCGAAGGTGCCGGCGCCCTTAAAGAACTGTAAATCTCCGGCGATGTTGCTCGCGCCGAAGTGATCGTTGAGCTTTTGACGAATCGCTGGGGCCGTCGGCAGATCGGGGAAGGTTTTGAGAATTCTGACGAGCGTCCACGCCGAATTCACCGCCGAGTGCCAATCGTAGCATCCGTAGAAGGCGCGGGTGGTCTCGTAGTCGGGAACGGGAGTGTAGGTCGCTTCCCAGATGTACGGGACGGCGTTGGGTCGCGGCTGCGGATGGTCCATGCACGACAGCGGCATGGTCGACATTTGCAACGCGGTCGTTCTATCCAGAGGATGCGGTGCGACGACCGGCAGCGAGGCGTAGAACGAGGCGAGATCGCTGAACACGAGATCGGCTTTGGAAGAGGCGACACCCGTGTGCACCGCGGTTTGCGCGAACGCGGAACCGGCCGCAAATGTCAGCGCTCCGGCGAGTACGACGACTCTCATCGTTTCACCTGTCGTCCGTCGCCCGCCGTCGATGCCGACAGGTACAAAAGCGCCTGCGCGGGAAGCCACGAAAGTCCAGCTTGATCCTCGCGCATGAGCTCGAAGCCACGCTCCGCTTGGATCGCCGAGAGCCGGTGCCAGGCGGCGACACGCGGATCCGTGGTCGGGAGCGCGCGGGCGATTCGCTCCATCGACTGGGCGCGAGCGAAAGACAATCCGGCGAGGCGAGCGCGCTCGTTCGCCAGTGCGGCGGATGCCGCGGTTGTCGTCGCGGCGCGACCCGCGGGCGTCGTGTCGACCGGCGGCGCAACGGCAGGCGGTGTCGGCGCGGGAGCCGAGGTCGGGATGGCGATCGCTTCAGTCAACGGCGCGAAGCGGCCGGATTGAAGCGGAGGAAGCACTCGATCGAGCCACGTCACGTACGCCCGTGACTCGAGCACGCGAGCCATGAGTGCCGCTTCGCTCAAACACGGCGATACGATCACCGCCCCGCCGCCGCCAAACTGTGTCGGCGGCGGTGCACCGCGCGCTACCGCAGTCAGATCATTCGGCGTGTTCGACTGTCGTCGCGAGCTGTCTGCGCTCCCGGCGCGACCTCCGCCTCCTGTACGACCTCCGCGACCGCCGGCGGCCGGAGCGACACGTTCGGATTGTGTCGAGCAGGTCGAATCCGGCAGATAAAACTTCTTCGCCGTCGATACGATCGCGCTTCGCAGCCTCGAATCGTGCACGACGTCGGCGTAATCGAGGGCGAGCGTCATGTTGAGCGCGGTGTTGCCTTGAGCGCCGGTGCGAATCGGCTCGACCAGTTTCGTGAAATACGCGCCGAGGCTGTCGGCCATCCAGATCGCGAGTGGTCTGACGTTCGCCGACCAGCGTTTCGCCTGGCTGTCGGGCCACGTGTGCAGCGCGGCTGCCAGCTCGAGCAGCCAGGCAAACCCGTACGGACGCTCGAACAACCCCGTTTGATTGGCCGACGGAATCGGATTTATGGCCTCGGCGGTCGCGCGGAAGAACGACAGCTCTCCATCGAGGTTGGCGCGGCCAAGGTGCGCGTTGAGCTTTTCGCGCGTAAGGTCGGTGAGCGTGGTGCGAGGATAACGTTTGAGAACGCTAATAACCGCCCACGTCGACGACACGGCGGAGTGCCAGTCGTTGCATCCCCAGAAGGCGCGCAGGCGGTCATGGTCGTTCATGAGCGAATAGCTCGCGACCCAGAAATAGCCGGCGCCGGTGTTGTTGGCCGGCGCGGTCGGACCGCGCGGTGGCGGGCTCGCCGAATCGGCGGGATTTTCGCCGCGACCGCGTGCCGTATCCGCCGTCGCGGCTGCGCGGGCACCTCCGCGGCCGCCAGGTCTTGATTGCAATCTGTCCAGGCAGGAAAGCGGCAGAGCGCCCAACCACAGGGCTAACGACTGGTCGAATGGGCGCGGCGCGACAACCGGGAGGCGGGAGAGAAGCTCCGAAAGATCCTTGTAGTCCGCGCGGAGAGAAACGGAATCGCGGCGAGCGAGCGGCTGCTGAGCGATCGAGCGCTCTGAGAGACCAGCAATAGATAGGCAGATTGCGACAACGGTACGGCGAGTATGCACCTGGATTTGCTCGTGGGGCCGGAGTGAGGACGAACGTGAAATTGCGAACCCGCCAGGAAGCCCGCAACCGCTCGCTCGGCAGGTCGAACGCTTTTGTCTCGACGGCTGTCTCACGGACATGCGATTCGCCCTTGCCATCCACCCGCGAACCTTACAATGTAAGGAATGACACCGTCGCCTTCCGGTCGTCTCGGCCATTTCGAGCAGCTCGTTCTGCTGGCGGTCCTCCGCCTCGACGACGCCGCGTACGCGCCCGCGATTCTCGATGAAATCACTCGAGCGACGGGTAAGCCGGCGTCGCCCGGCTCGATGTACGTCACGCTCGACCGCCTGGAAGAAAAGGGTCTCTTGCGATCGCGGCTCGCCGAGAGCAGCGATGAGCGCGGCGGCCGGCCGCGACGCTACGTCACCGTCACCGCGTACGGGGTTCGCGAGCTGAAATCGTCGCGCGCCGCGTTGCTCAAGCTCTGGCGTGGGTTGGAGGGCGTGCTTGAGAACTCCTGAACCTTCCCCGCCGCGGCTCGCCGAATGGCTGGTGAGTGTGGTGGCGGCACGCTCCAACCACGTCGACGCACTGCTCGGTGACTTGAACGAGGAGTTCCTGCGCATCGCCGCCCGATCGCGTAGCGCGGCGTCGCGCTGGTATTGGCGTCGGACGCTGTCGGTCGTGCTTCATTTTCTGCCGCTCTGGCTCAGGCGACGTCGCGCGACGTCCCCCGCGGCGACGAGAGATTCGATGGCAACCACACTTCTCAGCGACCTCAGATTCGGCGCCCGCACCTTGCGCCGCGCGCCGAGCTTCACCATCGCCGCCGTCCTCGCCCTGGGGCTCGGTACCGGATCCGCCGCGGGGGTTTTCAGTCTGCTGCGCGGCGTCGTGCTTCGGCCGCTTCCGTACGCGCGGCCGGAGCGACTCGTCACCCTCTGGGAGGTGAATCACGCCAAAGGACTCGAGCACGAGCCGATCTCACCGGTCAATTTCGTCGACTATCGACGGCTCACCGGCGTGTTCGAAGATGTCGCGGCCTGGTGGCGACCGCAGATCAATCTGACGGACGACAGCGGCGAACCCGTTCGCGTCAGCGCCATCGAGACGACGGAAAATCTCTTCTCCGTGCTCGGCGTTCGCCCCTATCTCGGACAGACCTTCACCATTCATCCGCAGCTCTACGGCAAGGAACAAGAAGCCGTGATCAGCTATCGCCTCTGGCAGTCGCGCTTCAACGGCGATCGCGGAATTGTCGGAAAGCCGGTTCGCCTGAATGGCTACAACTACACCATCGTCGGAGTGATGCCGGCCGGCTTCGGCTTTCCCGGGCAGACCGACCTCTGGGAGCAACTGGTATGGGACCCCGGCCAGCACACACGCTTCGCGCACTTCATGGAGAATGTCGCGCGGCTGAAGCCGGGCGTGACGATGGAGGCCGGTCAACGTGAGCTGGATCGCCTCTCGGCGCGACTCGGCGCCGAGAACAAGGCGTCGAATGGCGCGTGGAGCGTTCGCGCGACGCCGCTCGATCGCGAGATCGCCGGCGTCTTTCGTCCGGCGTTGTTCGCCCTGCTCGGCGCGTCCGCACTGTTGCTGCTCATCGCGTGCATCAACGTCGCCAATCTGCTCCTCGCGCGCGCCGTCTCGCGGCGCCGCGAAGTCGCGCTTCGCTCGGCGATCGGTGCAAGCCGGCCGCGCCTCATCCGGCTTTTCCTGGCGGAGAGCGTGGTGCTCGCGGTCGTTGGATCGGTCATCGGACTCGGCGTGGCGGCGGCGAGCGTGCGCGGCCTGTTGGCCTGGTCGCCAATTCACATCCCGCGGTCGGAGGGCGTCGGCCTCGATCTTACCGTCCTTCTGTTCGCGACCTTCGTCGCGGCCGTGACGGTGATCATCTTCGGTTTGGTGCCGGCGGTCTTCGTGTCGCGCGTCGAGCTGCACGGCATCCTGAAGGACGGAACGCGAGGAACCGGCTCTCGAGGCAGCGGGTTGCGAAACGCACTCGTCGTCGCCGAAGTCGCGCTCGCCGTTATACTGCTCTCGGGTTCAGGCCTGTTGATCCGCAGCGTCTCGAAACTCGTCCGCGTCGACGCCGGACTCGATCCGACCGCGGCGATCACAATCGACTTGCAGCTCCCCGACGCGGCGTACCGCGACTGGAGTCGCGTCGACCAATTCTATACCTCATTGGCGAACGCGCTCCGACCCAATCCGGAGATCGTCGGCGTGGGCGCGGCAAACTTTCTTCCCCTCGAGCCCGGGTGGCGGCTTTCCTACCAGGTCACCGATGCGCGGACCGCGGCCGAGCAGGCGCCGCAAGCCCAGTTTCACATTGCCGACGAAGGATATTTCGCCGCGCTTCACATTCCCTTTGTCGCGGGGCGCGGCTTCACGGCGAACGACGACGCGCACGCGCTCCCCGTGGCTGTGGTCAATGAAACGATGGCACGGCAGTTGGCGCCGGCGGGCCGCGCCATCGGAAAACGCATCGTCAGCTCGGTCACGGGCATTGGCCCACTCAGCCGTCGTGTCGTGACGGACAGCGCCTATGAAATAGTCGGCGTTGTTAGAGATGTCAAAAACAGCTCGTTGCGCTCGGCGTCGGAGCCGGCGGTCTATTTCGCGAGCCACCAATTCCCGAGCCGCAAAATGCATCTCGTCGTTCGTGGCCACGGCGAGGGGGCGCGGCTCGCTTCCCTCGTGCGCCGGGAAGCTCAACGCCTCGATCCGTCGCTGCCGCTCGGCGATATCAAGGCGATGGATCGCGTACTCGAAGAGTCGGTCGACCCGCCGCGCTTCGTGATGCTGCTCCTGTCCGTGTTCGCGGGACTGGCGCTCGCCCTCGCCGCGGTCGGCATTTATGGAATTCTGACGTTCGTCGTCAGTCACCGGCGTCGGGACATCGCGATTCGTCTCGCGCTCGGCGCCGAGCCCGCGGCAATGCTCCGGATGATCGTGCGCGAGGGATTGGGCCTGGCGTTCGTCGGCTGCGCGCTCGGCGTGGTGGGGGCGCTTGCGGCGGGTCGAGCCTTGGCGGGATTCCTGTTCGGCGTCGCGCCGTGGGATCCGGTGACGCTTGGCGCCGTCGTCGTCCTCGTTGGCGTCGTCGCCGCGACCGCGTGCATCATTCCGGGCCGGCGCGCCGCGTCCGAGGATCCGGTGCGAGCGCTGCGAGTCGAGTGAACACCCTCGCCGATCACTCTACTTCGCGCAGGCGAGCGACTCCTCGTAAAAACGCACTCGCCCCGACCGGGCCGCGGTGATGAACGCGCCGATGGGACAGAGCGACTGGGTCGGACCAACGTACCCGCCGTAGCCGCGTCGCATCGAGTACGGGCGAATGAAGACGCTCGACGAGTCGATGGGGATGGTCGCGACGTTTTCATAAAACGCTAACGCCTTGCCGTCCTGAAAGAGGTACTGCTCGACGTTCGAGACGTAGAATGCGCGCAACGTGCCGTGATGCTGCGCGAGGTACGCACCGACGGCTCGCACGGCCTTCGGGCCGCCGAAATCTCCGGATACGGGCACGATGAGATTTCGCTCGTGAAGCGACCTGATCGTCCGGAAGTTCTCCTCGGAGGAGAGGAAGCTGCGGGGCTGCCCGGTGCGATCGTTGGAGTAGCCGGTGAGCTCGGCGAAGTCGCCGCCGCGGCCGTTGGCGAAGCCGCGCGTCGCGATCGACGGGCCATATCCATAGAACGCATCGAAGACGTACTTGAGCGTTTCCCGCTCGTCCTGGGTAAAGGTGAACCCATGCGTCTCGAGCAGATGCTTCGATACGCGGAGGTATGTCTTGGCGGCGAGCGCCGAATCCGTGGCGACGTTGCGGTAGGCGTCCCACATCGCCTGGATCGACGTCGTCGTGTCGAGGCCGGGCGGCCGAGGTTTGGCGAAGACGAGCGAGATGAATTCCGCGCGGTCCTTTGCGAGCTCGAAGAACGCCTTGAACATCAGATGCTGCACGACCGCCTGGCGTCGAATGTCGACGATGAAAGCCATGCGCGGCCGAATGGCCGCGATGTACGTGAAGTTCTGCTCCGGGCCCACGCCCATGTACACGTCGCCGGCGACGTTGGCCTCACGAAGCATGGTGAAAAGGGCGCCGACTTCCATCTCGTTCGAGGTGAAGTTGTCGCGAATCTGGAAGTAGCCGCCCGGCTCCGAGATATCCGCCTGGAGCTTCCAGAACTCCGCGTCGGTCAGTCGATTGGGGAGCGCATTGGACGGCGCGACGGCGGAAGGAGCGGCCGGGCGCGACTCTACCGGTGGCGCTGTCGCGACGGGTGTTCGAACAACTGGTGTCCGAGTGCACGCCGCCAGCGTGAGACCGGCGATCGAGACGACGAGTCGAGAAAGGGTCATAGCGGTTGCCTGGTAAACGCGAAACGGCGCTTTCTTGCTGATTACGGCCTTCGCGGCGCGCGAGGCTCGCATGCGACGCCGAGTGCGTCTTATCGCAGCAACGTCGACGCGCCTCCGTCGAGGTGGTAGAGCGCCTCGACCTCGGCGTCGGTCAACGCGCGCGAATACATGCTGAGCTCGTCCAATAGGCCGGTGTAATTCACGCCAAGTCGGACGGTGGCGATTGCCGGCTCCATGTTGAACGCCTCTTTGATGCCCTCGGCCGTTCCGGCGAGCTTGCCATTGAGGTAGAGCTTCGCGGTGCCGCCGGCGTCAGTGCCGAGGCCTGAGAAAACGATCGCCACGTGCGTCCACTGCCCGCGGGCGAACGGTGGCTGCGTCACGACGACGGTGCGCTGGTCGAAAAAGGCCGTCTGCTCAGATTGAGATTTCCCCTTCGTCCACGCGACTGAATCGCCGAACACGCCGAGACGGAAGTGGCGCGGCTTGTCGTCGCGGGTGAAGTCGACCCAAACGGCGGCGTTGTTGTAGGCTTTGTCGGTGATCTGGAGCGGATCGGTAAAGCCAGGCTCGAGGTCCGTGTCTGGGCTGAGGTTCAGCCAGAAGGAGACGGTGCCACTCCAGTTCCGCGGGCGATAGTTGGTGTTGACCGCCCCTCTATAGAAGACTGCCTTCGTGTTCTTCTTGGTGAACTGCAGTGCGTCGCCGTATCGGCCCTGTCCTTTGGCGATGATAATGTCCGGGCTCGCAACGTCGGCGACGGCCGCGTCGAGCTTGCTGTACGACGGCGCCGTGTAAATGAGTCGGTCACCGTGCGCGTAGTCGGCGTCGAAGCCGCGATCGAACGACGCGAGGAAGGCCAGCGTCGCGCGCAAACTGTCGCGCAGGGCCGCGGTTGGTTTCGTCGAGGCTTGCGGCGACGCAGGGTTCTGCGCCGCGACGGACTTCGGCGTCATGAGTGCCGTCGCCGCGATGACGGCGGCCGCGGTACTGAAGAGACGAGCGTGAGGATCGCGCATTGGAATTGTGGGTTGGTCGCTCGCGCTAAAGTCGTGCGCGGGGGCGATCTTGGCTAGCCGTGGCCGGCGGCACTAGCCGCCATGCT
>Ga0157372_10001863_pt1 | contig 22877 bp, 20 predicted proteins | sample C55metaG_FD_115307 | JGI IMG/M metagenome (GOLD analysis project Ga0157372, IMG submission 115307) | Corn rhizosphere microbial communities from Kellogg Biological Station, Michigan, USA - C5-5 metaG | ecosystem: Host-associated > Plants > Roots > Rhizosphere > Soil | place: USA: Michigan... | reverse complement strand
TAGTCCTCGCGGCTCATCTTGCCCGATCGCGCTAGACCGACGCCTGCAGTGCTGCCGCGAGTGCCGCATCGCCACTCAGGAGATTCTTCCAGGTGAGGGCGAGGCCGTTCCTGTGGCCCTTCGGAACGAGCTTCAGGCCGAGCGGATCGATCGTCAGCGTGTAGGGTTTGCCGTCGACTTCGATCTCGCGTCGAACGGGCTTGTCCAGTTTCGTCATCGTTGCTGCTCCATGTGCGTGTATCCAGGCGCCAGGCGGCGGATCGTTCCTTGCAGGCGAGAGGGTGCCGGAGACGCGCAGGCGGTACGGACGTGCGCGTGCATCCGCAGGGTGCCTTCCACGGGAATGTCGATGCGGTGCAGGCGCATCCGAGGACCGCGCCTCGTGGCTTGGCGGTACGTCATTTCGAGGAGCGGGAGCGCCCGGACTTCGAGCTCGAACGGGACTTCGCGGACTTGCGCGACCCGCTCGACTTGCTGGACTTGGTGGAGCGCCCGCTCGACGATTTTCCGGAAGAAGACTTCCGGGACGAACCGCTCGACGACTTGCGCGAGCTCGAGCGCTTGCTCGTCGAGGACTTGCTCGAAGAGGATTTCCGCGAACCGCCCGAGGATTTTCTGGACGACTTTCCGGACGATTTGCCCGAGGAGGACTTGCTCGATGATCCTGATTTCGAGGACTTGCTGCTGCCGCTCGAACCCTTTCTTGCGCTCCCGGATTTCTTGCCGCCGCCGGACTGCTTGTTCACCGTCGCCCAGGCGCGCCGCTCCGCCTCCTTTTTCGACACCCCCCGATCCTCGTAGCCCTCTTCGATGTGGTCGGCCTTCCGCTTTTGCTTGTCGGTGTAACTCGACTTGTCTCCACGTGGCATGATTGCGTCTCCTTGTGGCGGGTGGTCAGGACGAAACGGAGTCAGGACGGAACGCTTTCGCCCAGCAACTCCTGTTTTCGTTCCAGCAGCTTTTCGCCCAGTGAATCGCGCTCCGGCCCGGACATCAATTTCCTGATGCGCGGGAAGAGCTCGGTCTCCCTTTCGCGGATGTGGTGCTCGACGAGATTGCGCAGAACCTTGGCGCGCGCGCCGAACGGCTCCGAGGTGATGTCCGCGGCCTGCAGGTCGGGCAGCAGCAGTACGGTGATGACGCGGCTTTCCTCGATGGCTTCGTGCATGAGGCAGAGGTCGTCGTCGCGCTCGGCGACGCGTTCGAACGCCGGGTAGAAGATCTCGTTCTCGATCCGGGCGTGGACTTCCAATGCCTCTGCAACCTGCGCCACGAGATCCGATCGCACTTGCCGTGCATCCGTGTCGGTGTCGCAGAGGTCTTCGAGCAAATCCCTGGTCTGATAATGCCCCGCCCTCAGCAACTTGATGGCGTCCATGAAGCTAGCGTCCATGCCCTTGGTGGCCAGCCTAGGCGCAGAATGGTGAATGTCGTGTGTATGGGACGGCCCCGCAGCGCACCCGGACGGGCTCCGCTGACACGGGCTTCACCCCCCGCGACGCACACTGGCGGTCCGTTCAACCCGACCGCCACGGGGACACCAACATGCCACGCCCCATCTGGACAGGAACGATCTCCTTCGGACTCCTCAACATTCCGATTCGACTGATGACCGCCGAGCGGCGGGTGGACCTCCATTTCAGGATGCTCGACAGCCGCGACCAGACGCCGGTGCGCTACGAACGCGTGAATGCGGAAACCGGCGAGGAGGTGCCCTGGAAGGATGTCGTCAAGGCCTTCGAATACGACAAGGGCAACTACGTCGTGATGGAAAAAGAGGACTTCAAGAAAGCAGCTCCCGATTCGGCCGAGTCGGTGGACATCGAAGCATTCATCGATCCCACGGAGATCGGGCCCGAATACTACGAAAAACCCTATTACCTGGTGCCCACCAAGAAGGCCGAGAAGGGCTATGTGCTGTTGCGGGAAACCTTGAACCGCTCGGGCCTCGCGGGCCTCGCGCGGGTGGTGATCCGGACCCGCGAATACCTGTCGCTGGTTTTGCCGCGCGGCGACGCGCTGGTGCTGATCCTGGTTCGTTTCCCGCAGGAACTGGTGCCCGCCGACGAATACGATTTTCCGCAGGAGGACCCCAGCTCCTATCGCATCAACGACAAGGAGCTCGACATGGCGAAGTCGCTGGTGGAATCGATGGTGTCGAAATGGGATCCGAAACAGTACCGCGACGAGTTCCGGTTGCGCCTCCAGAAGGTCATCGAGGCGCGCGTGCACTCCAAGGGCGGCAAGGTCAAGGTCGAGGAAGAAGAGGAGGCGGCGGCCGACACCGCGACCAACGTCGTCGACTTCATGTCGCTACTGAAGAAGAGTATCGATTCGAACAAGCGCACGCCGGCCACGGGCAAATCCACGACGACCAAGAAAGCGGCCGCCAAGAAACGCGGCAGCAGCTCGAAGGGCAAGAAGAAAGCGGCCAAGTAACGGGCGCGCGAAGGGCGGCGAAGCGCGGTTTGCCGGGGGCGAAGTTGCACATTCGCAGCAGGTGAACACAGCATCTTGCGCGCGTTGGCGTGAAAGGCGCGCGAATGGATTGCGCAAACGTCTGCATCGCGTGAAATCACTGGATTTCCGCTTGCACCATGAGGATTCGGTGCGATAGGTTGCCATGGTGTCACGAGGAACGCTCGATCAAGGGACGATCGATGGCGCAGTTGTTTCCGCGAAATTTCGGTTTCCTGTTTCTGCTCGGTCTCGCCGTCGCGGTCGGCATCGGGCTAGCCTGGGTTTACCTCTGGCGGGAACAGATGGCGTACCCCGCGGGCCTCAACGATCCGGTGGAACAACCGGTCCCCTTCAGCCACAAGCACCACGTCGGCGACGACGGCATCGACTGCCGCTATTGCCATCAGTCGGTCGAGCAGTCCGCGTTCGCGGGCATTCCGCCGCTCTCGACCTGCATGACCTGCCACTCGCAGTTGTACACGCATCAGCCGGTGCTGGAGCCACTGCTCGCGGCGTTCCGCAGCGGCGTCCCGTTGCACTGGAAGCGCCTGTACAAGCTGCCCGACTTCGTCTACTTCAACCACGGCATCCACATAGCCAAAGGCGTCGGCTGCGCGAGTTGCCACGGCGACGTCGACAAGATGCCGCTGACGGCACGGGTGAGGAGCCTGACGATGCAGTGGTGCCTGCGTTGCCACCGCGATCCCGCGCGATACCTGCGCCCGCGCGACGAGGTGTTCAACCTGCACTGGCACGCGCAGGACCAGCTCGCCCTCGGCGCGAAGCTGGTGCGGAAATACCACATCGATACGAGCCGCATGACGGACTGTTCGCTATGTCACCGGTGAAGCCGACGCTGACGGGGATGCAGGCCGCCTTCGATCCGGATGCGGCGCGCGAAAGGCTCGCTGCGACGCGCGGACCGGTGTACTGGCGCAGCCTCGAAGAACTCGCCGACAGCGAAGGTTTCCGTCGCTGGTTGCGCCAGCAGAATCCAAAGCTCGGCGAGGCGCTGCTGATGGACCGGCGCGGTTTCCTGAAGCTGCTGGGCGCCTCGCTGGCACTCGCCGGTCTCGCCGCTTGCAGCCATCCGCCGCAAACCGAGATCGTGCCGTATGTGCACAAGCCGATCGGGCAGGTCGACGGCCTGCCACGTTACTTCGCCACCGTATTGACGCGTGAAGGCTACGCCCAGGGCGTGCTGGTCGCGGATCACCAGGGACGGCCGACCAAGGCAGAGGGCAACCCGGAACATCCGGCCAGCCTCGGAGGCACCGACATCTTCGCGCAGGCCGCGATCCTGCAACTCTGGGATCCGGATCGGTCGCAGTCGATACGGCATCGTGGCGTGACTTCGACTTGGGACGATTTCACCGCCAAGGCGTTGGCGATGGCCGCGCGCTTCGACAAGGACGGTGGCGAGGGATTGCACATCCTGACCGGACCGGTCACTTCGCCGACCCTCGCCGCGCAACTCGACACTCTCGCGCGGCGGTTTCCGAACTCGCGCTGGCATGTCCATCGTCCGGGTGGACGAAACGCGTATGACGGGGCGCAGCTCGCGTTCGGGAAACCCTTGTCGACCCGGCTGCACATGGACCGTGCGCGGGTGATCGTGACGCTGGACGCCGATCCGCTGTCGGATCCTGCGGCCGGCACCCGCTACGGGCACGACTATGCGGCAACGCGTGCGCCCGACGAGAACGGTGGCGCGATGTCGCGACTGTACGCGGTCGAGCCGACCCCTTCCCTGACCGGTTTGATGGCCGACCATCGGCTGCCGCTGGCGTTTTCGGAAGTCGGCGAATTCGCGCGGCAACTTGCGGGCAGGACCGGAGTCGCGGCGCCGGCGGGCGCCGTGCCCGCCACGGGCGAACAGGCGCGCTGGCTCGATGCGGTGGGCGCGGACCTGCAGGCCAATCGCGGCGCATCGCTGGTCCTCGTAGGTGCCTCGCAACCGCCGTGGCTGCACGCGGTCGGTCACGCGATGAACGCAGCGCTCGGCAACGTGGGAAAGACGATCGACTACGGCGCACCGGTCGAGGCGCTTCCTGGGGACGACGGAGGTCTCGCCGATCTGGCTTCCGCGATGCGTGCGGGCAAGGTCGACACCTTGCTGGCGCTGGAGGTCAATCCCGTCTACGACGCACCGGCGGATCTCGAATTTGCGGAATTGTTGAAACGCGTTCCGCACCTGCTGCACCTCGGTTTGTACCTCGACGAAACCGGTGACGTCGCCGAATGGCACATCCCGCAGGCGCACCCGCTGGAGGCCTGGTCGGATGCGCGTGCGTTCGATGGCACCGCCAGCATCGCCCAGCCGCTGATCGCGCCGCTCTACGACGGCAAGTCCGTGCATGAAGTGCTGGCGGCGTTCACCGGCGAAGGCTTGTTCGAGGGCCACGCGCTGGTGCGCCGGCAATGGCAAAAGACGCTGCCGGACGATCAGGCGTGGAATGACGCCTTGCAGGTGGGCGTCGTCCCCGGAACCGCGTTTCCAGCCGTGAGCGCCGCGGTTCAAAACGACTTCCCCGCCCGCATCGAACCCGCCGCGCCGGCGGACGGCCGCCTCGAACTGCTGTTGCGCCCCGATCCCACCATCGGCGACGGCCGCTGGGCCAACAATGGCTGGCTGCAGGAATTGCCGAAGCCACTGACGCAACTCACCTGGGACAACGCCGCGCTGGTTTCGCCGGCGCTCGCGGCCGAACGCAAGCTCAAGAACGGCGACATGATCGAGCTGCGCGCGCACGGCCGCAAGATCGAGGCGCCGGTATGGATCGTGCCGGGCCAGGCGACGCGCACCATCACGCTCCATCTCGGTTATGGCCGGCGCAAGGCGGGGCACGTGGGCGACGGGCGCGGATTCGATGCCTACGTGCTGCAGACTTCGAAATCCCCCGGCTGGATCGGCGATGTCGAGATCGCCAGGACAGGCCGGTATTACCCGCTGGCCAGCACCCAGCACCACTTCAACATGGAAGGCCGCGACCTGGTGCGCGAAGGTACCCTCGACGAATATCGCCACGATCCGCACTTCGCGATCGCGCACGACCGCTATCCGGCGGACCCGCCGAGCCTGTATCCCGATTATCCGCCGGGCGAATACGCGTGGGGCATGAGCATCGATCTCAATGCCTGCATCGGCTGCAAGGCTTGCACGATCGCGTGCCAGGCCGAAAACAACATCCCCGTGGTCGGCAAGGACCAGGTGCGGATGGGTCGCGAGATGCACTGGATCCGTGTGGATCATTACCACGTCGGTGGCGCGGACAATCCGCACACGGTGTCGCAGCCGGTGCCCTGCATGATGTGCGAACACGCGCCCTGCGAAGTGGTGTGTCCGGTCGATGCGACGCTGCACGATTCGGAAGGCCTGAACCTGCAGGTCTACAACCGCTGCGTCGGCACCCGCTTTTGCTCCAACAACTGCCCGTACAAGGTGCGGCGATTCAATTTCCTGCAGTACGCGGACAAGACGACGCCACAGCTGATGGCGATGCGGAACCCCGAGGTGAGCGTCCGCCGCCGCGGCGTGATGGAGAAGTGCACCTATTGCATCCAGCGGATCGAAACGGCGCACATCCAGGCCGACAAGGAGAGCCGCCGCATCCGTGACGGCGAAATCCTGACCGCCTGCCAGGCGGTATGCCCGACCAGGGCAATCCGGTTCGGCGACATCTCCGACAAGCAATCGGACGTCGCGAAGGCCAAGGCCTCGCCGCGCAGCTACGCAATGCTCAACGAACTCGGCACGCGTCCGCGCACGACTTATCTCGCGCGCCTTCGCAATCCCAATCCGGCGCTCGAGGCTGAGTCGGCATGAGCACCGTGTTCAGCCGCGAGCCGCAGCCGCCGGTGATCGCGCCGGGGGAAGACGCGTCCTCGGTCACCCGCTCGGTCAGCGGCGTCGTGCTGAAGCTCCCCATCGGCCTGCGCTGGATGGGGAGCCTCGGGTTCGCGGTGATGCTCACCGGGATCTTCCTGGTCGGGATCTGCTGGCTGCTGTATGCCGGTGTCGGCATCTGGGGCCTGAACATCCCGGTCGCGTGGGCATTCGCGATCACCAACTACGTGTGGTGGATCGCGATCGGCATGGGCGGCACCTTCATCTCGGCGGCGATGTACGTCACCCGCCAGCACTGGCGCGCCTCGATCAACCGGCTGGCCGAATCAATGACGGTGTTCGCCGTGGCGGTCTCGGGACTGTTCCCGATCTTCCACCTCGGACGGCCGTGGTTCTTCTATTGGTTGTTCCCGTACCCGGACGTCATGGACCTGTGGCCGCAGTGGCGCAGTTCGCTGGAATGGGATTTCTGGGCGATCATCGCCTACCTGATCGTCTCGATCCTGTTCCTGTACGCGGGGATGCTTCCGGACCTCGCGACCCTGCGCGACCGCGCCAGCCGGCGGCTGGTCGCGATCTTCTACGGCCTGCTGTCGCTCGGCTGGCGCGGCGAGGCGCAGCATTGGCGGCGCCTCGAAAGCGTGACCCTGATGCTCGCCGGGCTGTCGGTGCCGCTGGTGTTTTCGGTGCACAGCATGGTGGCGCTGGACTTCTCCGAAGGCCTCGTGCCCGGCTGGCATTCGACGATCTTCCCGCCGTACTTCATCGCCGGCGCGTTGTTCTCCGGCTTCGCGATGGTGCTGGTGCTCGCGATCCCGATGCGCAGGCTGTTCGGGCTGCAGGCCTACCTCACCGACCGCCACATTTCGGTGATCGCCAAGCTGATGCTGGCCGCGGGCTTGTGGATCGACTACAGCTACGCGTCGGAAATCTTCACCGTGTTCTACAGCATGGACCAGTTCGACGTCCGGATGGAAATGAACCGTTTCCTCGGTCCGTACGCCTGGCTGTTCTGGAGCACGATGGCATTCAACTTCGTGCAGATCCAGTTGCTGTGGTTCGAGCGCATCCGGCGCAATCACGTCGCGGTGTTCGTGATCGCGCTCGGCGTGCTGTACGGCATGTGGCTCGAGCGCCTGATGCTGATCGTCACCAGCCTGTACCAGGACTTCATGCCATCGGCGTGGGGCATGTTCTACCCGACCTTCTGGGACTTCGCGTTCCTGTTCGGATCGGTGGGATTGTTCCTGTCGCTGTACCTCGTGTTCTCGCGGCTGATGCCGATGCTGTCGATGTACGAGTTGCGCAAGCTCGCGCACAAGCGCAGCGAGGTGGCCGGGTGAGCGCGAAACTGCACGGGCTGCTGGCCGAGTTCGCCGATGCGGAACAACTGCATGGCGCGGCGCTCCGCACCAAGCACGAAGGCTACCTCTTCATCGAGGCCTACTCGCCGTACGCGATCGAGGGCCTCGCCGAAGCGCTGCACCCGCGCAAGGTGCACGTTCCGTTCTGGACGCTGGTCGGCGGCATCCTCGGCGGCGGGATCATGTACTTCGTGGAGTGGTATTCGGCCGCGATCGATTACCCGATCAACGTGGGCGGTCGCCCGCCCTTCAGTTGGCCCGCGTTCTTCCCGCCGACCTTCGAGATGACGCTGCTGTGGGCGTCGGTGTTCGGCGTGTTCGCGATGTTGATCGGCAACGGACTGCCGCGCCTGCACCACCCGCTGTTCGCAATTCCCGAGTTCGAACGCGGCAGCAGCGACCGCTTCTTCCTGTTGCTGCGCGCCCACGATCCGCATTTCGACCTGCCGCGCACGCGCGACTTTCTCGCGACCCTCGCTCCGCTCTCGATCATCGAGGTGCCGGAATGAGGCTCTTTCGCTACACCGAGCCCTCACCCGGCGCTGCGCGAAGCGCTGCGCGCTCGGCGCTGCGCGCCGCCCGTCTCCCGAAGGGAGAGGAGATCAGCGCGCTTCGGGCGCGAGCCGCTTTGAACCCCTCTCCCGTCGGGAGAGGGGCAGGGGTGAGGGTACGGGGCATGCTCAACGTCGCATTGTGCGTATTGGCTGCGCTGGCGCTCGCCAGCTGCGAGCGCGGCATGCACGAGATGTATCAGCAGCCGAAGTACAAGCCGTTGACGCCGAGTCCCTTGTTCCCGGACGGCAATTCCTCGCGCCCGCAAGTGGATGGCACGGTGCCGCATTCGGCGGGGGCGTTGGCGGGTACCACCAGCGGGCGCGGCGGCGTCGTCCACCCGTTGCCGCCGTCCGGGCCCGCGGTCGGCGTCAACGCGGAAGGCAAACCGCTCGCCCAGGCAGGACGCGCCGCGGAACCCGGCTACTCCAACCCTTTGCCGGTCACGCCCGCGCTGCTCGCACGCGGCCGCCAGCGCTTCAACATCTATTGCGCGCCCTGCCACAGCCGCGCGGGCGACGGCGACGGCATGATCGCGCGGCGCGGTTTTCCGCATCCGCCGAGCTACCACACCGACCGTCTGCGCAACGCGCCGGACAGCCACTTCTACCAGGTGATCACCCATGGCTACGGGATCATGTATCCGTATGCCGACCGGATCACGCCGCACGACCGCTGGGCGATCGTCGCTTACATCCGTGCATTGCAGTTGAGCCAGCACGCGCCCGCCGCCGATCTCGTGCCAGCCGACCTTGCGAAGCTCAAGGGGGCCGTGAAATGACCCGCGACTGGCTGCCGCGCCGCTTCGAATGGCTGCTGCCGCCGGTCGGCGTGCTGGCCCTCGTCGGTTGCCTGCTGCTTGGACTTCGGGGCGACATGCACCAGACCCTGCTGTCGTACCTGTTCGCGTTCGTGTTCTTCACGGGCCTCAGCGTCGGCAGCCTCGCGGTGGCGATGATCCAGCCGCTGACCGGCGGCGCCTGGGGTTGGTACATCCGCCCGCAGATGCTTGCGGCGTTGCGCACGCTGCCGCTGATGGCGCTTCTGGTGATCCCGATCCTGTTCGGAATGCACGTGCTGTATGTGTGGACCCACGCCGACGCACTCGCGCACGACGAGGTCCTGCGGCAGCAAACCTGGTGGCTCGGCTCCACCTTCTTCGTGATCCGTGCGATCGGTTATTTCGTCTTGTGGCTGCTGGTGTGGCTGCTGTTCGCGCGCGGCCTGCGCCGCAATGCGCGGATGTCGGTGATCGCCGCACCCGGGGCGATCGTGTACGCGCTCACCACCCTGATGGCCGCGTTCGACTGGATCTCCTCGCTGACGCCGCACTGGCATTCGGATACCTTCGGGATGCTGGTCGCGACCGGCTGGATGCTGGGCGCCGCGGCGCTCGCGGTGCTGTGCGCCGCCTGCTCGCCCTACGAGGAAGACCGGCATCCGCCGCACCTGCTGCACGACCTCGGAACGCTGCTGTGCATGTTCGTGCTGGGCTGGGCGTATCTCGCCTTCATGCAATACCTGACGATCTGGGTCGCCGATCTTCCGGCCGAGAATGCCTGGTACATCCCGCGCACGTTGACGACCTGGCGCTGGCTCGCATGGTTCCTGATCGCGTTCGAGTTCGCGATTCCATTTGCAATGCTGCTGTCGCGGCGTGCCAAGCGCAGCCGCGTGGCCATGGGTGCCGTTGCGGGAATGCTGCTGGCCGCGAACCTCGTCGATGCGTTCTGGCTGGTTGTCCCTGGCTTTCGTCCAGGCGGTTTCGCATTGCGCTGGACCGATCTTCTGGCCGTGCTCGGGATCGGGGCGCTGTGGGTGTGCATCTATCTCTGCGGGCTTCGGGTGACGCGGGTCGCCGCGGTACGCCCGGACGCGGACGAACCAGCGCCGGTGGTGCGGCAGCGCATGGAGCGGGCCGATGGCTGAACCTCGCCAAGTTCCCTTCGGCCACGAATCGCCAGGAGTGGCGACGCGGAAGGTGATCGGCGTCGTTTTCACCCTGGGTGCGGGCGTGGCGATCGCATTGGTCGCGTTGTGGCTGGCGTTGACCTACTGGGTGATGCCCGAGCACGCGCAGTTGAAAACGCAGCCCGCGATGCTGCCGCCGGCGCCGCGCCTGCAGCCGCATCCCGACAATGACCTGGCCGCGCTCCGGGAGGAGAAGAGGGCGCTGCTGCACGGCTACATGTGGACAGACAAGTCGCACCGGTTCGCCCGCATCCCGATCGATCGCGCAATGCAGATTTATGTGGGGGAGCAGGAGAAGAAGTCGGGACCCGGAACCCGGGACCGGGGACTCGGGGGTGGAACGCCTGCTGCGCCCGCTTCGGTATCGGGACCGGGGACCAGGGACCGGGGACCGGAAGCGGGAATGCCGACCGCATCCGGTTCGTCGGGAGGGCATCGGTGATGTCGACTGCCATTGCAATCCTGTCCGGACCCGAGCGTAGTTCGAAGTGCGCGGTACGGGGAAGCGTTTCGAAAAGTCCCTCGTCGGCGTCATCCCGGCAAAAGCCCGGATCCATTTCGGCTTTCGCAACCGCCAGATGGATCCCGGCCTGCGCCGGGATGATGAGCAGAAAGCCAGCGGCTCAGGGCGCACGAACAGGCTGGAAGAATCCTTGCACCCGGCATGCCGCGCTGGCTGCACTTGCGATGCTGCTGATGTCCATCGCCGGGACATGCCCCGCAAGCACCAGGACGCACGTACGCGCGCCGCCGGATTTGTTGAAACGGGTCGGGTTCGACCAGGATCTCGGCGCGCGGGTGCCGATGGACGGGAGATTCCGTGATGCCCACGGCGAGCCGGCCACCCTGCGCGGCCTCGCGCACGGAAAACCGATCCTGCTGGTACCGGGCTATTTCCATTGCGTGAACCTGTGCGGAATCGTGCGCACCGGAGTGGCCAACGCCGTCAAGGCGAGCGGGTTCGTGCCCGGCCAGCAGTTCAACGTGGTGCTGGTCAGCATCGATCCGCGCGATACGCCGGCCTCTGCGCTCGCGACCGAGCGCAACGACGCATTCGCGCACCCTGGCGCGCACGTTTCGCAGTGGCATTACCTCACAGGGCCACAGTCGGCGAGCGCCGCGCTGATGCGCAGCATCGGTTTTCGGTACTTCCATGACAGCCGCAGCGATCAGTTCGTGCATGCTGCCGGGGTGGTGCTGTTGACGCCGGCGGGCAAGGTATCGCAGTACCTGTTCGGGGTGAAGTTCCCGCCGCGAACGCTCCGGCTCGGTTTGGTGCACGCATCGGACGACCGGATCGGCAATGTCGTCGACCATTTTCTGCTCCTGTGTTGCCGGTACGACGCATCGACCGGCCGCTACACGCTGGTGATCCATCGGGTGATGCAGGGGCTCGGCATCGCCACGGCGTTGCTGCTGGTCGTTTTCCTGGTCGTGCTGCGGCGGATGGAGCGGCGTCGCAGCGGTTGGAACGTTCCGGACGAAGGGGGACCGAAAGCATGAGCGCGTTGTTGCCGGAGGCCTCCAGCGTTGCGCCGCGGGTCGACGTGCTGTTCTGGTACATGGTCGGCCTGTGCGGCTTCGTGGTGGTCGGTATCTTTTCGACCATGATCTACCTTGCGGTGAAATACCGGAAGGGATCGAAAGCCGACCGCACCGGAAAACACAAGCAGTCGATCGGCATCGAAGCCACCTGGACGCTGGTGCCGTTCGGGATGTTCCTCGCGGTGTTCATCTGGAGCCTCTTCATATTCGCGCGCCTGCACTCGCCGCCGGCGGCCGCGCAGACCGTATATGTGGTCGCCAAACAGTGGATGTGGAAGATTCAGCACCCCGGAGGCCGGCGCGAAATCAACATGTTGCACGTGCCGCTCGGACAGCCCATCCGGCTGGTGATGATCTCGCAGGACGTGATCCACAGCTTCGGGCTGCCTGCCTTCCGGTTGAAGCAGGACGTGCTGCCGGGGACCTATACGGACCTGTGGTTCAAGGCGACCGAAACCGGCCGGTTTTCGTTCTTCTGCGATCAGTATTGCGGCCTGGACCATTCGAAGATGATCGGCCAGGTGGTCGTCATGCCCCCTGCGGCCTATGCGCGCTGGCTGGAGAAGAACCCAGCGCCGGAAAGCGTGGCCGCGCGCGGCGCCGCGCTGTTCCGCAGCCGCGGCTGCAGCGGTTGCCACGGCGCCAACGCCTCGGTGCACGCCCCCGACCTCGATGGCTTGTACGGTCGCACGGTGCACCTCGCCGACGGCAGCACCGTGGTTGCCGACGACCGCTACATCCACGACTCGATCCTGCTGCCCGACAAGCAGGTCGTCGCCGGCTTCGCGCCGATCATGCCTTCGTTCGAAGGCCAATTGAGCGAAGAAGAGATCCTCGATCTGGTGGCTTACATCAAGTCCACCACGGCCACCGCGCACCAACCACCATCCGTCGGCTCGGAGAGTACCCATGAGCGCCATTGACGCCGGTATCGTCCCGCAACCCAAACCGGAATCGCTTGCGCCCAGTTTCTACAGCGGCAAGCAGACCCTGCGCGGTTGGCTGTTCACCCGTGACCACAAGCGGATCGCGATCCTCTACACGCTGAGCGTGACACTGTTCTTCTTCCTCGGCGGCGCCGCGGCCGCGATGATCCGCTACGACCTGATCGTGCCGTCGGGCGAACTTCCGACGGAGGTCTACAACAAGGCGTTCACCTTCCACGGCGTGGTGATGGTGTGGTTCTTCCTGCTGCCGTCGATCCCGGTGACGCTCGGGAATTTCCTGTTGCCGATCATGATCGGCGCCAAGGACCTCGCGTTCCCCAGGATCAACCTGTTCAGTTGGTACCTCTTCGTGGGCGGCGGTGCGTTCGTGGTCGCCGCGCTGTGGGCGGGCGGCGTCGATACCGGATGGACGTTCTACACCCCGTACTCGACGATGTTCTCGAACACCAACGTGTACCTCGCGATCATCGGCGTGTTCGTCACAGGCTTCTCGACGATCTTCACGGGCCTGAACTTCATCGTCACCACGCACACGATGCGGACGCCGGGCATGACCTGGATGCGGCTGCCGCTGTTCGTGTGGGGTCTGTACGCGGTCAGCCTGGTGATGGTGCTGGCGACCCCGGTGCTCGCGATGACACTCGCACTGGTCGGGCTCGAACGGGTGGTCGGCGTCGGGGTTTTCGACCCGTCGCTGGGCGGCGATCCGCTGCTGTTCCAGCACCTGTTCTGGTTCTATTCGCACCCCGCCGTGTACATGATGATCCTGCCGGCGATGGGCCTCGCCAGCGAGATCATTTCGTGCTTCGCCAATCGCCGGGTGTTCGGCTACAAGTTCATGGTCTATTCGATGCTCGCGATCGCGGTGATCGGCTTCATGGTGTGGGGCCACCACATGTTCGTTTCGGGCATGTCGGTGTACGCGGTGATGGTGTTCTCGCTGTTGAGCTTCCTGGTCGCGGTGCCCTCGGCGATCAAGATCTTCAACTGGACCGCGACTTTGCGGAAGGGCGATATCCGGTTCACCGCGCCGATGCTCTATGCGCTGGGGTTCGTCGGGCTGTTCCTGCTGGGCGGTCTTACCGGGCTGTTCCTGGCCGCGCCGGCACTGGACGAGTTCCTTCACGACACCTATTTCGTCATCGCGCACTTCCATTACGTGATGGTGGGTGGCTCGGTGATGGCCTACCTCGGCGGCATCCACTTCTGGTGGCCGAAGGTGACCGGCAGGATGTACTCGGAGCGGCTCGCGAAATTCGCGGCGATCCTGATGTTCGTCGGCTTCAACGTCACCTTCTTCCCGCAATACCTGCTCGGGTACCGTGGCATGCCGCGGCGTTACCACTCCTATTTGCCGCAGTTCCAGGAGTTGAACGTGATCTCGACCGGCGGGGCGGTGCTGCTCGCGATCTCGTATACGCTGCCAGTCCTCTACCTGCTGTGGTCGCTGAAATACGGCAAGAAGGCGCCCCACAACCCGTGGGACGCGCGTGGACTCGAGTGGCAGACCAGCTCGCCACCGCCAAAGGAGAACTTCCTGCACCCGCCAGTGCCGCGCGAAGCCTACGCCTACGACAAGCCCGCGCCATGAACGCCGCGATCGCCGATACGCCGCTGGAAGAGGGGCGCCGCGCGCACCTCGAGGAACAGTTCGACGAGCCCGAGCAGCAGCACAGCGCGGCTTCGTTGGGGATGTGGATTTTCCTCGCGACCGAAATGCTGTTCTTCGGCGTACTGTTCACCAGCTACACCGTGTTGCGGGTGCTGTACCCGGCCGGATTCGCCGAGGCCAGCCGCCACACCGACCTGTTGCTCGGTGCCGGCGAGACCGCCGCGCTGCTGACCAGCAGCATCACGATCGTGATCGCCCTGCGCGCGATCAAGCTGGACCAGCGCGGCGTGGCCACGTCGTTCCTGCTGCTGACGGCGGCGCTCGGCACCGGCTTCCTGGTGATCCACGGCTTCGAGTACCACTCCGAGTGGGAGGAGCACCTGGTACCCGGCATCCGTTTCCTGCAGTTCGGTCCGCACGCGCATGCGGTGGAGCTGTTCTATTGCCTGTCGTATCTCCTGACCGGATGGCACTCGATCCACTTGATCATCGCGGTGTCGGTCGTGCTGGTGCTGGCGGCAAGGGTGTGGCGGGGCGCCTTCGGCCCGGACCATTTCACGACGCTCGAACTCGCGGCGCTTTACTGGCACCTGGTCGACATCATCTGGATGTTCATCTTTCCATTGCTGTACCTGATCGGGAGGGCGCCCGGATGAAGCCGCGGCGCGCACCGAATTCCAGGGCCAGACGTCTCCGGAGGCTCATCGACGCGCTGGTCACGCTGCAGGCGCTGCTCGCGATCCGGCGCTATCGCCGCGCCGTCCGTGCCTCCGCCTCCGCACGAAGCGCGGAGGATTCGCGCGTGATTCGATCGCGGTCGAAACCGGAAGTGAAGCCGCTGAAGACCTTCGCATGGGCATGGCTCGGATTGCTGGCGCTGCTGGCTTTCACCGTGGGCAGCGCGTTCGTCGACCTGGGTACCGCGAACACTGCGGTCAACCTGCTGGTGTCCGTGATCATGATGCTGCTGCTGATGACGCTGTTCATGCACGAAAGCAAGGCGCGCAGGTTGACCCAGCTCGCCTCGGCGGCCGGGCTGCTGTGGGTCGTCCTGATGATTGGCCTGTCTTTGGCCGATTACCTGACCCGCGTGCATATTCCGGCGCCGTGGTCGTGATGGAGCGGGGAGACGAAGGGGAGAGACGAACAGTTGTAGGCCGGCTAAGCCCGTAGGGCGGAGCCGGCATTGCGCCAAACACCGCTGTCGTAACCTGTTGCCGGCTCCGTCGCTGCGCTCCTTGAGCCGGCCTACACCTTTCCCGCGGCGCCTCGGCCGCCGCGAGCCCTCGCCGGACAGGCGCCGTCAAGGTAGCATGGCGCGGTGCGGCCGGCGGTTGTCGGCCCGTTGAGGCTCCGGGCGACCGCGATGAGACGTGGCCGCCGGAATCCGCCACAAGGCGGCCCATATAATGTCCGACCGGGCGAACCGCGTTCGCTGGCGTGGGGAGTGCGCATGCGATCGGGAAGATCGGGAGAAATCATCCGGGTGCCGTCCGTGGGGAGGCGCAGCTCCAGGATCTCGGTCCTGTTGTTCGCCGGGCTCTGGGCCGGTGCCGCGTGGCCGCAGGGCGCGCTCCAAAGCCTGGGCAAGCTGTCGCTGCAGGACCTCGGAAAGGTCGTCGTCACTTCCGTCGCGAAAAACCCGGAACCGCTGGCCGATGCACCCGCGGCGGTGTATGTCATCACCCACGACGAAATCATCCGCTCCGGCGCCACCACCTTGCCGGAGATGCTTAGGCTCGCTCCCAACCTCGGTGTGTTCCAGCTCAGTCCGAGCAATTACATCGTCACCTCCCGCGGCTTGAGCGGCAACCAGCAGGCACAGAATTTCCCCAACAAGCTGCTGGTCCTGATCGATGGACGCAGCGTGTACAACCCGCTGTTCTCGGGCATCTACTGGGATCAGCAGTACGTGTTGCCGGAGAACATCGACCGCATCGAAGTGATCAGCGGCCCGGCCGGCGCCTTGTGGGGCGCGAACGCCGTCAACGGCGTGATCAATATCATTACCCGCAACGCGGCCGACACCCAAGGGGGGCTGCTGGAGTTCGGCCTAGGGAATCACGAGACCAGCGGCTCGATCCAGTACGGCGGCAAGCTCGGCGACTCCGCCTGGTACCGCGTCTATGCGCACGACTTCCGGCAGCGCGCGTTCGACACCAGCTCGGGCAAGGACGCGCACGACGGCTGGACCGCGCCACAGGCGGGCTTTCGCGTCGACTGGGACGCCGGGGGTGCCAATCTCTTGATGTTCGAGGGCGCGATCCAGGAGAGTCACGAAGGCGAACCGAATGCCCCGGATGCCTTCTCCTCCGGCGGCCATCTGCAGGCGCGCTGGCGGCACGAATCGGAAAGCGGCTCGACCTTCCAGGTGCAGACCTATGTCGATCACGGGCATTCCGGGCGTACCCCGACCAGCGGGGGCGGGTCACTCAGCACTTTCGACATCGAGGCCCAGCAGGATTTCGCGCTGGGCGCTCGCCAACACGTCACCTGGGGCGTCGGCGATCGCGTGTATCGCTACCGGTTGCGGCCCAGCATCCGCAGCGACGCATCGTTGCTCTGGGATCCCGCGAAGGGCACCCAGAATCTCGCGAACGTCTTTGTCCAGGACCAGATCGCCCTCGGCCAGCGCACCCAGACGACCCTCGGCATGAAGGCCGAACACGATCCCTACTCTGGATGGTCGTGGATGCCTAGCGTGCGGCTGTCCTGGAAGGCGAGTGGTGGCACCCTGCTGTGGGCAGCGGCTGCACGTTCGGTGCGAACGCCCACGGTGTTCGACACGAGCGTGGTCGAAGTCGTCGACCTGCCGAGCGGCCCGGCCGACTTCCTCAACGGCAACCCCGATTACCGCAATGAGAAGCTCACCGCCTACGAAGCGGGCCTGCGCACGCAGTGGGGCGCCCGCGCCACGCTCTCGGTATCGCTGTATTACAACGACTACGACGACCTGAGGTCGATCGAGCCCGCGCCCGTCACTTTCCTGCCGCTGTTCTGGGGCAACGGAATGAAAGGCCACACCTACGGCGCCGACTTGTGGGCGGGGTATTCCGTCGCCGATTGGTGGAAGCTCGGTGCCGGCCTCTCGCTGGAACGGGAGCATTTCCGCTTCAAGCCCGGATCATCCGGTCTCCTTGGTACGGCGATCGCCGGCGACGATCCCACCCATCGAGCCTTCGTGCGTTCCTCGATGAACCTCGGCGACCACTGGAAACTCGATGCCGACCTTCGCCAGATGGGAGCCCTGCCGGATCCGCGCGTGCCGGGATACGTGGAACTCGATGCCCGGCTGGCATGGACGCCGAACGATCGGTGGGAGTTGTCGCTGGACGGAATGAACCTGCTGCACCCTTGGCACCAGGAATACGTGCTTGGGAACGCCGACCGCATAGGACGCACCGCCTTCCTCGATGCCCGGCTGAAATTCTGAAGATCCCACGCATGATCCGCACGTCGCCGATGTCCGCTTGCCGCGCGGCCACTGCACATGCAGCCGGTCCGCAGGCGCCAGCGCGCAGCCGCCGGCCGTCGCGCTGGCGCCTGCGTATGGCAGAATGCGTGTTGCTGGTGGTGCTGATGATGACTGGTGCGGAGGGCTTCGCGCAGTCGCCGGTGCCCGACGTCTCGCTCGAATATGCGGTGAAGGCGACCTACCTCTACAAGATGGCACCCTTCGTGAACTGGCCTCCGCACACGTTCACCTCCCCGGATGCCCCATTCCAGATCTGCGTCGTCGGCCGTGATCCGTTCAACGGCTTCCTCGAGAAGGCCGTCGCGGGCCGTGCCCTGGGAGCGCACCGGTTCGCGGTGCGGCGACTGGAGTCGGGTGAGTCCGGCGCCAACTGCCAGATCGTGTTCATCGGGTACACGCGCCCCGCGGAAATCCGCGATGTGTTGCGGGCCTTCGACGGCAAGCCGGTGTTGACGGTGACCGATTCCGATGCCGTGGACGACTCCGGCAGCGTCGTGCAGTTCGTGATGGACAGCGGGCATGTGCGTTTCGAGGTGGACAACATCGCGGCCATGCGCAACCACCTCACGATCAGTTCCAAGCTGCTCAATCTCGCGCTGGCGGTGAAGGGCGCCGGCTGAAATGGACAGTCTTTCGCCCCAGCAGCGAATCATCCTGAGACCGCTCACGACCATCCTCGCCGCGGCATTGCTGCTCCTGGTGGGCATCTTCGCGATGGGCTACCAGTTCAGGTCCGCGCACGTGGAGCGGTTGCGCCAGCTCACCTCGCAGGCAAACACGCTCGCGGCGAGCGTCACGGCGGCGATTGCCTTCAACGACCATGCCGCGGCGCAGGAGTACATCAAGGCGTTGATGCTGGATCCGCGGATCGACGCAGTCGCCGTGTACAGCGAATCCGGACAGCGCGTGGCGGGCGCCCACCGGCAGGGCAGCGCGCCGATTCCCTCCACGCCGCCGGCGCCCGGGAAATGGGCGCAAGTTGCGAACGGCTTGATGCTGGTGGACGTGCCGGCGCGCCAGGGCACCACCCCGATCGGCAGTGTGCTGTTGCGAGGGACGGGCACGCCCTGGATGGTGCAACTGGCGAAGATCAGCGGCGTCGCCCTGCTCACCCTGATGGGCGCCTTGATGTTGACCGTGGTCGCGCTGGCGCAGCGGGCGCTCGGCCGTGCCAACGCGGACCTCCATCATCGTGCCGACCAACTCGCCGAAGCCAACGCGCAGCTCACGGCGGAAATGGAACAACGCTCGCGTGCGGAGGAAGCCCTGCGCCAGAGCCAGAAGATGGAGGCGGTGGGGCAGCTTTCCGGCGGCATCGCCCACGACTTCAACAATGTACTGATGGTCGTCAAGACCGCGCTCGCGCTGCTGGAGAAACGGCTGACGCAACACCAGTCGGCGATCGAAGGCTTCGCCCGGGCCGCGGACGAGCGGCTGGCGGTGGGTCCGGAGCAGGATGCCGCGGGGCCGCTCGCGGTGCTGGAGCACGGACGGGAATTGGTCAAGCAGGGTGAATCGCGACGGCAGCAGATCGCCCACTACCTCGAGACTGCGCACGGCGGCATCGACAAGGCCGCAGCGCTCACCCGGCGGCTGCTGGCCTTCGCGCGGCAGCAGCCGCTGTCGCCGACCTCGGTACAACTCGACACGCTGATCCTGGGCATCCAGACCCTGCTCGCGCATTCGGTGGGGGCAGGCATCGAGATCCATTACCAGTTGGAATCGCGTTGGCACGTTTTATGCGACGCCAACCAGATGGAGACCGCGATCCTCAATCTTGTGATCAATGCACGCGACGCGATGCCGGACGGCGGCGATATTACGATCAGTACGCTGGACGTTTCGGTGGGGGCGGAGGATGATCCCGATGTCGCGGCGGGCGATCACGTGCGCCTGCGGGTCGCCGATACCGGCACCGGCATGAGCGAGGACGTGCTCAGCCGGGCATTCGACCCGTTCTTCACGACCAAGCCGGTCGGCAAGGGAACGGGGCTCGGCCTGAGCACGATCCTCGGCTACGTGATGCAATCCAATGGCCGGGTCGACATCGACAGCAAACCCGGCATGGGTACCACGATCGATATCCTCCTGCCGCGCGAAGTGAGCAGTGTTTCCGCAGAGGTCGCGTAATGGACTCCACGACAAATCTCCCGGTGCGTATCCTCCTGGTCGAAGACGAAGAACTCCTGCGCGAATTCGCCGCCGAAAGTCTCCGGGAGGAGGGCTTCGACGTGCAGGCGGTCGGTGATGGCGATGCAGGCCTCGAAGTCCTGCAATCGGACGCACCGCTCGACCTGTTGCTCAGCGACATCCGCTTGCCCGGCGCGAGCGGCTACGAACTGGCCGAGGCGGGCCGGACGTTGCGGCCGGGCCTGAAGATGATCCTGATGACAGGCTACGCACCGCGCCTGCCGACGTCGCTCGAGCTCGCGGTCCATTGCGTGCTGCAAAAACCATTCGGCATCGCCGCGCTCACCGATGTCATTACCGCCGCCCTCTCCAGCGATGGTGCCCCGGCCGCGTGATGTCGTTCGCGCGCGACGTGCGCTTCGGTTTCCCCCAACCGCCTGATATCCCGGGCGCGACCACGAACCGAAATCCGTGCAGGTTGGGTTGAGCCCGGGTCGTACCCGGACGAAGCCCGACATCGCGAAGCAAGGCGCGATGAGCAGCACCGCGGGTCGGGCAGGACGGGATTTCCCGCGGAATCGCGTCGAGGCGCAACGCGCGCCAGATTCGCCGCAAGCCTTTTTCCCAACCACGCCCCTCATCCACCCGCGCGCGCAACGCGGGCGTGACTCCGTACCCCACCCCCTTCACCCATGGGTGACAACCATGCGCCTATATTCGGCGCGAAAAACGGGACGGATGAAAGGGACGGAGGTAATTCATTGAGGGAAGCCATTCGTATCGCGGCTGCTTCGTTGCGCTGGCCGCTCCATGCCGCCAGAGCACAACCGGCCCGCGGGTTACGCACCCGTCGGTGGGATTGGCGCCAATGGATTCCCTCGATCCCCGCTTTTTTGCTGTTCCTTCCGGCGGGTGTGCGGGCGCAGGAACACACGTCCGCCCCCACGCAGCAGGTCACGTTGCCGACGGTGGTGGTGACGGCAACCCGCTCTCCGCAGCGCGCCTTCGATGTACCCGCGTCCGTGGATGCAGTGTCGCTCGACACGCCGGGTGGCGATCGGCCGAACGTGAATCCGTCGGAAGCCCTGCAAGCGGTTCCGGGCGTGCTCGCGCGTGACCGGCAGAACTACGCGCAGGACGAGCAGATCTCGATCCGCGGCTTCGGTGCGCGGTCGAGCTTCGGCGTGCGCGGCGTGCGGCTGTACGTCGATGGCATCCCGGCCACGATGCCGGACGGCCAGGGACAGTCGTCCAATTTCAGCCTCTCCGCGGCCAACCGGATCGAGGTGTTGCGCGGACCGTTCTCCGCGTTGTACGGCAACTCTTCGGGCGGCGTGATCCAGATCTTCACCGCCGACGGTACCCCGTGGCCCGAGCAGCGCTTCGGCGTCGATGCCGGCCCCTACGGGGCGGTGCACATGGATGCCAACGCGCGCGGCACCGCCGGAGCACTGGGCTACAACGCCGATCTCGAACACTTCCGCACATCCGGTTTCCGCGACCACAGCGCCGCGCGGCGCGCCAAGGGCAACCTCAAGCTCACCTACGGCACGCCCGGCGGCGGTGAACTCACCCTGCTCCTGAACTCGGTGTGGTTGCGCGCCGACGATCCGCAGGGCCTGACATGGAGCCAGTACCTCGTCGATCCGCGCCAGGCTGCACCGAGTTCGATCATCTACGACACGCGCAAGACGGTACGCCAGAACCAGGGCGGGGTGGTGTTCCAGCAGCCGCTCGCTGATGACCAGCAGGTACGCGTGCTGGTCTACTACGGCGATCGCGCGATCACGCAGTTCCTGTCGGTGCCGGTGTTTGCGCAGGCAAATCCGCTGGGCTCCGGTGGCGTGATCGACCTCGGCACGCAATACGGCGGCGCCGATGCGCGCTGGTCGTGGCATGGCGACTGGCTGGACCGTCCGCTGCGCGTGGCAGTCGGGGTGAGCTGGGATCGCGAGGACCAGCATCGCCTTGGTTACGAGAATTTCGTCGGCGATGTCGTCGGCGTGGTGGGCGCGCTGCGTCGCGACGAACAGGACGATGTCTACGATTTCGACGAATACGCGCAGGCGACATGGGACTTTGCGCCGCGCTGGTCGTTGACCGGCGGCGTTCGCCACAGCGCGGTGCGCTTCAGCACCCTCGATGCGTACATCACGCCGGACAATCCGGACGACAGCGGGCGCGTCGCGTACGGAGCGACCACGCCGGTTGCCGGGCTGCTGTTTCGGGCACGTCGCAACTGGAACCTCTATGCCTCGTTCGGCCGCGGCTTCGAAACGCCGACCTTCAGCGAGCTGGCCTACCGTTCGGACGGCGGCGCCGGAATGGCGTTCGATCTCGCGCCCGCCCGTTCGAACAACTTCGAGATCGGTTCGAAACTGCGCTGGGCCGATGGCGCCGGCAAGCTCGACGTCGCGCTCTTCCAATCCGACACCCGCGATGAACTGGCGGTCGACACCAGCAGCGGCGGCCGTACCACTTACCAGAACCTCGGCGGCGCGCGCCGGCGCGGGCTGGAACTCGATCTCGACGTGCCGCTGCCGCAGGGCTGGAATCTGCATGCTGCCTATACACGGTTGGACGCGCGTTTCACGGATGTCGGCGGCTGCACCGCAGCGTGCGACATCGCGGGCGGCGCACGCATTCCCGGCGTCGCGCGCAACCAGTTGTATGGCGAGTTGCGCTGGCAGGGCGACTCGGGCTGGCATGCGGGAATCGATGCCTTCGCGCTGGGCGACGTGTTGGCGAACGATGCCGGTAGTGCGCGCGCGCCCGGATATGCGGTGGTCGGCCTCGACGGCGGGCGCATCGTGCACTGGGGCGATGCGGCCGTCGCGCCATTCCTGCGGATCGACAACCTGTTCGACCGCCGCTACGTCGGTTCCGTGATCGTCAACGACGGCAATGGCCGCTACTTCGAACCCGCGCCAGGACGCAGCGTGATGGTGGGCGTCCGTGTGCGGTTCGATGAACG